>Ga0310813_10000567_pt1 | contig 22883 bp, 9 predicted proteins | sample YN3metagenome_FD_203086 | JGI IMG/M metagenome (GOLD analysis project Ga0310813, IMG submission 203086) | Soil microbial communities from experimental microcosm in Duke University, North Carolina, United States - YN3 | ecosystem: Engineered > Artificial ecosystem > Soil microcosm > Unclassified ...
TTTCCGGGCGACCGGCGGATCCGAGGCGGTCGACCTCGCGCTGCAGGCCGCGATGATCCATACCGGCCGCCGCGCATTGCTCTCGCTCGAAGGCAGCTATCACGGCAACACGCTTGCCGGGTTGAGCATCGGCACGTCCGACAACGGCGAGCAGATTAAAAACCTGCTGCCGCACTGCAGCAAGATTGCTCCGCCGCTTGACGCGAAGGCACTGCGCCGCATCGAGCAGCGGCTGAAGCGGCGCGACGTCGCCGCATTCGTCATGGAGCCGATCAGCATCAATCTCGGCATCCTGATTCCAGAAAACGACGCCATCCGCCAGGTACGCGACCTCTGCCGCCGGTACGGCACGCTGTTCATCGCCGACGAAGTCGCATGCGGATTCGGCCGGACTGGTCGGCTGTTCGCGTGCGAGCACTTCGACCTCGACCCCGACATGCTGTGCGTCGCGAAAGCGATGAGCGGCGGGCTGGCACCGATTGGTGCGGTGATCGCAACCGCAACGATCGCGACGTCGATGGAGGAGAACGACGGGGCTTTTTACTCGACCTACGGGTGGCACCCTCGCAGCGTCGCCGCGGCGATCGCGGCCCTGCGCGATCTCAAGGCGAACCGGGCCCGGCTGCTCACCGGCGTTACCGAGATGAGTGAGTATTTCCGCGTCCGCCTGCTGCAACTCGAGTTCGACCGCCCGGCGGCGGTTCGCATCCAGGGCCTTGCAATCGGCATCGATGTCGGCGACGAGGACTACGCGGACACCATCCATGACCAGTGCCGCCGCAACGGGCTGCTCGTGTCGACAGAAGGATCGACGGTGCTGCTGCTGCCGTCGCTGGCGATCGACAAGCGGACGGCCGCGAGAGGGCTGGACATTCTGGCCCGCTCGATCTGACGCGCCGCGGCGGCGTGGCGCCGAATCCGAGGGTCCAGCCGGGAGTCCGCGCGCGTTCTCGGGGACATGCCGACGCACGTCGCAGTTACGGTATCCAAGATAGTGAATCAGGGGATAGCTGCAAACCACTGATTCTTAAGCCGAAATTCGGTGGCTGGGAGGCAGGGATTCGAACCCCGATAACGTGGTCCAGAGCCACGTGTCCTACCGTTGAACGACCTCCCAATCGTGGTCCTGCACGCTAGAAACAAGTGCGGGGTGCGGCGGGAAACCTGAATTGTACAAAGAAGAAGCGGCCTGACGCAATTGCGCCGGCCGCCTGGAAATGAAAGTGCCGCGAGGATAAACGAGCTACCGGATCTGCTCGTTCGAGCTGTCGTCGCGCGACATGTTCTCGGACGATGACGCCATGTTCTGCGTGTCGTCGCTCGAGCCGCTTGTTTCGCTGCCCGTGAGCTGACTGCGGCGGCGATGACTCGCCATTCCGCCCTTGCGTCCGGCCTCTCGCGCTTCCTCGCTGGTCCACTCGTGGGCCGTGCCCTTCTGATGGGCAGCTTTGCCGCCCTTACTGGCAATTTCGCGCTGCTTCGCGCGGTCCATCGAAGCGAATCCGCGATCCTCTTTAGCCACACTGACCTCCTGCCACTCACATCGCCCGCTGTTTGCCTCCCCGCTCGCGCCGAGTCGGTTGACTCATGTCACGTGCGGGACCAAGCATCCGACTAGCGGGCCTCCGCGTTCGCGCTGTGGGGCTGCAACGGGGGTGCCACGGCTGAAGTGGTAATTCCGGTAACTCTCAGCAGTAAAAGGAACTTATCTACCCACATGGGCGGAGGAAAAACTTTTCCGCCGGCCGCGCGGACGGCGGCGGCGACGCGCAAATGACGCGAATCTCTGAGGAAATTTGCTAGTTCCGCGCCGACAGATAGGAGGCGAAATCCTCGAGCCGCGCTACCGTGCGTTCACGTCCGAGGAGCACGAGGACCTCGAAAATACCCGGACTGGCCGTTCGTCCAGTGACCGCCACACGCGTGGCGTGGATAAGAGGTGCCGCTTTAATGTCCTGCTGTTCCGCTGTTCGTCGCACCGCAGCTTCCACATGTTGCTCGTCAAAGGGCATCACTTCGCGCAGTGCGTGCACCAGTGCGCGCACATGATCGGTAAGCCGCGGCACCGCGAGGTGTTTCTTGCGGGCCTCTTCGTCGTACTCAACCGTTTCCGCGAGAAACGGCCGGGCCTGTTCGACGAAGTCGATCATCCGCTTCGCACGCGGGCGAAGCAATTCGAGCAGCCGCCGCAGCCATTCGTTTGGCGGCGCGTGTGCCGGCCACAGATGCTGTTCAACCAGCAGCGGCAGGACCGCGGCGGCGAGCTGTTCGATCGGCATACGTGCGATGTACTGGCCATTCATCCATTCGAGCTTGGCGACATCGAACACCGCGTTGCTGCCGGTAATGCCTTCGAGCGTGAACGCATCCATCAGCTCCCGCCGTGACATCACTTCCCGGTCATCACCAGGCGACCATCCAAGCAGCGCGAGAAAATTGACGAGCGCATCCGGCAGGTAGCCCTGGCGGGCGTACTCGGTCACCGAGGTGGCGCCATGCCGCTTGCTGAGCCGTTTCCTGTCGGCGCCAAGAATCAGCGGCACGTGCGCGAAGACCGGCAGCGGCGCGCCGAGCGCGCGAAACAGCAGCACGTGCTTCGGCGTGTTGGAAATGTGATCGTCGCCACGGACGATGTGCGTGATCGCCATGTCGATGTCGTCGACGACGACAGACAGGTGATAGATCGGATGGCCGTCCGAGCGCACGATGACGAAGTCTTCGATGTATGCCCCATCGAACTCGATCGGCCCGTGCACCACATCGTCAAAGACGGTCTTTCCTTCGGGCACTTTGAAGCGAATGGCGCGCGTCAGCTTCGCGGCTTCGTTTGCGGCAATCTGTTCGGGCGACAGTGTCAGGCAGCGTCGGTCGTACTGCCATGCTTCTCCGCGCGCTTCGGCTTTCTCACGTTCTTCGCGCAAGCGATCGGCGGAGCAATAGCAGTAGTACGCGCGTCCCTGGGCGACGAGCTGCGCCGCCGCGGCACGATGACGGTCGTAACGCTGCGATTGAAAGTACGGTTCGTGCGGACCGCCGATGCCCGGCCCCTCATCCCAGTCGAGGCCCAGCCATCCCATGCCGTCGAGGATGCCAGTGACCATTTCGGCCGATGAGCGCTCGGCGTCGGTATCTTCGATGCGAAGGATGAACGTGCCGCTATGACGACGCGCGAACAGCCAGTTAAAGAGCGCGGTGCGTGCACCGCCCACGTGGAGATAACCGGTTGGAGAAGGCGCGAAGCGAACGCGAGGACTCGCCATCGTCCTGCTGATTGTGCCACGCGGGTGAAGCGAAGTCGTTCGAGCGCTAACGCATCAACGCGGTGCTATGCCGGTGGCGATCGCGATGTGGATCTGCACTTTCTTCGCAATCGAAACCACGGGCCCTCCGAACCCTGGTATTCCGTTGATACCGAAGTCGGTCCGATCGATCTGAAAAGTCGTTTCGAGGAACGACTTCGCTCCAGCGGCGTGCAGGCGGACAGGTGTCAGGATGCGCTTCGTAATGCCACGAATCGTCAGATCGCCGGATAGCGCCAGGGTCCCGTCACGCTGCAGCGTCGCATCGACGCTCGCGAAGTGCATCGTCGGATAGCGATCGACGTCGAAGAACTTGTCGGATCGCAGGAGCGCATTCTGTTCGGAATCGTGCACGTCCACACTCGACGTATAGACCGTAATGTCCACGTGTGTGTCGGCGGGACGCGACGGGTCATACGACAGTTGACCTGCAAAATCGGTAAACCGACCTTCACGTTTGATCGGGAGCAGTGCGCGGGCAAAGACGGTGAAGCCGACCAGGCTTCCGGTCTCACCGGACGGTGTTACGGGATTGGGCGTCTCGGCCGCGACCGGCGAAGCGATGAACGCAAGCAGTGCCGACAGCAGAACAGCCGAGCTCGATGACGGGCGCGGACACATCACGCACAAACCTCCTCGTGGATGTGTGAATAACCGTTATAACCGCGCCGATGGACTCAATCAATAGGCGTCGATTGATTCGCGTCACGCGCGCCCTGTCGTCGCGGGCTCGAGCGTCGAGGCTGGCGTCGCCAGCGGCGGTCGTGCAAACGAGAGCGAGATGAAGGCGATGAAAGCAAGGCCCGCCGCGCCGTAGAACGCATAGGAATACGATCCGGTCGCCTGATATACACGCGCCGCGATGAAGGGACCGACGATGCCCGCCACACCCCAGGCGGTGAAGAGTGCGCCGTAGTTCATGCCGAGGAAGCGCGTGCCGTAGAAGTCGGCGGTGGTCGATGCGAACACGGATAGCTGCGTGCCATAGCACCAGTAGCCGGCGGCGACGAGCGCATAGAGCGCGAAAATCTGACTGATGCCCATCCCAAGCGCTGACATCACCAGCAGCGATCCGACCACCATCACTTTCAGCGTCGTCAGGCGGCCGAGCGAATCGGAGAGCGCGCCCGAGAGGATGCGACCGCCGGCATTGCCGAACGCGGCGATGGTGATGGCGAACGCTGCGGCTTCAGGCGTGAGGCCGACGGAGCGCATGAACGGCACGAGCTGGCTGATCATCATCTGACCAGCGGTCGTACCCAGACAGTAGGCAATCCACAGCGCGACGAATGTCGGCGTCGCCATCATGTCGCGCGTGCGCATGTCGAGCGACCCGCGCGTCCTCGCCGCGGCGGACGGCGCCGCCGCAGGCGCTTTGTAACCTGCGGGCGGGTTCTTCAACAGTGCTGTGCCAATCACCCCCATGACGAAAAATGTGGCGCCGAGAATCTGGAACGTTGCGCGCCATCCGTAGGCGAGGATCAGCTTCGTCGCCAACGGGCCGATGATTGCGGACCCTGCGCCATACCCGCCAACCATCAAACCCACCGCCAGTCCGCGTTTGTCGGGGAACCATTTCGATGCGACGGGCGTCGGCGCCGAGTACCCGAACCCGTTGCCGATGCCGACGATCACGCCGAAGGCGATATAGAGAAACGTGACAGAGGTCGTGAGGCTCGACAGCGCGAAGCCGCCGCCGACGAGCAGCGCGCCGAGGAACGCGCAAATGCGCGGGCCTCTCGCGTCCTGCAGCTTGCCCGCGATGATGAACGTCGCGGCGAAGCAGACGATGGCGATGGTGTAGACCCACGACGTTTGCGCGCGGTTCCAGCCGAACTCCTTCTCGAGCGGCAGCACGAAGACGCTCCAGGCGTAAAGCGATCCGAGCGCCAGGTTCAGCGAGATACCACCGACAATCGGCAACCACCGTTTCATGCGTCCTCCTCGGGCGGAGGATTCTCGGCCGTAGTATCCCCGCTGTCAAGCCGGCGATTGGTTCTATCGAAGCTTGACGACGGTTCGCATCAACGCGGCACCGAGTAGAACGGTGAGGCCGCGGCGATGTTCATGGCGGACCAGAAGCCGCGATTTGTCTGCACAGATACAGCCATTGCGCCACGCCGGTGACGGTGATGACGCCGATGCCGACCCACTTGATGATTGCGTAGCGTCGAACCATCTCGCGGAAGAACGGCTCGCGCTCCTGCTCTTGCGTGCTGCTGGACAACCGGTCCGGCTTGTTCGGGTCAATCTGCCGTCGCCTGAGATGACGGCGATCGAAATGACGTCAGCGGTCTCGGCTGAGGTTAGCTCGCGATCTCCGCATTGATACTTATCTGCGGCGGATGCCCGTTGATATGTGGTGGTCGCCACGGCCAACGACGTCACGAGCAGCATACGTGCACAGTGAATGAAGCTGACCATACGCGTTCCTCCCCGCCACAGATCGATCGACCCGTCGAAAAATCGCGCCAGCTTAGTGATTTTTCATAACGAACAACACGGCTCCGCCGGACTGACGCAAAAAAGTGGGAAAGCCGCCCGTACGTGTGCGTGTCTCATCGAGTAATCTGGCGCTCCTCACAACGCCGGCCGATTTCGATCAGTCGAGAGTGGACGATGCCGATCGAAGCCATCTACTGGGACTGGGAAAAGCGCAGCGCGGAGATCCACGTGCTCGCCGGCACGACGTCGCCGGACCTTCGCATCGCCCACCTCCGCGTGCAGCGCCGGAACGCCACGCTCGATCCGGAGTACCCGTTCATCAAGGCGCACATGGACACGCATCCCGGAGATATCTCCAGCCTGAGCTTCACGATCGCGGATGCGTCGGTCGCGCCAGGCGCGAGCGTCCGCAGTTTCGCGCCCGCGATCACGCTCAATCACACGACGGGACAGGTCACCGTCGTCGCGGCCGGCTCGCTTCCCGCGCGCTTCCCGCAGAACTTCCTCATCGAAGTGAATGTCGTCAGCGGAACGCAGGCGCCGTTCAAGGAACTGATTCGAGTACACGTGCATCGAAGCGTGACGTCGATCTGGCTGACGCCGGGGACGATGAAGGTACAGCCCTTCCCGGTACCGGCCCCGCCGCCCGACAAAATGATCCGGCCGAGATTCGCGCTCCGCGCCCGCTTCGACGACCAGACGGTCGGAGACATCACCGACTGGCCGATTGTGGCGTGGGCGTCGAAGCGCGGCACGACGGCGACGACGCACGCCGGCGCCGCGGGGCGCCTCACCGTCGCGGCCGCAGACGTGGCCCTCGCGGATGTGACCGTGACAGCGCGGCTGACGGGCATGCCGGCCGTTGCAGCCGCGAATGCGACGCTGCGTCCGATCGCGAAGTGGGGACCTGCCGCGCCGGTCGACGCCAGGATCGTGCCGCGCGCCGGATGGCCGAGCACATTTCCGTTCGCCCTGGACGCGGTGCCGAACGTGCTGATCATCCCGGACGGGTTTCCGCACGGCACCGATGGAGTGTTCTTCAACTACGTGACGGATCTCGTCGCGTACCTCACCGCCGATCCGATAAACAAGCCATGGGACGTGCTTGCGAAAGCCACGAACTTCTGGGCGGCGTTCATCGAATCCGATCAGGCTGGCGCCACCTGGGGGGCGGAGGTGTTCGTGAGCGGTACGGGCTCGTCTACTGCTGCGTCGCCCGTGCCCAAGCCCGAACGACCGCAGGACCTCGAGGCCAGCAAGAAGTGGGTGCTGGAGAACCTGATTTACGAGGTGGGTCTCGCGACGCCGAATGACAGACCAGCCAACGCCGCTCGTACGCGGGACCAGATCATGGCGGACTGGGATGCGCTGTTCACGAACGGCTATCGTGCGCACCTTCCCACTGAGGCCGATGTGCTGAACGAGTTAATCGACTCGTGGCGGGACCTGGGCACGCGGCGCATCCTCGACGACCTGGACACGCCGCTCGGCATCATGAGCGGTGCGCCGCGGGTTGATACGAATTTCGACCTGATCGACCTCAACCCCGATCGCATGGATCGCACGCGCATGGACGCGCTGATGTCGGCGATCCGTCACGAAGACTTCGCGACGTCCGCACTCGATCTGTCGAGCATCTGGACGAACCCGCGCAAGCGCAACTACGACCTGGTGTGCATTGTCAGCGCAGGTCCGGGCCGCGAGCAAAACAGCGAGGGCTACTTCATGGTCTCCCAGTCCTCGGACGATCCGGTGGACTGCACGCTGTCGGGGATTAACGACATCACGCTGAACAGGCCGCTCATTCGCGGTGTCGCCACCCCGAGCGAGAAGGGCGTGTTCATTCACGAGTTAAGCCATTCGTTCGATCTCGGAGACGAGTACGGCGGCACGAACGATCGGCCGCTGTTCACCGTTGACGTAGAGAACGCGAACCAGACAGAAGGGAATCTGCAGTCGCCGTCATCGCTGGAGCGCGCGGGCGTCGTTCACGGCGACGAGTTGAAATGGCGCTGGCCACGCATCAAGTGGGCGGCGGAGATCATCGGCCCGATCACCAGTCCGTCAGCGGATGTGTTCGAGGCGCAGGTGCGGTGGTCGCACGCGTTCGCGTTCCCGATCGGCCAGATCGTGCACCTGCGGTTTCGCAACATTGACATCGCGTTCCGCGACATCGATCACGATGGCATTCATTTCCCCGACCAGCGCGCCACGCTGATCAAACTCCCGCTCGTCAGCGTGCCGCTGCGGCTGGTCGATACGTTTGAGACCGGAACGCCGCCGAGAAAGAACGTCCGCCTGCGGGTCGACGCCGCCGCGACATTCCCGTATCCGCCGGCACAGACCGTGCTCCCGGCCGGCATCATCGCGGCGTTCCCGTCCGGGTCCATCGTGTATCAGCCGACGCCGGCGCCGGCCGGCGCCTTCGACGCCGCGACCTACCCGTACGCCGAACTTGTTGCGAAGAACGTCAAGGACTTGATCACGGTTCACGGGCCACTCGGCCAGACGCACCACGGTCACGCTCCGACAGTGCCGAACTTTCACGACATGGTTCTGCCGACGGAGCTGTCCGATGTGTTACTGCCGTTTATCGTCGGTCTATATGAAGGCGGTATGGGCAACGACCGTGGCGTGTTCCGTGCGGCGGGCGCATGCGCGATGAATCATCAGACCGAGCTCGTGGCCGACCTGGACGCCGGCCTTTTCAAAGTGATTGGAGTCCGGTTCTGCCACGTGTGCAGGTACATTCTCGTTGACGACATCGATCCGAGCCGCCATCTCTTCATCGACCCCGAATACGACGCGATCTATCCGCAGCGATGAGCAGCCCTGCCGAAGACACCATCGTCAGCATCGCCAGGGAACTGCTTCAGGTACTGGAGCCGCTGCGCCTCGGCTTCACCAATGAGGACCATTTCAAGCAGCTGCTGTACAGCCTCGGCTGGAAAGTCACCGGGTTGCCGCCAGCGTACCTTGACGCCGGCGCGGAGGTTGCGTCGGGAGTGGCGACGGTCGAAAAGATGGCCGAGGGACCGTTCGAGCTCTCGCAGGTTGGCGAGCTCCTCGGTCATGCCGTCAACGTCTACGACAAGCTCGATCCCCTTCCTGCGCTTCCGCCTGGGATGGATCCCGCCGCGTCGCTCGGCGCTGTCGGCAAGAACCTCAGCGATCTCTTGATCTGCGAGTACCTCGCGCGCCGCGTTCCAGAAGCGTTCGTCCTGCTCAGCGCGATGGAGGTGATCACCGCCGAAGTTGTGGGAGACACCGCCACGCAGCACGGCTACGTGCGCCAGGTCTTCAACTGGGAGGAGATCCCGAAGCTGCTGCAGGATCCGCATCTGATTCTGCAGCGGGTCTATGGCTGGGGGACCGACACGCTGAAGATGGATCTGATCTGCCAGCACCTGGCAGGGTTCCTCGACGCGCTCGATTTCCCGGTCGTGGTGTTTCGTCCGCCCAGGGACGTCTTTGGCGCGTATGCGGGGACCGCCGGGCACAACGTCTACCATCGCGGCGCGCGCGGGCTGAAATGGCCGTTTTACTACACGGCCGTCGCCGGCACGCCGGTGGAGCTCTCGTTCCAGCTGCTGCCGCTGCCCGCGAAGGACGGCCTCAAACCCGGGCTCGTGATTCAGCCCGGCGTGCCGTCCGTGATTCCGTTCACCTTCGAGCTGAGCGACGACACATCACTCGAGATCACCGCCGGCAGCGACATCGCGCAGCAGTTCGGCGTGCTGATTCGTCCAGAGGGGCTCACCGTCAAGTATCCATTCATGGACGCTTCGACGGTGCCGAGCGTTACGTTCGGAGTCGCCGTCAATTTCGCTCCCGATGACCCGCTGATCATCTTCGGCGCCGCCGGCGGCGTACGCCTGCAGATGCAGGGGTTCCGCGCCGGTATCGCCGCGACCGGGCGCATTGACGATATCGAGGTGACGCTGACCTTCGAACTGAAGGATCTTGCCGTCGTGCTCGCCGCAGGAGAGGGCGACGGCTTTCTCCGCACGCTCCTCGGCGAGGGAGAAACGAAGGTCGGCATTCCGCTCGCGATCGATTGGAGCAGCAAGCACGGCCTCGGTTTCCGCGGATCGATCAACTTCGAGGTCGCGCTGCATCCTCACCTGAAACTCGGGCCGGTCGAGATTCCCGATCTGAAACTGTCGCTCGCAGTGCCGGCAGATCCTGACCCGAAGATTCGAGTCGAAGCGGGCCTGACGTTGAACGGCGATCTCGGACCGCTGAAGGTCGCGGTCGAGGAGATGGGCATCGGCCTCTACGCACGATTCACGAAGGGAAATCTGGGGCCCATGGACCTGTCCGTCGGGTTCAAGCCGCCGAAAGGCGTGGGCCTGTCGATCGACGCCGGGGCGGTGCGCGGTGGCGGATACTTGTTCTTCGATTTCGAGAAGGAGGAGTACGCCGGCATCGTTCAGCTGAGCATCCTCGACACCATCTCGATCACCGCCATCGCGCTGATCACGACGAAGATGCCCGACGGCTCGAAAGGCTTCAGCCTTCTCGTGATCATCAGCGTCGAGTTCATGCCCGGCATCCAGCTCGGGATGGGCTTTTCGCTGGTCGGTCTCGGCGGCCTCCTCGGGCTGAACCGGACGATGGTGCTCGAGGCGCTCCTCATCGGCGTGCGCACCGGGACGATCAATTCGATCATGTTCCCGACCGGCGACATCATCGCCAACGCGCCGCGCATCATCAGCGATCTGCGCACGATCTTCCCTCCGTACGTCGGCAAGTTCCTGATCGGCCCGATGGCGAAGATCGGCTGGGGCACTCCCACGCTTGTGAGCGTGTCGCTCGGCGTGATCATCGAAATCCCCGGCAACATTGCCATCATCGGTGTGCTCCGGCTCGCGCTGCCGACCCCGGACGACGCCATCCTCATCCTGCAGGTCGTCTTCGCCGGCGCCATCGAGTTCGACAAGCAGCGGCTGTTCTTCTTCGCGGTGATCTTCGAGAGCCGCATTCTCTTCATCACGCTCGAAGGGGAGATGGGCCTGCTGCTCAAGTGGGGCGGCGATGCCGTGTTCGTCTTCACGGTGGGGGGCTTCCATCCGCGCTTCTCGCCGCCCGCGCTGCCGTTTCCGAGCCCCGCGCGTCTCTCCCTCTGCATTCTGAACGAAGAGAACGCGATGGTGCGCGTGGAGACCTACTTCGCGGTCACCAGCAACACCGTGCAGATAGGCGCGAACGCGGAGCTGCGGTTCGGATTCGACAGCTTCGGCATCTCGGGGCATTTCGGTTTCGACGCGTTGTTCCAGTTCTCGCCTTTCCACTTCGTCATCGAGGTGAACATCTCGCTGAGCCTGAAGGTCGCGGGAATGAGCCTGCTCAGCGTGCGCGTGGAGCTGAGCCTCGAGGGACCGACGCCGTGGCACGCGCGCGGCACCGGCCACATCTCATTCTTCTTCTTCTCGATCAGCGCCGACTTCGACGTCACGTGGGGTGAAAGCGGCGGCGCGACGCTGCCGCCGATTGCGCTCGTTCCTCTGCTCAAGGCGGAGTTCGAGAAGCGCGAGAACTGGACGGCGGCACTGCCGGCGGCCAACAACCTGCTCGTCTCGCTGCGCGCGCTCGACGAGGAGGTGGATGGCCTCGTGCTGCATCCGCTCGGCACGCTCCGCGTCACGCAGCGGCTCGTGCCGCTCGGCATCCCGGTCGACAAGCTGGGCACGCAGAAATCGAGCGACGCGCGCCGTTTCGAGCTCGTCGCCGGCGCCGGCGCGCTCGAGAGGAAAGCGGACGTGCGCGAACGCTTCGCCATCGCGCAGTTCCAGGACATGGACGATGCGGCGAAGCTCTCGCGGCCGTCGTTCGAGGCCGTCAACGGCGGTCTCGACCTCGGCGTCACGGGTGCTCCGCTCGCGACCGATCACATGGCGCGGCGAATCGTCCGCTACGAGGAGCTGCTGATCGACAGCGAATACAAGCGGCATCAGCGCGTGCGCAAGGTGAACCCCGGTCTGTTCGCGCACGACCTGAAGGCTGGCGCAGTAGCGAAGAGCACGCTCAGCCGCGCCTATCGTTCGCAGCTCGATCCATTCGGCGCCGACAAGGTCGCCGTCGCCGGCGATGCGTTCCTTGTCGCCAGCGTCGACACGAATCAGCCGCATGAGAGTGCGACTACGTTTGGCAGCGAGCCTGAAGCGCGCGACTACATGACGCGCGTGGTGAAGGACAATCCATCGGCCGCCGGGAAGCTGCACGTAATTCCTGCATCGGAAGCAGCCTGACTCTATGGCGCATCCACTCGCGACCTACACGTTTCTTCCGTGGCTCCGGCAAGGGCTGAGCAATAGCATCACGCAGGACGAGTCCTCCCCGAACCCATCGCTGCGAGCGGACGTGGACGTCCAGGTGATGCTGCACGTCGAGAGCATCGGCGCCGCGATCCCGGACGTGCCGATTCCGCGCGCGGTCGGCCTGTTCGGTCCGGGCGACGTCATCGGCATCGAGCGCCGAGCCATCGTCAAAACCGAGCCGAAAGACTGGATCACCAATTTCGAGTCGAATTACCTCGCGCACGTCGAGTTCTACGACGAAGACTTTCCGTGGCGCTACACCCCGGCGCGCGCGGATCGGACAGCGCACCGGCACCGGCCGTGGATTGCGTTGGTGGTGCTCGAGGAGGGTGAGTTCACCGACGGCGACGCGACAGGCAAGCCGCTCCCCTTCATCGACGTCACTGATCTGACGATGCTCCCCGCGAAAGAAGAGTTGTGGGCGTGGGCGCACGTGCACGTCAATCGGAATCTCGGGACGAACGAGACCGAGATCGTCAGCAGCGACGGCGCCGCCATCGCCGGACGCCTCGACGCCGTGCTCGGCGAGAACCCGGACCTCGCGTATTCGCGGCTCGTCTGTCCGCGGCAGCTCGAGCCAAACAAGGCGTATCACGCGTTCCTGGTGCCGACGTTCGAGACCGGACGTGTCGCCGGCCTGGCACTCGACCTGACGAAAGTGGACGATGCGATGCGCGGCGCATGGGAGGCGCATCCGCAGCGCGCGAACCTGTCGGGGAACAGCCTGCCGTATTACCACCGTTGGTACTTCCGCACCGGCAACGCCGGCGATTTCGAGTACCTGGTCAGGCTGCTGCAGCCGCAGCCGATGGACGCGAGGGTCGGCCGGCGCGACATCGACGTGCAGCGTCCCGCGACGTATCTGAACGGCATTACCGGGCCCGACAACAACGGCGTGCTGCGTCTCGGCGGCGCTTTGAAGGTGCCGGACGAAGCGCTGACCGACGACCAGATCGCCGAAGCCGATCGGTTCGAGCGATGGGACGAGCCGCGGCCGCATCAGTTTCAACGCGACCTCGCGGCGTTCATCAACCTGGCCGACGAGTACTCCGACAAGACGGCGGAAGATGCACACAACGCTCCCGACGTGCCGGATCTGGTCGGTGCGCTGCCGGACGGCGAGACGGACCCCGATCCGGTAATCACGCCGCCGCTGTACGGCACGTGGCACTCACTCACCAAGCGGCTGTTGAAGAAGCGCGACGGCACCCCGGAGGATCATCTCGACAACTGGGTCCACCGGCTGAATCTGGATCCGCGGCACCGTGCCGCGGCCGGTCTCGGCACCAAGGTCGTGCGGGATCGGCAGGAAGACTACATGAACGCCGCGTGGCAGCAGATTGGCGACGTGCTCGAAGCCAACCGGCTGATGCGGCTCGCGCAGCTGGGCAAGGCGGTGTCACTGTCGTGGCACACCAGGCATCTGACGGTGCTACAGCAGCGCGCGCCCGAGCAATTCCTCGCGGTGGCCGGGCCGATCAACAAGCGCATTGTCGCCGGCGGCAGCGCGTACACCGTTCACAAACAGATCGTCGAGAGTCGCGTACCCACGACGGCCACGAGTACCGCGATGCGTCGCGTCGTCAGGCCGAACGGCCGCCTGACGCGGGTACTCGCGCCGGCGGAGGGTGCTCGCGTTGTCGGGATGCAGATTGTGCAGCGGCTGAACGCGGGCACGCTGACGTCGGCGCAGCCTCCTGCAGTGCCGCCCGGTGCGGCGACGGTGACAGGGATTGCGCGCGCGCTGGTCGCGACCGTGCCGGCGTGGATCGTCGATCTCGTGCGCACGCCGGGGTTGCTGTTCTGGGCGCTGATTGCCGGGCTGATTGTCGCCCTTCTGCTGGTGCTCATTGGCCTCGGAGCACTCGCGATGGTCATCGCCGTGTTGGTGGTCGGAGCGTTCACCTACCTGCGGCGTCAGGCAGCGGTGGTCGAAGCATCGGATGCGATCCTCCCGGAGCGCGAGACGGTCGAGTCCGTTGCGACGCTGCCGGCCGACGCGTCTTTCAGCGTGACGCCGTTTGGCGGCGCGTTCGAGGAGTCCGCTTCGCGTGGGCCCGACTCCGCCGACGCGCAGCGATTCAAGACCGCGCTCCGCTCCGCACTCGAACTGGCGCGCGACGAGTCGCGAGTGAACGTCCCGATGGTTCGAACCGTGCTCGATCTGCCCGCACTCGCGTCGGACGTGCTCACGGCGATCGACCCGGCGCGCACCATTCCTCGCCGCTTCTACAAGAACGTGCGTATTCCCGATCGCATCAGGGATGGCTTACGCGAAGACTTCGTCGAAGCGATGGCGTACCCGCGGATCGACGAAGCGATGTTCCGGCCGCTGACCGTGCTTGGCAGCGAGCTGTTTCTGCCGAACATCGGCCTGATCCCGCAGAACAGCATCAGCCTCCTCGAGACGAACCAGCCCTTCATCGAGAGCTACATGGTCGGGCTGAATCACGAGTTCGCGCGTGAGCTGCTGTTCCGCGAATACCCGACGGATCAACGGGGCAGCTACTTCCGCCAGTTCTGGGACGTCAGCGGCTACCGCGAGACGGAAGGGCTGTCGGCCGACGCGCTGCGGGAAAAGCTGTACGACATCCCGAAGCTGCACAAGTGGAGCAAGGACTCGACGCTCGGCGCACACGACAACCGACAGCCACCAGGCAGCGAACCTCGAGACGAAGTCGTGCTGTCAATCCGCGGAGAGCTGTTGAAGCGCTACCCGACAGCGGTGATCTACGCACACAAAGCGGACTGGCAGAGGACCAACGGCGTCATCGACAAATCGCTTATACGCGAGCCGATCGCGCTGACGGATGCCGAGGAATCGGATCCGCCGCGCGACAAAGTGAAGACGCCGCTCTACGAAGCACGGGTCGATCCGGACATCACGTTCTTTGGCTTTGACCTGACCGTCGCGGAAGCGAAGGGCAATCCCGAGACGGACGACGCAGGGTGGTTCTTCGTGATCAAGGAGCGGCCCGGCGAGCCGCGGTTCGGCCTGGACATCGACCGCGGCGGGTCGCCAATCAACACCTGGAGCGATCTTGCGTGGGGTGACGTGACGACGGAGCAGCATTACCTGCGCATCAGACCCGGGATGCAGACTCACGAGTTGACCGTGGCGCCGCCGTCGACCGAAGGCGAGGAGGAGATGGAGCAGCACCTCGAGGACCGTCAATTCCGGTGGAACGAGAACACCAATGCCGCTGACGTCGCATACGTGCTCTACCAGCTTCCGGTGCTTGTCGCGGTGCACGCGGCCGAGATGCTGCCGAAGGATTGAGGCGCGACATGGCCGATCTCAGCGACCTTCGCCGTCAGCTCGCGACCGCGACGCAGATAGCCGCCGACGCAGAACGCACGCTGTTCGTCGAGCGCGAGCGCCTCAAACGGCTCGAGCGCGACCTGCGTCAACTCGAGCGGCGCTTCGACGAACGCGACCCGAAGCAGCGCGAGGAGCGTGAACGGCTGCAGGCGAGCCTCGAGCGCGCGCGTGCAGAGGGCGCGAGGCTCGACGCTGCCAGCCGCGCGGCGGTCGAGGCCGTAAAGGGGATTCGCGATCGGTTCGAGCCGATGTCGGATCCGCGACGCGCCATCGGCGAGCTCGCTGCGCGGTTCCCCATTCTGTTGCTCCCCGTGCGGCTGGAGACGCGCTTCGTCTCGCCGGGCGGACAGCCCGGTCCGCCGACCGAGCTGCTCGTGCGGATTTACCCGGACGACTGTCTCGTCGACGGCTTCGAGCCGGATCTCTCCGAAACCGAAGTCCAAAACCTCCGCCGCTACTGGTCCGGGATCTTCAGGGCGGGAGGCGACGAAGGGATCGAGCGCGCCGCGTGGCGCGAGTTGTGCGCAGCGCAGGGCGCCGGACGCGCCGTCTATCTCGTCGGCCAGTACGCACCGCTGCCGGCATCAGATGCGCTTCCGGTGCGCACGCGGTCGGACGACGTCATCCTCGTCATCCCGATCGACGCCGCGATAGCCGGCGCGGCGGAGAAGGCGGCGATCGTCGCGTACTGGACGACCACGTGGCGCGCGGGGCACGACACGCAGGCGTTCGCCGATCTTCGCGCCGCCGTCGGCGACGCGCGCGCTCAACAGATCCGGAAGACGGTCATCCCGTTCAATGTGAAGGAGCGGCCACAGGCCGGCGTCGACCGTGCGACGGTCCGCGTTGACGTCGTGTTCGTCGTCATGACGCCGGTCGGCACGGCGGCGGTGAAACGGCAGGCGTGGACGCGTCCGCCGCGTGCGCCCGTGCTGCCCGACCGGTTCGTGCTCGTCGGCGAGAGCGGCGGTGCGCACGTCGAGTTCCTCGGCGGCCCCATCACACAGCCACTCCCCATCGGGCCCGATCCGCTGGCGGAAGGGGCCGATCAGTTCAGCGCTGCCGGTGCCGATATCAACGTGCCCGAGGCGCTGAAATGGATGACGGACTTCGACACCGCAGTCGCGGCCGGCATGGGATTCCGCGTCGCGCTTACCCCTCAACAGGCGCAGGTCGGGTTCGAGCGGCTTTATGTGATTGGCCTCAGGCTCGCATCCGACGAGCGCACGAGTCAGCAGGAGCTCGAATCGTTGATTCGGAATCAGTTCCGCAGCCAGGCCGGCTTCGCGATAGTCCGGCAGGGAACGCCGACGAACAACACCGAAGACGCCGCATCGGGCTGGAGCCGCGTCGAGGAGGCGGACGCACTGTTTGCCTCGTCTCGCATCGCGGCGGAAGGCGTTGACGCGTTCGACGCCGCGGCGACCACGGCGTACGAGAAGAAAGACGGACTTGCGATTGCCGAAGCGCTCGGCATCAGCGCCGACGTCTTCCAGCCGATTCCCGGCGCGTCAGGCAGCGACCAGGCGGACGCGCGCGCGATGAACGCAGCGCTCTGGCCCGCGACGCTCGGCTACTGGATGGACACGCAGATGCGGCCGGTGTTCGATGCGGCGGCGATCGAGCAGACACGACGTCACTTTATCGACCGTGTGTCGGGGCGTGGCGCAGTTCCCGCAGTGCGTGTCGGTCGCCAGCCGTACGGCATCCTGCCGACCACCGCCTTCAGTCGCATCACGTGGTTGGATGCCACACGCCCGGTGCCCGACGGCGCGGCCGGCGCGCACGTGCGTTTTCTCAGGGCGCTCTTCACGCTCCTGCGGGCGCTCGGCGACTCGTTCTGGCGTGGATTCGGAGAGAACGCGCCGCACGTCGGCCAGGCCACGCCGGATCCGCAGAAGCTCCTGCTCGACATCCTCGGCCTGCACCCCTCATCGGTGGACTTCCACGTGCACGTGCTTGATAGCGCGGATCGCTTATGGAACGAGCTGAAGTTCCGCTACCGGCGGCGCGAAAGCCTCGAGTCCGTCATGCGCCACGAGATGCAGGCAGGCGTCAGCCTGCTCGGCACGCTCGGGTATTCGGGGACCGCTCCAGAGATCGTCGAGAAGTTCGAGTCGTACGTCGAAGGACCGATGAACCGTCCTGCGGTCGACGTTGCGCCGTTGTCGGAGAACGAAGCACTGCCTGTCTGCACCGACACCGGCCAGAACTACATCGAGTGGTGCCGCGACAAGGCGGAGCACGCGTTCGACGATCTCCGTCAGCAGATTGGGTTCAGCGAAGGGAAGCTGCCGAACGCGCTTCTGTATCACATGTTGCGGCACGCGCTGCAGCTCGGGTACCACGGCGCAGCGATGGATCTTCACGTTGCGAACGGGCTGATTCCTGGCGAGCAGGTAGCGGCGGCCTACCGAGAGCCGGCGTTCGTGCACGTCGCAGGTGCGTCCGAGGCCCAACGGTCCGAGAGCCGCTATCAGATGCTCTACGACAAGCCGGCGCAGATCACCGGCGATCCGTCGCGCACGGTCGCCGACTTCATTCCGGAATGGCTCGCGACGGCCGGCAGCAGCAGCGTTCTCGCCGATCAGATCGAGGCGCTCCGCGTCCTCGAGCCTGCGTCCACGGCGCGCCTCGAGCGCGCGTTCGCCGAACATATAGACCTCTGCACCTACCGCTGGGACGCGTGGATGCTCAGCATCGTCCGCGAGCAGCTCGCCGCCATGCGGCGGCCGCAGGGCGGTGCGGAAGCGCGCCGCGAAGGCGTGTATCTCGGCGCGTACGGATGGCTGGAGCACGTGAAGCCGGATCCGCCCGCGCTTTCGCCGGTCACGTTGAGCGACGAGCTGGGCGCCGTGTTCAATACGCCGGGACAGCCCCCGCTGCAACGCGACGCCGCCAACGGCGGTCACGTGCTTGCGCCATCGCTCAATCACGCGGTGACGTCGGCGGTGCTCCGAAGTGGATATCTGAATAACGCATCGCCGGCGAATCCAGATCTGTTCGCCGTGGATCTGTCATCGGCGCGGGTGCGCGTCGCGCTGCAGTTCGTCGAAGGCATTCGAAACGGACAGCCGCTCGGCGCGCTGCTCGGGTATCAGTTCGAGCGGCGCCTGCACGACCGCCACGCCGAGGCCGAGACCGACGCGTTCATCTACCAGGTACGCAAGGCTTTTCCGCTCGTCGCCAAGCGGATCTCCGACTCGGTCGAGGGCGACGCGAACGACACGGCAATCGAGAATGTCGAAGCGCGGAACGTCTGCGACGGGCTTCTCTTGCTCGAGCACGTACGCACGAACGTGACGAAGACCTACCCGTGGGGCAAGGATCTCGATCGTGGCACGGCCGCACAGGAAGCCATCATTAACGAGGAAGTGACCGCCCTGTTCGACATCCACGACGCGATTGCCGATGTCGCAATTGCGGAGAGCGTGCACCAGTTGACGATGGGCAACGCTGACCGCGCGGCGGCGGCGATGGATGCGTATGGCAAGAGCACGTTCCCTCCGGAGCCGGAGGTCGTCCGCACTCCGCGCACCGGAGTCTCGCTGACGCATCGCGTGGCACTCCATCTGCCCGTCGATGCGGTCGCCGGCGCAGGCGCGACGCCACGCGCGGAGGCGGAACCCGCTACCGACCGCTGGCTTGCCGGCGTGCTGCCTCCAATGAACGAACTTGTCGTGCGCGTACGCTACACGAACACCGTCGGCGGCTCCGGTGAGCAGGTTGACGACGTCAGCATGCAGGCACTCGGGCTGCAGCCCATCGATCTCCTCTACGTCGCGGATCCCGACAGCGAGCCCGCGATGAACGATCTCGACGATCGCATCGCGCATCGGGTCATCACGTCGAACACTTTGGCGCCCGACGCCAAGCTGACGATCCGCTACACCGAGCCGGTGCCGAACAGGAAGACGTGGTTTGAGACGGCGCCGCTCATCGCCAGCCTGAAGAGCCTCATCGTCAACGCGCGCCCGCTGAGGCCGTCGGATGCCGCGCTCGAGACGGAAGCGACCTCCGGAGCGAATGCCGCAGTGGACGTGCCGTCCGCGCGGGTGACGACCGCGCGCAACCGCGTCGACACGCTGCGGCAGGATGCCATCGCGATGGTGACGACGTTGACGACGCTCGTCGATCCGTCCGCCGCCTTCGCTGCGCTCGTCAACGCCATTGACGCCGCGTTGTCCGACTTCCACGATCTGCAGCGCCGCGCAGGTCTCTGCGGCGTCACGCTGGCTGGATCCGGAGAAGCGACGAGGGGCGCGCGCGAATGGTTCGCCCTCGTGCGCGGCAAGGCGCACAAGGTGTCGGTGTTCTGGACGGACAAGCTTGCGGAATGCGACAGCGCGATTGCAGAGGCGACGGCGCCGGCGACGGCGGATTCCTTGCGCGTGCCCGCGCTCGTGCGCGCCGAGCAGGCGGTGTCCACGTCCTACACAGTGCCGCCGCCCGATGTCGCCACCTTCCTGCCGATCGTGAACGCCAAGCGGGCGGCGTTTATCGCCGTCAAGAGCCAGGTCGACGCGGTGGAGACGTCCGCCGCGACCGCGATCAGGCCGCTCTGGACGGCATGGAGCGCGACGTTTGCTCCTCGTCGCCTGCACGACATTACGGTCATTGACACCTCGAGCGAGGAGTCACAGCTCCGCGTGCTGCTCGCCGACATGCACCAGCAGCTTGCAGGCCTCGTGCGCGAGCTCGACAAGCGGCTGAAGACGGCAGACGACGCGATTACGGCCGCCGGTGCCGCCGCGCCGGAGCAGCGGGCTCAGTTGCTCGTCGATGCGGCGTCGGCGCTCTTCGGCGAGGGCTTCCGCGTCCTGCCGCGATTCACGCTCGCCGCCGCACAAGCCGACGAGTGGCAGAACGCATACGACGGCCGCGCGTCTCTTCTCACGCACACCGGTACCTCGCACGACTTTCCGGTCGACGACTGGCTCTACGGGGTGGCGCGGGTTCGGGCAAAGATGCATGACCTCGAGAAGGTCATCCAGATCACAGGCGCGTTCGATCTGTCGGAGCCGGCGCTCGATCCTATTCAGCTGCCGTTCGTCGCCGGCGATCCGTGGCTTGCCGCGGAACTGCCGCCGACGTTCGACATCACCACCGCCGGGGAACATCTCCTGTATACGGCGATCTACACGCCGGGGGGTTTCGACAAGACGGCCAGTGCGCACGGTGGTCTGATGCTCGACGAGTGGACGGAGGTGATTCCCGGCACTGCGGAGACCGCCGGCCTCGCATTCCACTACGACCGGCCAAACTCTGAGCCGCCGCACGCGATGCTGCTCGTCACCCCGGCTAGCGCGAGCGAGATGTGGCAATGGTCTGACGTCGAGCGGGCGGTGCCCGAGACGTTCGCGCTCGCGCGAACGCGCGCCGCCGAGCCGCGTGATATCAGTCCGACGCCTCTTGCCCGGCTGCTGCCCGCGACGCTGATGGCTTTCACATCCAGCGGTATCTCCATCGCCAGCCAGTTACATGCCGCCGACGTGATGTTCGCGGCGCGCGAGGTCTGACATGCCGATCGTCCGCAACGACATGACCGTGCTGCTCGCCGAACGGGCGCTACCAAGCGTGACGCGCTGGCACCGCATTGAAGGCATCCCGCGCACGCACCAGTTCGACCGCGCTCTGCGCGCGGAGATCCGCGACGCGTTGTGGATGGTTACGCGTCAATGGCAGATGGGGGAGTTTCTCGGAGACGACGCCGGTTCGCCGGTCTTTGCGAAGGTGCATCAGACGACCTCGAGGCTGACGACGTATCGCCCACGCGATCTGGGCGAGCAGGCGTTCGACGAGAGCGTGCCCCTCGAATCGCGCGTCGAGCAGCGGCCGGTGCCGTTCACGGCTGGCGCGCAGCCGCTCTCGCTGGACATCCGCGTCCTCATGGGCCGCCAGTGGAAGAAGATGCTGCTCGCCGCCGGCTTTCCGACTGCCGTGAAAGACTTCCGGGATGCGTTCCAGGTGCTCAGTGTCGATCCCGACGACCCCGGCTCGGCGATGGTGTGCGCTCACCGCGACGCCTGGCAGCACCAGGCGGCATTCGCCGGCCGGGCGATGGACGGTTATCTCTGGTATCGCTGGATCATCGATCACCCGGCGCCGCGCGATCTCGCGACGCTGCCGGCACCGCTCGCGATCGATCCCGGTGACTTCGGCACCGTCAACACGATGGCCGACGACTTCGTGTCATGGTTCGATCGCCTGATCGATCAACCGTTGAAGCCGGAAGAAAACGCCTGGATTCCGTCGCGGCTCGAGTATCAGTTCGGGTGCTGCGCGCCGCACGGCACGCGGCGCACGGAGTTGACGGCGGCCGAGTACTACCAGGGCGATCTCGACTGGTACGCGCTCGACGTGGCCCCGGAGTCCGAAACGCCGCCCTCTCATCCCGAAGTGTTCACGGCGTCCACGACGACATTCGTGCCGACGGCGGTGGAGTTCAACGGGATGGCGAATACGCGGTGGTGGAGCTTCGAGGATCGCCGGGTGAACTTCGGCGGCATTCGTCCCGACACCACCGATCTCGCCAAACTCCTCTTGATGGAGTTCGGCCTGCTGTTCGCCAACGACTGGTGTGTCGTGCCCGTGCCGCTGCAGGCTGGTGCCGTCGCGGAAGTGCAAGGCCTTGCCGTGACGAACGTATTCGGCGAGCGGTTCTGGATCGAGCCAGCGGGCCGGTCACCTGAGCACACATGGCAGCGATGGAACGTCTTCACGCTGTCGCATACGGCGCCGACGCGACGTCCCGACCAGGCACTGCTGATGTTGCCTACAGCGGCGAAGGTGCAGGAGGGAGCGCCGCTCGAAGAAGTCACGATGATTCGCGACGAGATGGCGAACATGGTGTGGGGCATTGAGCTGACCGTGCCGCTGCCGCACGGCGAGGGGCGCTCCGGCGGCAGCGCCGCGGCGGAGACGACGCGCTTCTTCGATCGCGTGCTGCGGCGTCCGTTCCCGGTGCCGCCGCTCGAGAACGAGGCGCGCGTTCACTACGAGCTGATGAACACGGTGCCGGAGCACTGGATCCCGTTCATCCCCGTGCATGTGCCGGGCGACAGACGGGAGATTCAACTGCAGCGCGCGAGCCTGTTGCGCGACGTGGACGGCGATCCGACGCACACGATGAAGATCAAGCCGCGCACCAGCCTGCTGCGTGAAGGACTCGACCTCACCACGCCGCGAACCTACTTCGTGCACGAGGAGGAAGTTTCTCGCGCCGGTGTGCGGGTGAAGCAGGCGTACCAGCGCACCCGCTGGACCGATGGCCGCATCGTCGTGTGGTTTGGCGCGGCAAAGAAAGCCGGACGCGGCGAGGGATCGAGCGGTCTCGCGTTCGACCGGCTCGTCGAGGTGAAGAAGGCCTAGAGCTTTTTGTCACGTATACTTAGACGACTGCGGTGAGGTGGCCGAGAGGCTGAAGGCGGCGGTTTGCTAAACCGTTGTAGGGCCTTTAAAGTCCTACCCAGGGTTCGAATCCCTGCCTCACCGCCA
>Ga0310813_10000570_pt1 | contig 22854 bp, 24 predicted proteins | sample YN3metagenome_FD_203086 | JGI IMG/M metagenome (GOLD analysis project Ga0310813, IMG submission 203086) | Soil microbial communities from experimental microcosm in Duke University, North Carolina, United States - YN3 | ecosystem: Engineered > Artificial ecosystem > Soil microcosm > Unclassified...
TCGGCACGCTCGCCCTGGCCGCTTGCGATTCGATGGGGCCGAGATCGGCGAAGCGAATCCTGATGCTCGCCGAGTCGGGCAACGAGAAGATCGAGCGTGTGCTCTTTCACCACTCGGCGATGGACGTCCCTCGCGCGAGCGCGACGGCAGCGGGGTCGCACTTCCCGGCCTATTTCATCTCGGACGACGTGCCGATTTGGGACGAGGCGATGAACGGCGTCTGGCACCTCGAGGTCAGCGGGATGGTGCGTCAACCGCTCAAGCTCTCGCTGTCGGATCTCGCCGCGCTGCCACGGATGGGGTACAAGCTCGATCATTTTTGCGTCGAAGGCTGGACGGCCGTGGCGACACGAACCGGCGTCCGCCTTTCCGACCTCGCCAAGCTCGCCGGCGTCCAACCGGGGGCGCGCTACGTCGACTTCCAGTCGTTCGACAGCGACTATCACGAGAGCTGGGACATCGAGAGCGCGATGCACCCGCAGACGCTCATCGTCTACGCCCAGGACGGTCACTACCTCAACCCCGCCTGGGGCGCCCCGGCACGCGTCTACTCACCGGTGAAGATCGGTTACAAGAACACGAAGTATTTGACGAAGATTGTGTTCTTGCCGGAGCGCAACGGCGGGTACTGGAGCGATCGCGGGTACGAGTGGTACGGGGGCGTGTAGCTCAGACGCGTCACTCGCCGATCACCGAAACGCGCTCCCACCCGTTCGGTCGTCGCGAACAAATCGCTTTCGCGCCGGCATCCGGACTGCGGGAAGCGTACGCTGATCGATGACCGAGTCCCGCGCGATGATGCCGTTTTCCGCCAGGAGAAAGGCGACGAGGTTATACACCTCGTTCGACGACAGCGACCCCGGCGCATTGAGCGGCATCGCGCGACGAACGTAGTCGAACAACGTCGTCGAGTACGGCCAGTAGTTGCCGATCGTCTTGACGAGCTTGGGATCGCGGCCGAACGCGAAGTCGTCGTGCGGCTCCCGACCGATGAGCTTGGGATAGATCGCCATCCCTTCGCCGCGCGCGCCGTGACAGACGGCGCACTTCGCGGCGAACAACTGGGCGCCTGAATCATGTGTGCCGCGCCCGATCGGGAGTCCGTGGCCTGTGGGATTCACGTCGATATCCCATGCCTGGATCTCGGCAGCCGTCGCTACGCGGCCGATGGTGCCGAGCGGGACGTCGCCGCGAGCGAGTTGTCCGCTGGAATGCGCTACTCGGTCGTCGCTCCGCGCCGTGTCGGCTCCGCCGCACGCGGTGGCGAATACCAGAGCGCCGACCAGCCCCACGATTCGCACCGTCATGCTCGAGCTCCGTACACGACCGTACCGTCGCCGCGCAGCGTCCAAGCGCGAATGTGGTTGAAGTGGAAGTCGGTTCCCCTCCCCCGCGTTGCTTGAAAGACTTCGAGCGTGGGTTGCACGTACCCGGTTTCGTCTGTCGCGCGGCTCATGATGACGGCCGGCTTGCCATTCCATCGCCACGGAAAACGAAAGCGCGTGTGCGCTCTCGACAGCACCGGATCCTGTAGCGCGGCATCGGTCCAGTGCGCCCCGCCGTCGGTGCTCACTTCGACGCGTGCGATCTTCCCTCGACCGCTCCAGGCAAGCCCCGAGATCTCGATCCATCCCGGCGCGACGCGCGCCGGATAACTCGGCTGCGTGATGATCGACTTCGCGTCCATCACGAAGCTGAACTGCCGCGCCGTACCGTCGGGCAGCGGATCGGTGTATTTCGCCGTCTCGTCGCGCGACATGTTCGGTTGGTCGATCAGCTTGATGCGGCGCAGCCATTTAATGCTGGTGTTCGCCTCGAAACCGGGCAGAAAGAGTCGCGCCGGATAACCGTTGGCGGGGCGCAGCGGCTCACCGTTGAAGGCGTACGCGACCAACGCGTCATCCCACGCTTTCTCGATCGGAATGCTGCGCGACAATTTCGACGCGTCGCCGCCCTCGCCGAGAAACCACGTCGCCCCGCGCTTCACCCCGACCTCGCGGAGCAGCGTGGCGAGTGGCACACCCGTCCACTCGCCGTTGCTGGTGAGCCCGTCGACCAGCTGCGCGGTGAGCTCCGGCTTCGGGTCGCGATAACCATTTCGACCGTTGCCGGAGCACTCGAGGAAATGCACGCGCGACACGCTCGGAAAGCGCCTCAGATCATCGAGCGTGAACACCATCGGCCGATCGACGAGTCCGTGAACGAGCAGCTTGTACTTCGCCGGATCGATGACCGCGACGCCGGCGTGGTGCCGCTCGAACATCAAATCACTCGGCGTGATCGTGCCGGTGAGTTGGTGGATTGGAGAGTAGGCGGGCCCCGTGATCACTCCGGCCGGCGTGCGCACCGCGCTCTCGAAGGGCGAGCGGGCACTCACCGGTGTCGTCGGCCCGCCGGGAACGAGCGATGGGTCTGGCGGTACGGACGCTTGCGCGGGTTGCGCGTTTTGCGCGGAGAGCGGCAGCTGGTCGAGGACGACGCCCCCCGCCGCGACGGCAACACCGGCGAGCAGCGCTCGACGTGAGATCGACTCGCTCATCGGGATCGGTCTCCGCTCCGGCGCTTCACCGGGGTCGGCGACGCGACGATCGCGTCACGGGGGTTCGCCCGTTGAAGCAATGCAGGTGGTTGATACGCGACGTGTCCTTTCGTCGCGTACGGCACGTCGGCCGGGGTCCCGCCCGCCGGCCAGTCGCCTTCTTTCCCCGGCGAATCGGGCCGCGGCTTCGACGTGACGAACGCCGCCACGTCGAATGCCTCTTGCGGCGTGAGCGTTTTGCCGGCGCCGTACGGCATGTTGTGCCAGATGAACGACGCCGCTTTACCCTGCCGCGCCATCGACGCGCCGACACTGAACGACTTCGCGCCCCAGAGTGGCGGTATGCCGGGCGGGATGTTTGGATTGCCCTGGCCATCCGCACCGTGGCACACGGTGCATTTCGCGGCAAAAACCGTCGCGCCACGAGCCGCGTCGCCGGCGAGCGACCGCGCCATCGTATGGAGCCCCTCGGCGCCGGGCAGCTTCTTCCCCTCGCCAACGGGTACGCCGGACGACAGCCAAGCGATGTACGCCAGGATGTCCTGCATCTCGCGGCTTTCCACCGGTAGCCGGTTCCCGGCGAGACTCCGAGTGAAGCAATAGTTGACGCGATCAGCGAGTCCGATCACGGCACCGGTACGGTCCATGTACTTCGGGAATCGCGCGTGCGATCCCGCGAGCGGCGCAGCGTCTACGTTGCGTCCGCCGTTGATGTGGCAGTTGGTGCAATTGAGACGCCCGGGCGCGTACGCCGGCAGACTGTCCGCCGTGTGCAGGACGAGTGCGAGTCCGCGCCGAATCGACGCGCCGAGCGAATCGTTCGGGATCGCGGAGTCGGGAGGCGGCTGCCACGCCGTGGCGTCGAAGTGCGCCGGAGACGCGACCGCGCCGGACTGCGCGACGCTGTCGCGCGCCGACGGCTCCCGGCTGCAGGCGGCGAGCGCCGCGAGAAAGAGCACGGCGGAGCGAACCGAACGTGAGGGCATCGTCCTTCCCGACATAGTGTAGTCCGTCCCCACCAGCGTGAGATCGCGCGCGCTTGTCGTCAGCCGGGCAAGGCCCGCGCAAGGTCAGGCAATGCCCGATCCCGCCTGCCACGCTCGAGCGCAGCTTTGGATTCGGGCGACGCGCGCGGTCGGGAGCGACTTGCCCTCGACCGCGACGCGATACTATAATCGTATATAGTTATACAGTTCAGTCGTTGTCAACGGGTGTGACCAATCCTTCAACTCGGACGCTTCCATGGCCGACCTCGTCGCCTCTCCCCCGCTTTCCGTTCAGCGAACCGCAGTTCGCATTCCTCGCTGGGCCAGCCTCGGCGTCCTGTTCGGATTGGTCAGTACAGCCGCCATCGCGCTGTATGGACCCATCGGCGTCTCGGGCACCTATCCGCGGTTCATCGGCGCCGTCTCCCGACGCGTCGCGCCGGAGTTCGCGGCGTCCAATCCGTACCTCGTAAAGATGGGCAGTCTCATCACGCAGGAAACGATGCTGGTCGTAGGCCTGCTCATCGGCGGCTTCGCCGCGGCTCTGATCAGCGGAAGCCGCGCACCGGCCGCCGACATCGTCCACGCCGGTGAAACGTCGGTCGGTAAGCGCTATCGCGACGCGTTCGTGGGAGGAGTCCTCATCATCTTCGGCGCGCGCCTCGCCGGCGGTTGCACCAGTGGACACATCATCTCCGGCATCACGCAGCTGGCACTGAGCGGCGTCCTGTTCGGCGCGGCGGTGTTCGGCGCCGGCATGCTCACGGCTCGCATCATCAAGGGAGGGCACGCGTCATGACGCTCGTCTACGCACTCATCGTCGGCGTCGCCATGGGCGCGCTGATTCAACGGGTCGGGGCGTCGAGCCCCCGCATGATTCTCGCCTCGCTCCGCCTCGAGAATCTCTCGATCATCAAGTTCATGGCGACGACGATCGCCGTCGGCATGGTCGGCGTCTACGCGCTCTCGACGGTCATGCCGATGCACTTCGACATCAAGCCGACGTACGTCGTCGGGGTGTTGGTCGGCGGATTGATCTTCGGCGTCGGCTTCGCCATCGGGGGCTATTGCCCGGGCACCTGCGTGGTCGGCATCGGCGAACGTCGCAAGGACGCGCTCTTCGCGCTCCTCGGCGGAGTGGTCGGCGCCCTGCTGTTCACGCTCGTCTACACGCTGATCGAGACGCCGCTCATCAAGCCGCTCAGTTACGGAAAAGTGACGATCCCGTCGCTGCTGCACGTGTCGCCTGTCGTCGTCGCGGTGGCCGTCGCCGCGCTCTTTCTCACCGCGGTGGCCCTGCTTCCCACCGAACGCTCTCGGCGCGCCTGACGGCGCGCCGGGCGGGTCGAGATCAGGTAGCGGAAAGCGCTTTGCGGCGGTTTCCGAGCTCCTGCTCGATCCGCCCGCACATGATGTCGCAGAGCTTGAACACGCTCTGATCGGCAAGGTCGTAATAGGTAAACAACCCTTCCTTGCGGCGGCCGACGAATCCGGCCGCATAGAGCGACTGCAGGTGCTTCGAAACGTTCGCCTGCCCGAGTCCGGTCTCTTCGACGAGCTCGCTCACCGTCATTTCACCGCGGCGGAGGCAGTCGAGGATTTGCAGCCGCGCCGGCTCGGCGAGCGCCTTGAAGCGCTCGGCGATGAGCGCGATAAGCTCGGGTGTCAGTTTCAGACGGGCCATGTCGTCATCCTGGGGACGCGGTACACAGGTGAATGCTATCATGCTGGTTCAATTGTCGCTACTATACAACTATATGGGCATATAGTATATTATAGCGAGATCCCACAGGAGATTGCCATGACCGCAGCGTCCGGACGGCCCGCGATCGTCGTCACCCACGAGGGCGGTGTCACCTTCGCCGCCAAGGTCCGTTCACACCGCGTCGTCGTCGACCAACCGCTCCAGGCCGGCGGCAGCGATTCAGGGCCCGCCCCGATCGAGCTATTGGCCGTATCGCTCGGGACCTGTGTCGCCTATTACGTGCAGCAGTTCTGCCATATCCGACGATTGCCCTACGAGGGAATGCGCGTCGAGGTCGAGACGATCGGCGCCGCTAACCCCCATCGCATCGGCCGGTTCACGGTGCGCGTGGTGCTACCGGAAGAGATCCCCGAGCACTACTCGGCGATGCTGCAGCGCGTCGCGCAAAGCTGTCCCGCGCACAACACGTTGCACGCCGGCGCCGACGTCGTCGTGCGCGTCGAGAGCGCGATTCCGGTGAGCGCTTGAGTCACCGATCGAGTTAGGGATGAGTCTGGTGCGTTGATGCCTCGACGTCGGCGAGAACGCGCTCAAGCTTGTCCCGCACTTCGAGGGCGATCGGCTGCACCGCGTCATTCTGCGTAAGCTCGAGCGCGGCGACAGGATCCATCGCCGCGACGACGCTCGTGCCGGGCGCATCGCTGGCATAAACAATCACGTTGCACGGCAGCAGGAGCCCGATGTCCGGCTCGGCGCTCAGCGCCCTGTGCGCCAGCGCCGGGTTGCATGCGCCGAGAATGATGTACGGCCTGAAGTCGACGTCGAGCTTCTTCTTCATGGTGGCACGAACGTCGATCTCCGTGAGCACGCCAAAGCCTTCTTGCGCGAGCGCCGAGCGGGTACGCTCGACGGCCTGATCGTAATCGAGCGGCACCGTGACGCTCATGCCGTAGTGCGTGTGTTGTGAAATCATGGCTGGCCCTCCGTGTGTTGACCTTCGGCCCGCGACGCGATGCCCGCCACCGCGGGTGGACTCTTCAAGATTCCATGCGGCCGCCGTTGTGTCAGTCGGGCTTTCGTGAAACTTCGTTCGACTCATCCGCCGCGTCGATCGTGGAACACATGACAGCGGAGCAGGAGGTGCCTGATTGCCGCCGCGGGCTGCGTCGCTATCAGAGTCGAGCGCGCCGCAAGAGTTGCGCGTTGACGGCGACGACGATCGTGCTCAGCGACATCAGGACAGCGCCGAGCGCGGGGCTCAATACGACTCCTCTCGTGGCGAGAACGCCGGCGGCGAGAGGGATCGCGACGACGTTGTAGCCCGCCGCCCACCACAGGTTCTGCATCATCTTGCGGTAGGTGGCGCGGCTGAGGCTGATGATCCGTGAGATATCGCGCGGATCGCTGCGCACGAGAACGATGTCTCCCGCCTCCACCGCGACGTCCGTCCCGGCTCCGATCGCGACGCCCACGTCTGCCGTGACGAGCGCGGGCGCGTCGTTGACGCCGTCGCCGACCATCGCGACGCGCTTTCCCGCCCGCTGAAGCTCTTTGATGCGCTCGACCTTTTGGCCGGGAAGGACCTGCGCGAACACCGTATCGATGGACAACTCGCGGGCGACGGCGTCGGCCACCGCTTGGCTGTCGCCCGTCAGCATCACGACCTCGACGCCCGCGTCGTGCAATCGCCGGACGGCTTCTCGTGACTCGGGACGAATGGCGTCGGCGACGGCGAAGGCGGCGGTCACCTGCCCACTTTCAACTTGATAGATCACGCTCTCCCCGCGCGCTGCGGCTTCGTCGCCAAATTGGTGGAGCTCGGGCGGAGGCTCGATGCCAAGACGCTTCAACAGATTCGGACCGCCGTCGGCGAGCCCGCGTCCTTCGACCGTCGCTTGAACGCCATGGCCAGGAATCGCGTTGAACTCCGTCGCTCGTGGAACGGTCAATTTCCGCTCCACCGCGGATGCGACAATGGCACGCGCGACGGGATGCTCCGCGTCCTGCTCGACAGCCGCGGCGAGCCGTAGCGCCTCGTCTTCCGCGACTCCGCCGACGGTGCGCATCGCGACAACGCGATGTTGTCCGAGCGTCAGTGTGCCCGTTTTGTCGAAGACCACTGCGTTCACGAGTCGAGCCTCCTCGAGGCCGCGCCGGTCGCGCACAAGCAGTCCGTTGCGCGCGCCGATCGTTGTCGAAAGCGCGACGACTAACGGCACGGCAAGTCCCAGCGCGTGCGGACACGCGATGACGAGCACCGTGACGACGCGCTCGACCGTGTAATCACCCGGCGCTCGCGCGACGCTCCAAGCGATCGCCGTCACTACCGCGGCCGCCAAGGCGACGAGCGTGAGCCAATACGCCGCGCGATCGGCGAGCACCTGCGCTCTCGATCGTGATGATTGCGCCTGCTCGACGAGCCGCATGATGCCCGCGAGGGTCGTGCGCTCGCCCGTACGACTCACTTCCACACGAAGCGAACCGTCGCCGTTCACCGTCCCGGCGATGACGTCGGCGCCGACGTCCTTGACGATCGGCCGCGATTCGCCGGTGATCATCGATTCGTTGACCGAGCTTCGGCCTTCCCGCACCACGCCGTCGGCGGGCACGGCGGCGCCGGGCCGCACCAGCACCAGGTCGCGCTCGCGGAGCTCACCCACCGGAACGTCTTCGGCTCGACCGTCGACGATCCGCGTCGCGCTATTGGGCAAGAGCTTCGCAAGCTCACGGAGCGCACCCTGCGCCTGCGAGATCGAGCGCATCTCCATCCAGTGGCCGAGGAGCATGATCGTCACGAGCGACGACAGCTCCCACCAGAGCGGCATGCCCGGGGCGCCAAACGTGACGGCGACGCTGTACACGAACGCGACGGTGATCGCCAGCGAGATCAGCGTCATCATTCCGGGCTGACGGTCCTTCAGCTCCCGCCATGCGCCTTGCAGAAATACCAAGCCGCCGTAGAGGAACACGGCGACGCCGAAAACGAACGGTATCCATCGTGACCCAGGAAATGCCGGCGGTGTGAACGCGAGGGCGTGCGGGATCATCTCGCCCCAGATCATCGCCGGAATCGTGAGAACGAGAGTGATCCAGAACTTCCGCCGGAAGATGCCGGCGCTATGCCCGGCATGCTTGTCGTGACCGTGCTCGTGCCCAGTCGGCCCGGCCACTGCCTCGTGCTGGGCCACTGATACGTCGTGGGGCGAGTGAGCCGCGTGGTCGCGCGCGGAATGGCCCGAGTGTGTCATCTCCCTGTCGTGGGAATCTACGACCATCCCGACAACGGGCCGAAGCGATGTACGGCGCGAGCTTACTTCTTCAACGCGTACACGATGCTCACGGGCGGACTGTCGCTCAACTGGAGCGTGAGGGTGCCGGCATTGCTCCACGCACCCTGAACCTTCGAGTTGTCAGACCCGTCCGTGAAGGCGACCGTCGTGCCGGTCAACAGCCAGCTGCCGCCGCTGCTGTCGGAGTAGGTCGACACAATGCCGGCGATGGTCTGGCGGTAGCTGGTGACCACGCTGTATTTGCCGCCGCTCTGTATGCCGAGCGTTCCCGCGAGGACCTCGAGCTTGTACCCGCCCGTGTCGGAGAAGATGGCCATCGGCACCGCCTTCCCGTTGATCGTCGAGATCGTATAGTTCCCTTCGGGCGACGTGGCGGTACCGGGGCCGCTCGGCGAATCGCTTCCACAGGCGGCGAGGACTGTCGCGACGAGGGCAACCGCTAACGTCCGCATGCCGCCGATCGTCAACCGCAATGAAGCGCCTTGTTGTCTGACTCTCTTCATAGGCTCCGCCGTTCCATGCGTGCATCGGTCATCGTGCTAGTCGCCATCGCGGCCGCGTGCGGCTCCGATAGTTCTACGAACCCGCCGGGCGGCGGCAACAAATCCGTCGACGTCTTCACACTCAGCACCGCGTTCAGTCCCAACTTCGTTCAGATCGCCGCGGGAGACACGGTGCTCTTTCACATCGTGCCGTCGAACAACGGAGAAGGCCACGACGTAACCTTCGACGCCAAGTCCGGCGCCCCCGCGAACATCAAGGTCACGCTCAGCGGCGACATTCCTCGCGTCTTCACGACTCGCGGCACCTTTCACTACAACTGCTTCGTCCATCCCGGCATGTCCGGCGACGTCGTGGTACAATAGCCGGACGCGCCGAACAAGCGTTCTCTATCGCGTGACGCCCAGGAAGGTCGGCGTCCACGTCGGGAACACGACATCGAGATTCGGATTCGCCAGCCGATTCTTGACGATCTCGGCGAGGATGTCGCGGTAGTCCACCGTGACCTTGAGGTCCTGGCCCTGCTCGAGCTGCTCGCGGGCCAACCCCGGCCAGTTCTTCACCAACACGCGACCACCGGCGATGCCCTTGCCCATCGCAAACATGGTCGTGCCGCGCCCGTGGTCCGTGCCTTGGCTGCCGTTCTCGCGCACGTTGCGGCCGAACTCGGAGATGGCGACGACTGTCACATTGTAGCCGCTGGCGATCACGTCGGCGTAAAAGGCGCCGAGCGAGTTCGAGAAATCGCGCATAGTATTGAACATCTGGCCGGCGAGCGGATCCTGCTGGTTATGCGTGTCCCAGCCGCCGATGTCTACCTGCGCCGCCTCGATGCCGACGTCGGCTTTGATCAACGTGGCGACGGATTTGAGCGCGCGCGAAAACGCGCTCCGGGCCGGATCGGGATACACGGCGCCATTTGCCGGCGCGTACCCGGCGAAGTTGACGGACTTGAGCAACGCGACGGTGCTGGTCGCGTCCAGCGCCGCCGAATGCAACGGTTCGTCCGCCGCCGTGTAGTCGCCCTGTAGGAAGGCGATGCGCTGCGGCTGCGTCGCATCCAACCCGCCAATCGAGAATTTCGTCGGATCGGCGATCGGCAGCGTCTTCGGTGCGCCGACCAGCGTTTTCTGTAGCCCGTTCGACAAGCCGATCCCACGCAGGAGCGCGTCGGACTTCATCGGCGGCATACTCGCCAAATGCCGGCCGAGCCATCCGGTGACGAGCGCCGGATCGACCGGCTTTCCGACTTCCATGTATCGTTGCGCGTCGAAGTGCGAGCGGGAGTTGTTCAGCTGCCCCGTCGCGTGAACGATCAAGAGATCGTTCGCCAGGAACGCCGGCATCAATCCGCCCGTGCCCGCCGCATTGCCGGTCATCGCCTGCGGGAACATGAAGAACCCGTCGAGGTTGATGCCTTTCGTCGCCGCCGATGAATCCGGGCGCGGGATCGCGATCGTCGAGCGTGAGCTGTAGTAGTTCGGGTCCGCGAACGGGACCGCGATGCTCAGACCGTCCGCGCCGCCACGCATGAATACCGAGACGATGATGTCCCGGTTCGACGCGTAGTGGTTCGACATGACGATCTTCGGCAGCCACGCCGGGAAGAACGCCGCCGCGGAAGCCACGCCCGCGGACGCCGTGATGAACTGGCGACGCGAGAGCTCGTTGTATTCCTCGCAGCCGCAGTCGATGCCGTGTTGGTCGTCCATGGAGGCGTCTCCGGTCAGTACCACTGGAACGCGTTCGCGGACATCGCCAGAGCGATCGTCTCTCGAACGCGGGTGTCGTTGAACGTGCCGGCCTTGAGGTACGACAGGAGGCCGTTGCGCGTCACCAGCGGCATCTCGCCGCCGAAGAAGTTCTGGTCGATCAAATCGACCGCCGCGTCGGGCGAGCCGGCGCGGTACGCGGTCGTGTCTACAAGCACCGTCGTCGTCGAGTTGAAGTTCGACATCGTCGTCGCGAACGACCACCGCGGAAGGATGTTCCCGGCCCAGTACTCGATCTTGTCGGGATAGCCGTCCGGAGTGTCCCAGGCGAACAACTGTTGGCCGAGGGTGATCAGCGAGTTGCTGAGGGTCGTCGCGTTGGTGACGTTCACGTTTGTCGATCGCATCGCCGACACGAGATAATGGAACGGGCGCTTGAGCTTCATCGGCGACGCGGGCAGCCATGTCTCGTTGAGGATCGCGCGGACCATTGCCTTGATGTCGCCGTTCGTCGCGCGGTACGCCGACGCCACCGCGGCGATCTGTGTCTCCGTCGGGCTGGGCGTGAGCAACCACTTCAGCATCTTCGTGGCGATAAAACGCGCCGTGCTCGGATGGTTCACGAGCAAGTCGAGCATCTGCTCGCCTTCCTTGATGCCGTCCGCGCCAAGCGAAGGCGAACCCGCCGGGATGGTCACGCCGAGCACCGTCTTCGAGCCCCAGTCGTGACGGAGGGGGTCGAACACGAAGTTGCCGCGTCCCTGCACCGTCCAACCGGTGAGCACACGCGACAGCTCAGCCACATCGTTCTGGGTGTAGCCGCCGTCCACGCCGAGCGTGTGCAGCTCCATGATCTCGCGCGCGTAGTTCTGATTGGGCGCCGTGTTGCGGCTCGCGTTCTGGTCGAGGTAGACCATCATCGAGGCGCTGTGGGCGCTCGCCTTGAGCAGATCCGAAAACTTGCCGAGGGCGTTCTTGCGAATCACGTCGCGCTGGTCGGCGACGAGCAGGTAGCCCACCTTATCGATGTCTTGATTGAAGTGATCGCTCCAGAACTCCGCCATTCGCTGGTGCAATTGTCGCTGAGAGAACGCTGAGCGAAAGAGCGTCGAGTCGCGTAGCTGCGATTGCACCTGGCCCGCGTCGGCGCTGAACAGCGTGTCCGACGTCTGGCTCATGAGCGGCCACTTCGCCGCGATCGCGTTCTCGACGACCGTGTCGTCGATGCGCGACGAATTGAGCTGATAATTCAGGTAACCCTGGTAGCCCATCGAGTTCACGCGCTGCACTTCGGCCGGCGTGATCCCCAGTGTGAGCCGGCGGACAAGTCGCGTCCCGCCGCTGTCCCACTCGGCGAAGGCGCCGACCATCTCGTTGGGCTGGATCCCGGCGAGCGGCTCGCTCGTTGGCGAGTCCGGAACGATGCGGCGGCGGCGCACTGCTTGGGCCGGGGCGCGCTTGGGAAGGACCGCCGCGGCGGCGAGCGCGCCGAGGAAGAAGAATGATCGTCGGGACGGTTGAGTGACGGAGTCTTTGTGCTCCGAGTCCGCGGCGCTCACCTCGTCCTGCCGTTCGTCGTTCGCGGAAACTGCGGCGCCAGATGCTTTCGTCGTGCGCATGCGGATTCCCTCGGCTTCATGAGGTCACTCAGGACCGCGACATGTGTCGGGTGACGCCGGACCGGCTGTAACGTTAAGGCGGTCCGAACCCCTCCTCAAACCCGACACGTCAATCGGCACATTCCCTAGACGATTGTCAAACCCCGACGTCGCACCACATTGTAAGGCCATGGATTCCTACCGACTGTCAACCATCCTCCTGTTGCTCCCGGCACTAGCTGCCGCGCAGGGCCGGTGGAAGGAAATCGGCAAGACGTCCGGCGGTAACTCCGTTTACGTTGACCCGCACAGTGTAAAAAAGGTCAACGGCATTGTCACGGCGCGCGTCCGTGTGAGGTTCACTCCGCCGGTAAAGACGGCCCAGGGGAGCTGGGAGGCGTCGCAGTCGCTCGCCATGTTCGACTGCGCCAAGTCCGCGATCGCGGCGAAGGAAACGGTCTACTACTCTGACGAAAAAGCGGGGAAAGTCGTCGAGCGGAAGGTGAACGCGCAGCCCGGATTCGGCCCCGCGCTCGGCGGCTCGATGGCCAAGCTGGCGCTCGACTATCTGTGCGCGCCGCCCAAATGATCTAGGCGCTTCGACGAATCTCGAAGCGGCAGCGCGCGCCGCCGTCGGCACGGTCGCAGCACTCCCTCACCTCGGCGCCGGTAACGCCGGCGACGAGTTCCTCCATCGCGCGACACACGCCCGGCTGCACCCTGACGGCGCTCGCCACGGGACAGGCATGGCCGCGGATGACGAAACCATCGTCCGTGTTCTCGACGTCGATTTCGGCGCCGAGCTCGCCAAGGAGTGATGCCGCCAGTTTCGCGCGCGTCGCCAAAGACGCGGATTTCGGCGCCGCTTCGTGATCCGCCGCGAGCTTGCGGCCGACGTCGCGGAATAGGGCGTCGAGCTCGCTCGACCCCAGTCGATTCTTCAGCGCGACGAGCAACGCCTCGAGAATCGGCGCATAGGCGGCCGACAGGTGCGGCTCGGCCTCGCGAGCGACGCGATAGACGGTCGCCGGCTTTCCGGGCGTGCCGGTCCGGCGAACGTTGAACTGCTCGACGACGCCGCCGTCCTCGAGCAGGGCGAGATGCGATCGAACGCCGTTGTCGGTGACGCCGAGTTCCGCCGCCAGCTCGTCGACGGTCTTCTCGCCGCGTCGCAGCAACCGGATGATGCGACCTCGCATCGCCCCGCCGATGTTCGTTTCCCACCAGCGCATACGTCCCTCCCTTCTCGTCTTGAATCTACTGCCGGTGGACAATTAGTCAACTAATTCCTTGACAAATTCTTCCGCCGCCCATACGATTGCCCGAAGCACTTGTTCAATCGTTTCGAACTTCCCCTACCGCAGAGGAGTGAGCCACATGAAGTCAGTTCAGCTCTCGCGCGTTTCGATCGCCGCGGCGGCCGTGCTCGTCGCCATCGCGCCACTGTATGCACAGACCAAGACCGCCAAGCTCGATGATCCGACGATCGTCGCCGTCTTCGACGCAGCCAACACGTGGGACATTCAGACCGGTGAGCTCGCCGCCAAGAATGGATCGACGAAAGAGATTCGCGACTTCGGCGCGATGCTCGCGCGCGATCACAAGAACGTTCGGCAGCAGGGCCGCGACTTGGCCAAGAAGCTCAACGTGACTCCCACGCCGCCGAAAGACTTTGCCATGGCGAAGGACCACGAGGCGGCGATGAAGAAGCTCGAGTCCCTCAAGGGGAAGGAGTTCGACAAGGCCTTTCTCCAACACGAGGTTGGCTACCACAAGGCGGTGATCGAGGCCGTGACCACGACGCTGCTCCCCGCGCTGCAGAATGCGGAAGTGAAGGACCTGGTCACCAAGGTCGCGCCGGCCTTCAAGGCGCACGAGGACGCCGCCCAGAACCTCCTCAACAAGCTCTCGTAACCGTCTTTCGGACTTCCCCGCTGCATCCGGCTCGAGTATCCTATTTTCGGGATTTCTTCGGGTGCAGAATGAAGCGGATTTGGTTCGCGACCGATGGCCGGCCGCACGATGCAGTGCTGGGCGTGTTCACGACCAAGGAGGGCGCCGAACGGTACTGCGAGATCCTGATCGAGCGGTACGCGCTCGGGAAAAACCTCAGCGTCATGGGCAAACCGTTAGCCCATGACGCTGACGCTTGGCGGCTCGGCCTCGGCCCGACGGTGTCATCGGCGAACATCGACGAGGAAGTCGAGTTCCTCCGCGGTGCGTGGGTCGTAAAGGTCGACGAGACGTGCCGCATGGTCGCCTGCGAGTTCAGCACCAGGCTAAAGCCCAATCAACCGCCGTCGATCTATCGCGTCGGGATTCATCGCATTTGTCAGGCGCATGGCCGCACGCCGCACGGCGCTCTCGACGGCGCTCGCAAGGCCATGGTCGCGCACCTCGGCCGCGCCCGTACCTGACCCTACCCGCACCGCACCCTTGGGGTCAGACTCCATTTATAGAACTCTAAAATGGGGTCAGACTCCCGACGCGATTCTGCGCCGGCCCGCGTGAAAACGCGACTGGAGTCTGACCCCTAACGCGGGGTTTTGCGCCTCAGTGCGGCGAAATGGGACGGATCGGGCGCTCCCACGGTTCGGACGGCGTCGGGATCAGATTGCCCGACGCTCCTCCCGACGGAACCCGATACGGATCCGCGGCGAGCGGGTTCACCGCGTAGCCCAAGTCGGCCAAGCTACCGATGGTGATCGCGCTCAACGGCATCCCGTTCAAGTTCACGTAGCCGGTCATCAGCTCGCTGCCGAACGTGGACTCGCGCCAGTGCGCGTCGGCCGTTCCGGGTACGCCGTTGTTCTCGACGGGAACCGCATTCGCGCACACCGTTGTGCCGCCGTCGTCCGTGCAGCCCTGCTTCCCTTGCGGACCATAGTAAGCGACCGACGCCGTCCCCTGCGCCACGACGAGCTGCTTGTCGCTCCACAATGTTCCGATGCCGACGATGTGCAGCATCTCGTGCGTGATCACGTCCTGGAGAATGCCGCGTTGCGCCATCGAGGCGACGTCGGCCGCGTCGAACACCATCACACCGACCGACGTGAGCCCGCCGCTCGACGCCGGCCGCGTCACACACGGGCCCGACTGCGCGAGAATCTTGCCGACGCCGTCGATGTCCTGCACCGACGCGTAAATGACGAGGTCCTGGACCGTCTCGTTCAGCACCGGTAGTCCGGGGAATCCGCAGGCCGACGAGATGTCGAGGTTGTTCAGCTTCATGTCCGGCAGATGCCCGGTCACCACCGCGCTGATGCGCGCCGCGGCGTTGTTGAACAACGCTTTCTGGTCATCGGTCATTGCCGGGTTGAGGAAGCGGACGGTGATGTGATAGTCCGTCTTCACAGCCGCGCTGAGATCGAGCGTCAGCGCTCCCGACGCGACGCGCACGGTCTGCGGCAACGCCAATCTGCCGAGCGTCCACGTCGGTACCGCGATTGTGCCGTCGGCGCCGGTCTGACCGCCCGTCGACGCAAGACTACCGTTGCCCCCCGTGACGGCAAACGACAAAGACTGGCCGGGAACCCCGTTGCCGTAGCGGTCCGCCACGCGCACGCGAACAGTGTTGAGCACCGAGCCGGCGAAAGCGGACTGACCGTCACCCTCGACCGCGGCGATCTCCACCGGATCCAACGGCGTGAGATGCGCCGTGAACAACAACGTCGCATTCCCGACGCTCAGCGTCAGTACGTTCGATCCCGCGTGCGTCGAGAAGGCCCAGTCGCCGATATCGGCCTCGCCGTTCGCATTCGTCGTCAGCGCCGACGAAACGGAACCGCCGCCGGTCAGCGCCAAACGGATCTGCGCCGCCGCGATCGGATTCCCGAATGCATCGGTCACGCGGACGCGCGGCGGGGTCGCCGGCGATTCGGCAACGCGCGCCGAAAAGTCCGTCGGTGACGACGTCGTGATCGCGGCGGCTGGACCGGCGGTCGCCATAGCCGTCACGACGATCGGCGCGAGCCCTTCGACGTTGATCGTGAGCGAATCGACGCCGACGCGCGGACCGAGCGTCCATGTCCCGACGCTCGTCGGACCGCGAATCGTTTTGCCGGGCACGTCGGCGATCGAGCCATTCGCCGCGGACACCGTGACCGTGAAGCTCGCATTCGATACGGCGACGCCGTTCGCGTCTTCGACGATGAATCGCGGCGCGGTCAGAAGCTTTTGACCGGCGGCGCCGGTTTGCGCGTCGCCCGAGACGACACGCACCGACGCGGGCGGACCCGACGGTGACGTGGAGTCTCCGCACGAAATCAAAAAAAGCGTGAGCGCGCTGACGGACACAAGCGCGCGGAGGCTTGATGCGAACACGTGGGTTGTGGAGAGAGAGTCGGTACTTACACTCGAGACACCCGAAATGATGCACCTCCCCGACTCAAACGTTCCGGCGATCAACGGTCACAACAACGTCCCGCGAAGCACCATCCAGGACACGGTGAAGTAGATCACCAATCCCGTAACATCCACAAGAGTCGCGACGAACGGCGCGGATGCGCTCGCCGGATCGAAGCCCAGGCGACGCAGCACGAACGGCAGCATCGATCCGGCGAATGAGCCGAACGCGACGATGCCGACCAGGGAGAGGCCAACAGCGAGCGCGACCAACAAGTAGTGCGCTCCATAGTCGTAAAAACCGATGTGCTGCCACAGCACGATCCGCGCGAAACCAACGGAGCCAAGAATGGCTCCGAGCGTGAGCCCGGTCGGCAGCTCGCGCGCCGCAATCCGCCACCAATCGCGCAGCTTGATCTCGCCCAGCGCGAGCGCGCGAATGATCAACGACGTCGCCTGCGAGCCCGAGTTGCCGCCCGAGCTCATGACCAATGGGATGAACATCGCGAGCAACGCCACGCGTTCGATCACCGATTCGAAATGCTGCATCGCCGTCGCCGTCAGCATCTCGGAGAGAAACAGGGCGCAGAGCCACGGCGCGCGCTTGCGAATCATGTGACCGAACCCGATGTCCATATACGGAGCGTCGAGCGCCTCCATGCCGCCGAACTTCTGCACGTCTTCCGTCTGCTCGCGAACGATCGCGTCGATGACGTCGTCCACCGTGACGATGCCCAGCACATGACGCTCGTCGTCGACGACCGGAACCGCGAGCAGGTTGTATTTCGCGATGACGCGAGCCACCTCCTCGCGATCCGTGCCCGGCGAGACCACCGCGGGTGACCGCCGATCTCCTGCGTCGTGGACGTTGAGCGCGGGATCGGCGAGCATCAGTTGCCGCAGGGACACCACGCCACTCAGGTGCTCTTCGGCGTCGATGAGATAGACGACGTACACCGTCTCCTTGACGCGCGCGACGCCGCGGATGTACTCGAGCGTCTGCCCCACGCTCCAGTCCGACGGAACGGTCAGGACCTCCGTCGTCATGATGCCGCCCGCCGAATCGGCGGGATATTTCAAGAGCAGTTTGAGCGACCGCCGCGTTTCCGCGTCGACTCGCTCGAGCAGTCGCTCGCGATCCTCGCCGTGCAGTTCGCGGAAGACGTCGGCTTGCTGGTCCGCGGACATCGCTTCGACCAGCGCGACCGCGGCGTCGGTCTCCATCCGCTGAATGATCTCGTAACGGTGGTCGAGCTCGGGCTCGTCGAAGACCTGGACCGCGACGTCGAATGGAAGTGCGGCGAGCACTTTCGCCGCGCCACCCGGCGGCAGGTCGCGCAGCGCCTCCGCGATGTCGGCGATGCGCATGCCGGCCAACGTTTCGGTCAGCTCGGCGGGGTCTCCGTGCAGGAGATAGAGCAGTTCGGGAGCGGGCATGATTGACGGCGGCCAGGCGTGGTCTACCGGACGGCGACGGACAAGCTCGAACAAGCTACTGCTTCGCCGAAATTCAGGGCATGATCCGCTGCCGCGGGCCTATGATGTGCGAGACCGTAACAGCTCCAACGTCAACGGCTCCAACGTCGCGCCCATCGGTGTCATACGAGACTCACGTACCGGAGCGCCTGCTGCAACGCGGCGGGCGGCAATGGATCGTTCGCGAGGTGAACTCGCGCGGCGTGCCCGGCGCGCGCCGCGACACGTGCCTCATATGTGAATCCGCCGAGGTCATCCGCCGAATCTGGGATTTCCCTTCCGATTGGCGAAACGTCGACGACGAATCACTCTGGAGGCTGTGCGATGGATCGGCGCGGTGAATGTTGCCGCGCCGTCTTTGCCGGCGCGCCTCTCACCCGCCCGACGCCGGGGACCGGCGATCGAACCACGCTTGCGACGCGGCGAAGCGTTCGCGCAACAGCTCCGTATCGCCGCCGCGCAACGCCGCTCTGAGAGTCGCCACTTCGCGTTCCGCGCTGGCGAGCGCCTCGTCGATCGCGGCGCGATTGTCCGCCGCGATCGCGGTCCACATCTCCGGCGAGCTTCCGGCGAGACGAGTCGTATCGCGACCGCCCGGCCCGAGAGCATCTCGGTCGATACCCGCGCCGGCGAGTGCCAACCCGAGCGCCATTGAAACGAGGTGCGGCAGGTGGCTGGTCCACGCGACGTGACGATCGTGCGCCTCGGCGTCGATGAGAGATGGTGTCGCGCCAAGCCACATCCAGAAGTGCTTCGCCACCTCGACGACCGGTGAAACCGTACGCGGCGGCGACACGGGACAGAGATACACTAGCGCGTCGGCGAACAGGTTCCGCCGCGAGGCGGTCCACCCGGAACGATGGTCGCCGGCCATCGGATGCGAGCCGACAAAGCATCCGTCCAAGCCGAGGGCGCGCGCTTCATTGACGATGCTCGTCTTGGTGCTGCCGACGTCGGTCACGAGCCTCGCCGACCGCGCGACGCGCGCCAATCGGCGCAGCATGGCGGGCGCCTGGTCGACCGGAACGGCCAACACAATGACGTCCGCACCCGCGCCATCGAAGTCGATATCGAGTGGATCGCTCACGATCCCGTCGCGGACGGCGGCATCGAGCTGTTCGCGATCGGCGTCGTAGCCGCGAACACGGACCCCTCGCGCGGTGAGATCGCGCGCGATCGATCCGCCGATCAACCCCAGGCCGACGACCGTCGCGCTCTTGAAAAAACCATCCGGCGCCCCTGCCGTCGTCACAGCGACTCCGACGTTTGCTCTTGCACACGCCGCGACATGCCGACGATCTGCCAGAAGATCTCGCGGATGGGCTCAGTCGGCAGTTGGGCGTCGCGCGCCACGCCCGTGACGCGTCGGATCACGGCCGCTTCGCGCGTCGGGTCGAGAATCGGCAATCCGGCGGCGCGCTTCAGGTCACCGGTACGCTTGCCGAGCTTGAGCCGGCGGGCGAGGAGCGACACGATCTCGTTGTCGATGCGTTCGATCTCCTCGCGACAGCGTGCGAGCTCCGCGGTCGCGCTCTCGCGCTCACCGGTTCCGTGCCCGTCACTCATGCGACGGCTCTCGCCTCGGCCGGCGTACCCATCGTGCGACCGGCGGCGGCGGCGAATGCCGCCAGCGACTGCATCATCGTCGCGAAGCCCGTGGGCGCGAGCGACTGATCGCCATCGGACAGCGCGCGCTCCGGATCCGGATGCACTTCGACGATGAGACCATCCGCGCCGGCCGCGATCGCGGCGAAGGCCAGCGGCGCCACGAGCTCGGCATCGCCACCCGCGTGACTCGGATCGACGATCACCGGAAGGTGCGATTCACGCTTGAGCACCGGAATGGCCCCGATGTCGAGCGTGTTGCGTGTCGCGGTTTCGTACGTGCGAATGCCACGCTCACACAGCACGACGTCATGGTTGCCATTGGCCATGATGTATTCGGCGGCCATGAGCAGTTCTTTCACCGTGGCCGACAATCCGCGCTTGAGCAGCACCGGCCGACGCACCCGTCCGAGCTCGGCGAGCAGCGAGAAATTCTGCATGTTGCGCGCGCCGACCTGGAGCATGTCGGCGTGCTCGGCGACGAGGTCCACCTGCCGCGTGTCCATTACCTCCGTCACAACGGGAAGCCCTGTCGCCGCGCGGACCTCGACGAGGAGCCGAAGTGCTTGCTCGCCGAGTCCCTGGAAGGCGTAGGGCGACGTTCGCGGCTTGAAGGCGCCGCCGCGCAACATGGACGCGCCCGCCTGTCGCACCTCGCGCGCGGTCGACAGCAGCATGTCGCGCCCTTCGACGGAACAGGGGCCGGCGATGACGGAGATCTCCCGTCCACCGAACTCGGCGCGCGCGTCGCGCCCGCCCACCCGCACCACCGTGCGATCCGCCGCGAATTCGCGCGACGCCAGCTTGTACGGCTTGAGGACCGGCGTGACCGACTCGACACCCGGCAACGAACGCAACGGCACTTCGTCGAGCAACGACTCGTCGCCGATGCAGCCGATGATGGTGCGCCGCTCGCCGCGCGAGAGGTGGGTGCGCATGCCGAGCGACTCGATCCGCTCACGGATATGGTCGATCTCAGCGTCGCTGACGTCCGATTTGGTCACGATGATCATGGGTTTGGCCGGCAACGCCGGAATTGAGGGCAGAAAACAAAAACGACCCGTGAGTTTCTCACGGGTCGTCGGGTTCGTTTTAACGCGGGGATCAGCTCAGCGCGTACGACTCCAACCTCGGCCCGTGACAGGGGTCGCGAAGTAATAGAAGTAACCGTAGGCGCCAAAGCGGATCATGGTTCGTACGGTAGCGCGCGATATGAGTCTCGTCAAGCGGTAGTAAAACCGTTCTTGAACCACAGAGATCACAGAGATCACGGAGAAAACTGCCGAGAGGAACCTACTGAGCGGCGGTTCCAAAGAAACGACCCTGGGGGCTCGTCGAGAATGGAATCGGTTCGGCGACCGGGATATACCTCTGTGATCTCCGTGATCCCTGTGTTTCAATTAGCTGTTTCGCAGTCTCTATCCGTATTCGACCGATGCTCATTCTGCACGATGCCGCTACCCTCGCCTCCATCCGCTCACGTGTCGAGCGGCTGACGCCCGGCGCCAAGCGGCTATGGGGGAAGATGACGGTGGACCAAATGCTCTGGCATGTGAACCAGGCGATGGAGCAGCCCCTCGGTCGCATCAGGTTCAAGCGAACGATCAAGTTCGTACCGCGATCGGTCATCAAGTTCCTGATCCTGAACGTGAAATGGCCGCGGGGCGCGCGGACGCAGCCGGAAATCTTCGTCGGCGCCGAGCGTCACGCATTCGAGCACGAGCATCGACGGTGCTTGGCGCTGATCGATGAATTCACGTCAAGGCCGATCGATGGCCCGTGGCCCGTGTCCGACACGCTCGGCAAGATGTCCGGACGCGACTGGAGCCGGCTCGAGGCGATCCACCTCGACCATCACCTCAAACAGTTCAGCCTTTGACGTCGGCCATCTCGCGCTTCTCGACGAAATCGTAGAGCGTCACACGGCGCAGGTGATAGAACGCGGTCCAGTAGTTTCGCAGCGCCTGGACATGCGTGATGACCGAATTGTCCTTGTCCGATTGCGCGTTGTACAAATCCGTGTTGCTGATCTTGCCGATGATGTAGCGGTTGCGCGCGACCTCGAACTGTTTCGCCGACACGGTGTCCGCTTTGGCAGCGAGGATCACGTTGCGCTGCGCCTGCTGCAGCCCCAGCGCGGCAAAGCGCGCTTCCTCGACCAGGGCGTCGGTGCGCATGCGATTGTTCGTGGCGACGCGTCGGTCTTCGGCCGTCGCCGCCTGAACGTCGGCGTGGCCGGCGCCCCATTGCATCATCGGCAGGCTGACGCTCACCGAGAGCGCCTGCCGTCCGAGAGGACTCTGGTATGCTTCGTTGAACGCCGATGCCGTTTGATTGAAGCCGAACGTCGCGCGGACCGAGGCGTTGAACTGGTTCGACAGCTTCGCCGCGCTGAGCAGTCGCTTCGACTGCACGTCGTCGAGCGTACCCTGTTCCATCACGCTCGAGTTGCGCAGCGCCTCTTTCACGGCGAGCTCGGCGTCCGCGTCGACGTTCGGGATCGAATCCGGCGCGACGATCGTCATCGGTTGGCTCTCTGGATAGGCGATCGTCCGGCGAAGCGCCGCCTCGGCCCGATCGCGCGCCAACCGCGCGTCCTCGACTGCCGCCCGCGCGCGAAGCAGCGCGAGCTCGCTCTTCAACAGATCGTTCTCACCGATCTTGCCGACCTCGAATCGTCCCTTGTTCAGCGTGTACAGCGTGTCGTTGACCGCCACGTTGGCCGTCGCATTGGCGAGCGTGATCTGCTGCGCATAGAGATTGAAAAAGGCGTCGGCCGTGGACGCGGCGACATCCTCGCGCGCTTCGAGATACGCACGCTCGGCGACGGACGCGCCGAGCGATTGCACACGCTCTTCCCAGACGACCGTCCGTGGCTTGAACAAGTCTTGCTGGAGCGACACGACGTGCGACGTCTGCCACGACCGATTGTTCAAGTTCCCGAATTCATCCAGACGGCTGACCGCCTCGCCGACGCTGATCTGTCCGCCGGTGAGGGGAATGCGTTGGCTGAACCCGAGGTTGAACGAGGACTGGTTCTGCGACTGTCCGATGAATTGTGTCGAGCCGTCGGGCAGCGTGATCGGGTTGATGCCGTG
>Ga0310813_10000572_pt1 | contig 22778 bp, 24 predicted proteins | sample YN3metagenome_FD_203086 | JGI IMG/M metagenome (GOLD analysis project Ga0310813, IMG submission 203086) | Soil microbial communities from experimental microcosm in Duke University, North Carolina, United States - YN3 | ecosystem: Engineered > Artificial ecosystem > Soil microcosm > Unclassified...
CGCGCGCAGAATGGAAGAGGGATGAACGGTCGCAATGACCCGCGGCGCGAGACGGGATTCAATCAGCTGCCCTCGCTGACGGCTGACCCGGAAATCTTTTCCCAGCAGGGCTTGTGCTGCGCTCGCCCCCAGGCAGACCAGCACTTCAGGTTTTACTCTCTCGAGTTCTGCGTCGAGCCAGGGGCGGCATGCCTGAATTTCGGAATAGCGCGGTTTTTTGTGGATGCGCCGCTTGCCACGCTCGGCGGGCGTCCACTTAAAGTGCTTGACCACATTCGTGACGTAAACCTCGGATCGCTCGATACCTGCTTCGAGCAGCGCCTGGTCCAGAATTTTCCCCGCTGGCCCGACGAATGGGCGGCCGATTCGATCTTCCTGATCTCCCGGTTGCTCACCGACCATCATGACAACGGCTTTGGGCGACCCTTCACCAAAAACTGTCTGGGTCGCATGTCTCCACAGATCGCAGGCCTTGCACGCCGCGGCCGCACGAGCAACCCGAGTCAAACCTGCGCGAGGTGGAACTCCAGAGGCGGCGCGAATAACCGTTCCCGCAGTTGCCGGTTCGCGAAAGCGCTTGAGGCGAGAAGTAGTGTCCGCAGTATGGCTATGCCGGGGCAGCACTAAACCAACCTCCTGGTTCCTTACTACAGCGCGGGGGACGCACATTCCCATATGGCAGCGACTGTAAACGTAAGGCCGAGATCATGTACGTACTGCGTAGATGATTTCTCCCGCGGCTCGGCGCCCGCTGGCGATGGCGCCATGCACGGTTCCGTTGTTGCCGGTCACGTCGGTGGCTTCTCCGGCGAAGAACAGGGTGTTCGCAACAGGAGCGCCGAGCGATTTCTGCGCTCCGTCAGAACCGACTTTGCCGTAGGTGTAGGCTCCGCGGGCGAAGGCATCGGCTTGCCAATCGTGAAAGTAAGCTCGTTCCAGAGAACTCCTGAGCTCTTGCAACCCCACTCCCAACAATCGCTCCAGGGTTTTCAGGGCCTCTGCCGTCACGCCGTCGAGATCAAGCCCCGCCAGCCTCTCAGCGCAATGAAACGGCGCCCAACCAGTCAGGATCGGCAACTTCTTCGGCATGGTGGTCCACCAGGTTGGGAAGATGTCATCCTGCGAGAACAGGAAGCTCATGTCGCCGAGAGACTTGGCTGGATCGCCGGTCGCAGTCATCCTTTCGGCCCAAAAACGCTCGCGAAATCTGAGTACGGTCCGCACCACTTTCCCGGTCTCAATCTTTTCGAAGCATGCGACCTTTTCGGACGGCAGTTCTGGAATGAACTCGACTGAACCAAGTTCGCCCGGAGAAGCTTTCAGGATCGCGAGAGGCAGGGTTATAAGCACATGGGGGGCAGTGAGGGCCACAGCGCCTTTTTCATTCCGAGCAAAAATCTCTGCCTGCCCCGGCTTCCATCTGATCTTCTCGACCACGGTGCTGGTAAAGATCTTCCCGTCGCGACGAGCGATACGCTTCCGGAACGCGTTGAGAAGATCGTCGTAACCGTTCTGCGAGCGGAATGCGCGGTGGCCCTGGAGCTGCTCCTCAGCCCGCATTCCTTGCACCAGCCAATGAACGCCAACCAGAGTTGGATCTGCGGCATTGAAACCGCTCACATAGGAAACAGCGTGCTGCTTGGCTTCTTCGAGCTGAGGATCGCGCTCAGCATTGGGAAATTCGCGGTTCAGGAAGCTTAAGAAAGACTCGTCGCGAAGCGAGTCGTCCATCTTCTCGAGGATCTTGTCCACTCGACGGAAAAACTTGCATGGCGCCAGACCGTCCCGCTTAACGCACCAACTCTGGCCTTCCACCTCGACGACCTCGGCCCCTTGCTCCTGCAGCGGCTCCCAGATCTCAGGCGCGAGTCCGTGGATGAATTCAGCGCCAAGTTCTATGGGCGCGCCAGCCGAGTCGTGCTGCGTAAATACGCGGCCTCCGATGCGATCACGCGCTTCCAGCATGACCACGGAGAAGCCGGCCTCACCCAGCTTAGCGGCGGCGGCTAAACCTGCCAAGCCGGCGCCGACAATTACCACATTTTTTTGATCGGTCATGTTTCGCCCAGACACTCATCTCAGGTCGGGTACCCATTTATCGTAAAAGAAAAAGGCCGCTCCCTTCGGAGCGGCCTGGGATTCACAAGTGTCACAGCATCACGCAACACGCTTGCGCGTGGTTGCCTTGGCTGAACGTTTTCCGGTTGGCGCTGTTTTTTCCGATCCTTCGCTGTCTTCGGCGCTCGTGTTGATTTCCTCAGCGAGGGATGTCAGCTTCTGGTCCGCTTCTTTTTCCTCGTCCAGGGTCTGCTGCAGCAATTGCGCTGCTTTATCCTCTCCAAGCAGATTGGCGAAGGTGCGAGCGGTTCCATAGCCGGCCATCTCGTAGTGCTCGACTCGCTGAGCGGCCGTGATAATCCCCGCGTCGCGGGTATCATCGTTTTCTATCTTGTCAACCAGATCGCTGCCTTCCTGAATTACGCCTTTCATGCCTTTACAGGTTTCGCCTTTGGCCTTTTCCCCCAGTCCCTCGAAGATCTGTTCCAGCCTGGTGGCCTGGGTCTTGGTGATTTCAAGATGCTCGTTGAGAGCTTCCTTCAGGTCCGGCGACGTGGCGGCGTCGATCATCTCAGGCAGGGCTTTGATGATCTGGTTTTCCGCGTCATACAGGTCCCGCAGTTGCTCGGTATAAAGTTCCTGCAATGAATTGAGTTTCATGTTCTCTCCTTTATGAATGTTGAAATTTCTACAGATTGTGAAAAGTTGGATTAAGCGGCTTTTCTGGTATTCGCAGCCTTTCGCGCAGAAGTGATGCGGGCCCGCTTGCCTCGCGAGGCTGCGCTACGTTTGGCTTGTCCCGACAAAGCTCCCCGGCTGGCAGTTTTTGTCGACTCTCGTTTCAGCGCGCGCGAAACTGCGCGGGAACGCGACTTCGACGTCTTCTTCGCCGTTGACTTCTTCTTACCCGCTTTGTTGTCCTGTTGGGCTTTTCTTCTAAGGGAAGCGGGCCCTTTCGGCGCTTGCAGCTTTACTCCCGCCCGTCTCGCTTTGGACAGCCCGATAGCGATCGCCTGTTTTGGCGAGCGCGCTCCGTGCTTACCTTCGCGGACGTGGTGGATCTCCTCTCTGACAAATTCACCTGCTTGCGTGGAGGGAGACTTTCCTTCTCGTGCATCCTCTTTCGCCCGCTCCATGGTTTCGCGTTCAGGCATGACTCACCTCCAGTTCAGTATCCAAACCGCCATCACTGATCGGCAATCCGCCGATCACTGTAGGTCTGCATCTCGATGGGGGTAGCGCAAGTAGTGTGTTGTGGCTGGCTGACGTACGCGCGGGGCGAGGCGAGCCGAAGAAAGGCAAACATGCTCAGGGCTTTATCCGAAAAGGTTCGAGAAGTGATTTAGCTTGACCTGGCCTCAAAATCCGGCGCGCACCAGTTTCTCGAGCGTGATGGAGGAAGACTGTTGGGGAGCGATCATCTTCTCGACGTATTTCGCGATAACGTCCACTTCGAGATTGAGAGCGTCTCCAGCCTGCAGAGAACGCAGATTGGTAACTTCCGCAGTGTGGGGAATGATCGCGATGCGAACCTGGGTTCCATCGATCGCCGCGACCGTCAGGCTTATCCCTTCTATTGAGAGCGAGCCCTTCGCGACGATGTACCGCGTCAACTCGGAAGGCACATTGATGATGAACGAATAATCATTTCCGTTCGGAATCGTTTCAAAAGAAACGACCGAGCCGGTGCCATCCACGTGGCCCTGGACCACGTGGCCATCAAAACGGCCATTTGCCCGCATGGGACACTCGAGGTTCACCAGCGCACCGGCTTTCAGGCGTGAGAACGAGGTGCGCAGCCAGGTTTCCTGGGCGAGATCGGCGCCGAATGATTTCGGAGCGATATTCACCGCCGTCAAACACACGCCGCTCACAGCGATGCTGTCACCAATCTGGAGTTCAGCCAGAAGCTTCTCGCAGAAAACCGTCAGGCGACGCTTTGCGCCCTGCTGTTCGATTCGCTCGACACGACCGACTTCTTCGATGATTCCGGTAAACATTCGTTAGTGGGGTCATTCCCTTTGGGATCAAATTTCAGCAGTGCTGGTCGAAAACCCGCTTCAATTCGTTGGCAATGTCCGCCGCGTCGCGATGCTCAATATCACTCCGCTCCATCATGTGGACCAGCTTCCCTTCGCGAAATAAAGCCAGGGACGGCGACGACGGGCGATAGCCGGTGAAATACGACCTGGCGCGCTCGGTGGCTTCGACGTCCTGACCGGCAAATACGGAAAATACCCGGTCCGGTTTCGAACTGTGCTGCAGTGCGGCCCGCACGGCGGGACGCATGCGGCCAGCGGCGCATCCACAAATCGAATTCACAATCACCATGGCCGTGCCCTTATTCGCCGTCAAAGCGTGATCCACCTCTGGGCCGGTCTTCAATTCCTCAACTCCTACGCGCGTTAATTCCTCGCGCATCGGAGTTACCATCAGGTCCGAATACATTTCCCTCGTTCTCCCTGTCTTTTAGAGTATCTGGTTCCGAGCCTCGAACGAACTCGGGATGCTTTCATAAAATCTTAACCGGAACTTTTGCTCAAGTCACTCACTCAAGGTTCGATGTGAGGTTCGCGGGTGGCATTGCGTTTATAGTGATTGCGCCGATGGGGATTCGCGAAAACGTGCCACTCGCACCGTTGACCACGCTGGGCGTGGGCGGCGATGCGCGCTTCTTCGCGAAAGCTGAAACCTCTCGCGATGTAGAGGCCGCGGTGACCTACTCGCAGTCGCAGGACATTCCGCTGTTTGTTCTTGGCGGCGGCAGCAACGTGCTGATCTCAGATGAAGGATGGAGTGGCCTGGTACTGCAGATCGCGATCCCCGGAATTGAAGAGGCTGCGCCCGGCAAGTTCTCGGTTGGAGCGGGCGTTGATTGGGACAGCTTCGTTGAGCATTGCGTCGCGCGCGATTACGCCGGAATTGAATGCCTGAGCGGAATCCCTGGGAGCGTCGGCGGAACTCCGGTGCAGAACGTAGGCGCTTACGGCCAGGAGGTATCGGAGGCGATCACTTCAGTTCAGGCCTTCGATCTCCGCGAAAATCGCGTTCGAGACCTCGCCGCGACCGAATGTGGGTTCAGCTATCGCACAAGTATCTTCAATACCAGTCAACGCGGACGTTTCATCATTTTGCGCGTGACCTACGCACTGCAGCCCGACGGGAAACCGAACCTGCAATACGCCGATCTGCAGAAATACTTTGCGGGACAAAACAATCCATCGCTGGCAGAAGTCCGGGCTGCGGTGCGAACAATCCGTACCAGCAAAGGCATGCTGATCAGTCCCGGCGATCCCGACAGTCGCAGTGCAGGTTCATTCTTCAAAAATCCAGTGCTAACGCAATCGCAGCATCAGGAACTTGTCCGCCTTGCCACGGCGGGAGGTCTAGAAGTACCAAGCTATCCCGCACTGGAGCAGCACCACAAAGTTTCCGCTGCATGGCTGGTGGAACACTCCGGTTTTCAAAAAGGCTACGTCCGCGGGCGGGCAGGAATCTCATCCAAGCACGCGCTTGCGCTGGTGAATCGCGGTGGCGCAACTGCGGAGGAGATCGTCGCGTTGCAAGAAGAGATTCAGGCAGCGGTTTCACGAACCTGGGGCATACATTTGGATCCAGAGCCTATAAGGGTGGGGTTCTGATGGAAACGCGGCGGCCTGCCCCGGACGCGATTGTCATTTCCCCTCGAGGTGAGGCCATCCGGCCGGCGAAGCCGCCACTTTACTCATCGGCAAGGCGTGCGGCTTCTTTAAAGATTTGCGTAAACATTTTGCGGGTAAGCTTACCCGTCTGAGTGTTCTGATTTGACGGATGATAGGAGGCCAGGAGCCAACGTCCGTCGGGCATTTTGTATTGCGCCGCATGCTGAAAGCTGTACGCGCTGCGACGCTCCAGCTTTCTTTGCCGTTTGGAGTAGTTGAGGTAAGCATCGAAAGCGATTTTTCCAAGCGCGACAACCACATGCGCCTTCTTTAAGCATTCAAATTCACGGTCGAGATATGAGGAGCAGTTCACCAACTCCTGAGGCAGCGGCTTGTTGTCGGGCGGCGCGCATCGCGCGGCCGCGGTGATGTACAGATCGCGAAGAACAAGCCCATCATTGCGGTTGGTTGCAAGCGGCTGGCTGGCGAAGCCAACTTCGTGCAGCACTGGGTACATAAAGTTGCCGGAAGCATCTCCAGTGAATGGACGGCCTGTGCGATTTGAGCCGTGGGTCCCGGGGGCAAGGCCTAGAACGATGACGCGCGCGTTCGGGTCTCCGAATCCGGGAACCGGTTTGCCCCAGTATTCCCAATCGCGATATGCGCGCCGCTTCTCCCGTGCGACCTGCTCGCGATAAGCAACCAGGCGTGGACATCGAACACACGAAACAACCTGATGATTAAGTTCCTGTAACCAGATCGGGAGACGTGTTTCCGTCAACTTTGAGCTTTGCATGGCGCTTCCAGATGGTAATTCATCAGAAAACGCAACTGGGTCGAGTCCGGTTAATATGTTGCGATCCAAAATTCTGCTGGAGGATGCCGTGCGTTCTCAATATGCTCTCCGCTGTTTGCTGGCTATCTTGGTAGCGGTCTGTCCCTCCGGTCTTTTCTGTGCCGCGCAAAAATCCAGCGTGACCGAACTGATTGCTCTCGCGGGCGCTGGCGATCCTAAGTTGCACGATGCCATCCTCTCGACATTTGACGGGAAGAAGCTTGTAGAGGGGACCGCATGGCTGGGGCATGGCCCGGATTTCTTTTTCGTCACAAAGGCAGCATCGAAGCCGGCTCTGGTTATCGACGGTTCTGCTGGCCCGCTCACGCAACAGGTTCCAAACTCGGACCTTTGGTATTCGATCGCGCGCATAGAAGCAGTAGGCAAACTGCATTCCTTCCACTACGTCGTTAACGGGAGTGACTTCGGCGGAAGCCTTGACGTGGCGGCATTCGGACCCGAATCGTACCTAAAACCGGGAGTGCCATCCGGCGTGCTGTTTCCGAAGATTATGCACGTCAGCAAAATCTACGACGGCATGAAGAGCGAGTACTGGATTTACGTTCCTGCGCAATACAAGGCCGATAATCCCGCGGCTTTAATGGTTTTTCAGGACGGCGGGGGCTACATGGACCGCGAAGGCGATCGCCCGTCGCTCAATGTCATAGACAATCTGATCGCCGAGAAGAAGATTCCGGTCATGATTTGCGTGTTCATTAATCCGGGCGACATCAGCGATTCCCCCGGCACCGCCACGTACAAGTTCGTCAAAGCGTACTCCGACAAGTGGGAGCGTACTCTGAAGGATTCCATGCGCAGCACGGAATACGACACCGTCAGCGACCGCTATGTGCGCTTCTTGCGGGATGAAGTGCTCGCAGAAGTGTCCGCAAAATACAACATTCGCAAAGATGCCTACAGCCGCGCCATCACCGGCCTGTCATCCGGCGGGATTTGTGCATTCAACGCCGCATGGCAGATGCCGGACCAGTTCAGCCGCGTCATTTCCTGGATCGGCAGCTTCGAAAGCATTCAGTGGAAGGAAGACCCGAGCGTTGCAGATGGCGGCCAGGATTATCCGGAAAAGGTTTTGCACGAATCGAAACGCAACATTCGCGTCTGGCTGCAGGACGGCTCGAACGATCTCGACCTTCGCTACGGCAATTGGCCGCTGGCCAATCTCCGCCTAGCCACCGCTCTGAAGCTCAAGGACTACGATTTTCACCTAAGCTTTGGCCAGGGCACGCATAACTCTGCCCACGGAGCTGCCGAGTTTCCCGAGGAGATGACTTGGTTGTGGCGCGATTACGATCCCACAAGAACCGAGCAAAGTTACGAGATGGAGCCGTCTGAAAAGGCCAAGCCTACGTTTCGCGTGTCGATCACGAATCGCTAGCTTCAATCAGTATCCACCTTGGCAAAGTATCCGTTTCGGGACTGGATCTTGTAGCCGTCTTTGGAACGGATTTCAACTTTGCGGAAGCCACCATTCTTGGTGAGGTTGGTGGGAACATATCCGATGTTGTACTGGCTGCGAAGTTCCTGCGAGATTTGATCGAAGGCCGCCTTAAGTTTATCGGTTTTGTTTCCTACTTCAATTACGCGGCCGCCGGTTTCAGCCGTCAGCTTTTTCATCTCGCTGTCTCCGCCGTAAAGAGAACCTGCATTCCAGTAATATCCGCGGTCAGCACATAAGAGCACGTAGACAATCGTGTCGGCCTTTTGTGCGGCCTCTATGGCATCGCGAATTTTGTATTGGCTGCCCTGGTCCTCTCCGTCGGTCAGGAGGATCATGGCTTTGCGATCCACCTGCTGGGCCATTTCATCGTGCGAGGCCAGGTATACCGCGTCATAAAGCAGAGTGCCTTTCGGCTGGCCGATTGTCGGCACCGGACCTCCACCTTGTCCTGGGATGCCAGGCAGCCGAGCCTGTCCGCCGCTATTGACCCGCACACTATTCAGAGCTGCTTTCAGCTTGCGAACATTGCTGGTGAAGTCCTGCAACAAGCTGACGCCGATGTTGAAGTCCATCACAAATGCCATGTCTTTCTCTTGGATGATTTCGCTGAGGAAAGCGCCACCTACTTGCTGCTCCATGTTCAACACATTTTCCTGACTGGCGCTCGAGTCGATCAGAATTCCGAGCGTGAGAGGAAGGTTCGAGTCAGCGGTGAAATATTTGATGATTTGGGGTTTGCCATCTTCGAAAACGTCGAAGCTTTCCTTAGGCAGGTTCGGGATCAAGCCGCCCTTCTTGTCCTTCACGTTGTAAAACAACTGCACCAGGTTTGAGCGGGCTTTGAAAGTCGTGACCGGCTCGTCGTTCTCGACTTCGTGCGTCTGGGCCTTCTCGGCAGATTCTCGGTCCTGCTTGTCCGGGACCATCTGTACATCCTGGACCGATGATCCCGGGACCGCGGTCCAACTCAGGAGAAAAATACATGCGTAGAACAGGCCTGATCGAAGCACTGAAAGCATGAGGCGTAGGCACCCTTTATTTTCTGGTAGTGTAAACCTGCACAGTTAGATGCACCGAGTGCGCCCGCCTCAGCATCCCAATATGAAGAACTTGGGAGAAGTTCTGATCCGGCCCTGGTCGAATATGCCAAAGAACTCGCTTATGAGCCTTCTAGCCGCGCTGGTTGTTATCGTAGGTCTAAGTTCGTTTTCGTCTACCCAGAGCGGACCCGCCCAGCAGACTCCACCAGCCGACCAGAAGCAGGATCAAAATATTCCTGATGCTCCGTCGGCGGTGCAGCCTCCGAAACCGGCGCCTGAGCCCGAGGCCGCGCCACCCGAAGCTGCGCCTCAGGATCAAGCCCAGCCGAGCCCGGAAACAACCGAACCTCCGGCGCAGGAAGCTCCGCCCGAAAGCAGCTCAAACCCGACCGAGAAGCCTCCCATTAATATCCAGACCGTTCCCGAGGGCCATGCCACGAAGGAAAATCAGGGGGCACGAGAGCAATTATTTACGCTGACAACCAGGGTTGATCAGGTACTCGTACCGGTGACGGTCAAAGACGATTCAGGCCGCCTGGTCAATGGCCTCCTCGCCAAGGATTTCGATGTTCTTGAAAACGGCAAGAAAAAGAAGTTGAACTTTTTCACCAGTGATCCATTCGCGCTTTCCACCGCGGTGATTGTTGATCTGGGGATGAAAGATGTGGACGTGCAGCGCGTGGCGCATACGTTCCCTGCCCTCGAGGGCGTATTCAGTCAGTTCGACGAACTCGCCATCTACAGCTACAGCAATGTGGTGAGTCAACAGGCAAACTGGCAAGCTTTAAATCAGAAACTCACCAATACGTTCACGGCCCTCGCCGAGGCGGGCGGCAGAAACAACGGACCGCCAGTCACCAGCGGGCCGATCGGACCGCAAGGGCCAATGATCAACAACATGCCGGCTGATCCCGGCGCTCCGATCGTGTTTACCCCGGGCCGCGAGTCGCACGTCATGAATGACGCGATATTGAAAGCAGCCCTCGATCTCGCCAAACGTGACAGAACTCGACGCAAGGTGATCTTCATCCTCAGCGACGGGCGCGAGTATCGCAGCGACGCGAGCTATCGCGACGTGTTGAGAGTGCTGCTTTCTAACAACATCATGGTGTATGCCATAGGGGTTGGCGGGTCGGCCATTCCCGTTTACAACAAGGTCGAGAAACTGCACCTGCCGCGCTTTGGCTACAGCGATATTCTGCCGAAGTATGCCAGTGCCACCGGCGGCGAAGTCGTCAACGGACTCACACGAACGGCGATTGAAGACGCATATGCCCGGCTGATCGGGGACGCTCGGAACCAATACACGTTGGGATACATAACCACCGAGCCTCCGGTCGGTGCGTATCGCAGCATTGAGGTGCTGGTGGACCGGCCAAGCTGCAGACGCTCCTCGATCCGTCCCTGCGTGGATGTCACCGCCAGGGACGGGTATTACCCCCTGCCGCCGGCACGGTGAATTGAAGCCTGAGGTTTGTAAAGCCTAGAGCCTAAAGCTTGCATGCCCTGCTTTAGTAACCTGAGTAATCCCACTGTTTAGCCGTTCGTGTGGTATAAGAATTCTGGGTATCAAGCCACAAATTTTGCGGACTCGATGAGGTGGATATGTCCGCCGTCTGGGGAAAGTCTTGAGTTTTATCAACTTCGCGGCCCGCGAGATCAACTGCAAAATCGTGTACTACGGTGCGGGCCTTGGTGGCAAGACCACCAACCTGCAGCACATTTTCCAGAAGACCGCCGAGCAGCAAAAGGGCAAAATGATCTCGCTCGCCACTGAGACCGAGCGGACCCTTTTCTTCGACTTTCTTCCGCTGGATCTCGGCTCCGTCCGCGGATTCAAGACACGCATTCACCTTTACACAGTTCCGGGCCAGGTTTTTTACGATGCCAGCCGCAAATTGATTCTTCGCGGTGTTGACGGAATTGTCTTCGTGGCTGACTCGCAGCAGGAGCGCATGGACGCGAATACTGAGGCGCTCGACAATCTGATGTCGAACCTGAAAGAGCACTCCTACGATTTCAATAAGATTCCCTACGTCCTGCAACTCAACAAGCGCGACCTTCCTAACATCCTGCCCGTCGAAACCCTCGCAAAAGAGCTCCAGCGCAAAGGCGAACCGGTCATCGAAGCAGTAGCTTTTCAGGGCCAGGGCGTCTTTGAAACCCTCAAAGAGATTGCCCGGCAGGTGCTGGTGGAACTAAAAAAAGGCAGCTAAACCTCATTTCCGTGGCTGAAGTATTGATCTCAATCCGACTGAATAGGCACTTGGTTGATGAGGCAGCAAAGGCTCTGGGCGTGAAGTCCCGCACTGAGGCCATCCACACCGCGTTAAAAGAAGTTGTCGCGTTGAAGCGATTCAAGGATCTGATGACAAAGAATGCCGGGAAGCTCAGGTTCATCGGCTGGGATGAATGACGTTTTAGGTGCAATATCGCGTCTTTGATTGAGCAACATTGCTGCGTTAAGTTGTCTTCCGCTGACCGCGCGAAGGTGCGGCCGGGGTTCCAGTCGGAGTCATCGGGGCTTTGGGTGCGTCCATACACCAGGAATCGGCAACGATCTTCCATTCGCCGCTCTCGCGGCGTACCACAATCAAATATTTGCCTGTAGCCTCCTGCCGCTTGGCTGGCGCGGTTGGAAACAGCATTTTGCTCTGGCCGGTGAGACAGGCGAAATCTCCAACAATACCTATCTCGGCACACTCCAACTGGACGTCTCCTACTCCTGACTCGATCCCGGACTCAAGTACCTTGCGCACGGCGTCTTTTCCATGGGCTGGAGCTGAGTTTGGGCGCAGAACGATCGAATCGGACGAGTAAAGCTCCATCAACTCATCCAGACGCCGCGCATTGAAACTGCGGCTCCATTTTTGAATTAATTTCTGGACGGCATCAGTCGATTCAGCTTGTTCCTTTGGCGGCACAACCGCTTGCTTCGCATCAACTGGCGAAGCTTGAGAGTTCCAGCGAAGGCTCTCAGCTTGCTCCTTCGCCGGAGAGTCCGAAAAAATATGGTGGTGATAGTGATGATGGTAAACATGCTGACCCGATGAATCGCGGTCCTTAGCTGCTGGATCCACATGCTCCTCGGGGCGCTGCATCAAGGTTCCACAGTATCCGCAGAAGCGGTTGCTGGCTGAATTCTCTCCGCCGCATTTCGGGCACTTTTCTTGCGACGCTTGAGGAGAAGACCTAAAGGAGTGCTCAACCGGGAATTCGCCGGTCAGCTTCTGGATCGCCTGCAATGCCGACGCGATCGCCTCTTCACTCGGCTTGGGACGCCGGAAGTCGCGTTTCATCCGGCCGAAGAACTCATCGGCTGCCGCATTTGGCAGGACCTCTTCGTGACTCTCCGGATCTTGATCGTGATCGCTCACAGTAGGCAATTCTACTTCGAAAAGTAACTAACCCGGCCACCTCCAGAAAGTTACCGGGGTAAGCAGCAATAGTTTGCGCAAACTCTGCAAACCAACATTCCTACAAGGCAACGCACAATGCGATATCCTGTCGTGCCAATCCCTAGAGCATGCCTGAAGCCAAACGCAGATTGAACGTCGCAATGATCGGCAGCGGCTCTATTGCCCGCGCCCACTCCAACGCGTTTCATCAAGTAGCCCGGTTCTTCGATGTTCCATTCGAAGTCTCTACGAAGGTGGTGTGCGCGCGCGACCAGGGCAAACTTGAAGCATTTGCCGATCGGTGGGGCTGGCTTGAAAAAGCGCTGGAATGGCAATCGGTCATCGAGCGAAATGACATCGACGTGGTTGATATAGCCGTGCCCAATGCTATGCACGCCCCGATCGCCGTCGCAGCCGCCCGGGCCGGCAAAATCATTTTTTGCGAGAAGCCTTTGGCCGTCTCGCTCGACGAAGCAGCGCAAATGACAACCGCAGTAGCCAGCGTGCCGAACCTGGTTTGGTTCAACTATCGGCGCGTGCCTGCCATCGCGCTCGCCAAACGCTGGATTGAAGAAGGACGGCTGGGCGAAATATTCCATTTTCGCGGATATTACTTCAATCAATCCGGGGTTGATCCGGCCAAAGGAAAAACGTGGCGCTATCGCAAATCCGAGGCAGGCTCAGGCGCGATCGGCGACTTGCTGTCGCATCTCCTGGACTGCGCTCGTTATCTGATTGGATATGTCGCCGAAGTGTCGGCGATGACCCACACGTTCACGCCCAACCGTGAGGTCGATGACGCCGTGCTGGTGATGGCGCGATTCGCCAACGGAAGCCTGGGCAGCTTCGAAGCCAGCCGCTTCGGAGTGGGCCGACGCAATGGCCTTGGGTTCGAGATTTACGCGGCAAAAGGCAATTTGGCTTTCGATCTGGAAGACATGGACCGGCTGGAATTTTTCGACGCCAACGATCCACCGCCGCTGCAAGCCAGCCGCAACCTGCTGGTGACCGGCCCAGACCATCCCTATTCCAGCAATTTCTGGAAGCCAGGCCACCTGATCGGGTACGAACATACCTTCATCGCGACGCTCGGCGACTTTCTCTCAGCGTTGGCAGAAGGGAAAGAGTTTCACCCCAATTTTCAGGACGGGTTGGAGGTGCAGAAGCTGATCGCATCCGTCGAGGCATCGGCAGGTTCTGGCCTTTGGACCAAGACCTGATCCGCCTGCGGTCACTTCGGTAACTTGCTGCCCCGCACTCACGCTCCTAGGATCAGAAGCGGTATGCTCCGAAGTCTCCTCCTCACTCGCGACGAAAACACCGCTCGCATTGTTGCGCGGGGGTTTAAGGACCTCGAGGTCGACCTTCAGCATTTTCCGGATACCGAAAGCGCGTTGACGCATGCGACAAAGCATCGCTATGACGCAATCGTCGTAGACGATCAAATCGAACAAGCTCACGTCGTACTGGAAAAAATGATCACGCTGCCGGGGTGCAGCAAATCTGTGCGTATCGCTCTGGCCGAACCCGTCGCCAACATGAACGCAGTGTTCAAGACTGGCACCCAGGTGATCATCTACAAGCCGTTGTCAATTGAACGCGTGCGGCAAGGCCTTCGTGCCGTGCGCAACCTCATGGGCCGCGACCGAAGGCGCAGCAGCCGTCGAGTGCGAGCCATGATTCCGGTGCGAGTCAGTCCCCGGCAGGCACGCGGGGCTTACAAACAAATGCTGTTAGCCGATCTAAGCGATTCCGGCGCCGCAATTCACTCAGAAGTTGGCGATCTGCCGGTTTCAGGCAGCTTGAACCTGGAGTTCGCGCTCCCGGGCATGACCGAAATCATCCATGCAACCGCCGAACTGGTGTGGCAAGACGATGAAGGTGCTGCAGGCGTGCGCTTTCTTGACATGCCCAGTTACGCCCGGAAATACCTCTTGCAATGGTTGAAGATCCAACCCAACGATAAAGCGAGTGCCGCTCACGGTCTGTAGTTCGGAAGAGTTCGGCCCTCACCAGCTCAGTCGAAGGTTTCCGCCTGATTGAACTTCCCTCCGCTGCGGTCTTTTTCAGAGAGAATCGGTGGAACACTGGTGTCCCACTCAATCTTCAACTCCGGATCGTCCCATTGAATCGTCCGCTCCAGCTCGGGGGCGTAGAACTCGGTGCTCTTGTATAGAACGTGCGCACTTTCAGAAAGTACCTGGAACCCATGCGCGAACCCTCCTGGAATCCAGGCCAGCAAACGGTTCTCGCCCGACAGTTTCACAGAATGCGAGCGGCCGAAGGTAGGCGAAGCACGGCGCAAATCGAGAAACACATCTAGAACTTCTCCTTCCACGACACGCACCAGCTTGCCCTGCGGCTTCCCTATCTGGTAATGAAGGCCTCGGAGCACTCCGCGTTTCGAGTGCGAATGATTGTCCTGGATGAAGCGCTCGTGAATTCCGAGCGTCGCGAACACCTTCTCGTTGTAACTTTCAAGGAAGAAGCCGCGCTCGTCGCCGAAGACTTTGGGCTCGAGGATCAGTGCCCCGTGAAGGGGCGTTTCCAGAACTTTCATTGCGCACTCGTCAGAAAACTCGCTCTTTCAGCATCTGCAAAAGATAAGCGCCGTAGCGGTTGCTTTTCATCGCGGTAGCCGAGGTCTCGACCTGCTCGGCCGTGATATAGCCTTGGCGAAACGCTATCTCTTCGGGACACGCAACCATCAGTCCTTGCCGGGTTTCGAGCGTCTGAATGAACAAGGATGCTTCGAGCATGGCTTCGTGCGTGCCGGTGTCGAGCCAGGCCATGCCGCGGCCCATGACTTCCACGTCGAGCATCCCTCGCTTCAGATATTCGCGGTTGACATCGGTGATCTCGAGTTCCCCGCGGGCGGAAGGCTTGAGGGATTTCGCGATTCCGACAACCTGTTCATCGTAGAAGTACAGTCCGGTGACTGCATAGCGGGATTTCGGTGTCTTGGGCTTCTCTTCGAGACTCAGAGCGCGGCCCTGCGAATCGAACTCAACAACCCCGTACCGCTCCGGATCATTGACGGGGTAGGCAAAAATGCGTGCACCCTGGGTACGCGCCGCCGCCGATTGAACGCTCTTCGCCAGGTCATGCCCGTAGAAGATATTGTCCCCAAGCACTAACGCACAACAGCTGCCGTTCAGAAACTTCTCGGCAATTAGAAACGCCTGCGCGATGCCCTCCGGCTTGGGTTGGGCGGCATACTCGAAACTTAAACCGATGCCTGAGCCATCGAGGAGAAGCTGCTGAAATTTCGGCAAATCGTCGGGCGTGGAAATAACCAGAATTTCTCGAATTCCCGCCAACATCAGCGTGGAGAGCGGGTAATAAACCATGGGCTTGTCATAGATTGGAAGCAGGCTTTTGCCGACCGCATGAGTTACTGGATACAGACGCGTCCCCGAACCGCCCGCCAGAATGATGCCCTTGTATTTTGTAGACTGCTCAGATCGGCTTTTCATGAGCTAGAAGGAATTCATAATTGTGCACGAAATTCGCATCGGCTGAATGCTGAATGCTGACTGCTGAGTGCCTTCACATGGAATATTGCGTCGCCATCCACTGGCGATAGGCGCCGCTGGTCACTGACTGAATCCATCCTTCATTTTCGAGATACCAGAGAATCGTCTTGCGGATGCCCGACTGGAATGTCTCGACCGGTTTCCAGCCGAGCTCGGACCCAATCTTTCCAGCATTCATCGCATAACGGCGATCATGCCCGGGCCGATCAGTTACAAATGTGATGAGCTCCGCGTGAGGCCTTACGGGATCATTCGGCCGCAATTCATCGAGTGCGGCGCAGATTGTATTCACCACGTCCAGGTTTTTGACCTCGTTTTGCCCGCCGATATTGTAGGTCTCGCCAGGCTTTCCCCGCGCATGCACGGTGCGGATTGCCTGGCAATGATCAGCCACATACAGCCAGTCGCGAACATTTTGCCCGTCGCCATAAACCGGAATCGGCTTCCCCTGAATAGCGTGGAGAATCGCCAGCGGGATCAGTTTCTCAGGAAATTGATATGGGCCGTAATTGTTTGAACAGTTCGTAGTGAGCACCGGCAAGCCGTAAGTGTGAAAATAGGCGCGCACCAGATGGTCGGAAGCCGCTTTCGACGCCGAATACGGGCTGTTCGGCGAATAGCGCGTGCTCTCAGTGAACGCTGGATCACTCTGCCCCAGCGAGCCGTACACTTCATCGGTCGAAACGTGCAGAAACCGAAATGTCTTAGCTTCCGCCTCGTCCAGGCCTGACCAATATTCGCGCGCCTCTTCAAGCAGACTGAAAGTGCCGTTTACGTTGGTGCGGATGAAATCGTCCGGCCCATGGATCGATCGATCCACGTGGCTTTCCGCGGCGAAATGAATAATCGCGCGCGGCCGATGGGTGATCAGCAACTCTGCAACCAAATCGCGATCGCAGATATCACCCTGCAAGAGCTTGTATCGCCGATCGGAAGCAACCGCAGAAAGGTTTGCCGGATTACCGGCGTAGGTCAGCTTGTCGAGGTTTACGACGCTGGAACGTTCATTTGCGAGCCAATGAAGAATGAAGTTTGAGCCGATAAACCCGGCCCCGCCAGTCACCAGAATCGTGCCGGCATCGTTCGCCAACGGCAAGCTCATGGGAAGAGTTTATCGCGAAGGTTGCCGGGAAGGGTTAAATATCGCGTGTCTGATAAATGGTCAAATCTGCCGCTGACCCGGGAACGGAGACGCGAGCGCCAAGTTTTTCCGCAAGAATCTGAACGATACGCTCCGCCGCCTTGCCATCCCACTTCTCCGGAGCTACACCCCTGCTTCGAAAGCTTAGCTGCCTGTCGACAGCTGCACGGATAGAATCGCGACGAGTGCCAGCCAGCAGGTTGGTGCCGATCTGAATCGTAGTCGGCCGCTCGGTGTTGTTGCGAACGGTCACGCAGGGGATTCCGAGCGCTGTGGTTTCTTCCTGGACCCCGCCCGAATCCGTAACCACCATTCGCGCATTCTTCATCAGGCATAGGAAATCCAAATATCCCTGCGGCCCGACCACTTTAAATCCCGCAGACCGGGTTCCACCTTCCTTGAGAAAGTAAGACTCGAGACCGCACTCGTGAATCTGCTTCTGCGTCCGGGGGTGCGCGGGGAACAAAATCCGGTGCGAGGCCGCAAGACAGTCGAGGCCTTCCAGGACCTCCACGAAAGCCTCGCGATCATCCACGTTGGCTGCGCGGTGAAGCGTCAACAGAACATACTTCCCTGCTTCGAGGCTGAAGCGCTGCAGGACACCAGAACGATCAGCCTTTGCCTCATGGGCATGAAGCGAGTCAATCATCGTGTTTCCCACAAAGAACACGCGTTCGCTCGCGATCCCCTCCGCGCGCAGATTTTTCATACCGCTTTCTTCGCTGACGAACAGCAGATCGGAAATCTGGTCGGTGAGAATGCGATTAATCTCCTCTGGCATGGAGCGATCAGAGGAACGCAGGCCTGCCTCCACGTGCGCAATTGCTGGGCGGCCTTCCGCTCGTGATTGCAGTTTTGCAGCCACCAGTGCGCAGGCTAGAGTGGAGTTGACATCTCCGACGACAACCAGGACATCGGCATCCTCTTGCAGCAACACCGGCTCGAAACGTTTCAGAATTTCAGCTGTCTGCTGGGCGTGAGAGCCAGATCCCACCCCTAAGAAGACATCCGGGTTCGGCAAGTCAAGATCGGCGAAAAATGCGTCCGACATCTGAGCATCGTAGTGCTGTCCGGTGTGTACCAGGACTGCCACGATTTCCTGAGTCCACTCGGGGCGGCATGCGTTGAACGAGTGTATCGCCTTCAGGATGGGGGCGGCCTTCATAAAATTCGGTCGCGCGCCCACAACAATCAGGACCTTCATTGCTGAATGATCCCATCCTTTTCTGCACGAAGGATTGTGGATTTCTGCAGGAGAACCACCGTGATTACGGCGTCTCCGCATAAGGCATTACTTCGGAGCAGGAAGCGTGATTTCGGAAGGGTGCGCGTCGGCCTCGTTCGCCGCCTTCGCGTTGCAGTCAGCTTTCTGTTGAGGAGTTGACTTGTCCTGCGTCGCGCACGATTTCGCGGCGGGCGCTTCTCCGCCTTCGATCGAAGCTACGAGAAAAGAAGTATTCGTGCCAGATGCAGCCGGCACTGCAGGAGGAGGAGTCTTCGCGACTTTCTGCAGGCCAGGCCGGACGGCGGTTCCACGCGGAGAGACCACATTGGAAGTCTGCTGCCCCACTTTTCCGGCCAGCTGATTTCCAATCTGGCCAAAAGTCTTTCCGGCCGCCGCGGTTGCTCCTCCAGAGAGCGCATGGGTGAGCGCGCCCTCGACTGCCGCCTGAGATGAAGCGAGACTGCTCAAGCCTGCCAGGCAAATCGCAACCAAAAGAGCATTCATACGCGCCCCCAGTTGAGCCTACGGTAGCCCACAACTGCATCCCCGTCAATCGCCAAAAGCGGGATCAGCCCGCGAGTACGGTTGCAAAAATCTCGCGATCAACGTTTCCGCCGGTCAAGATCAGGGCCGCTCGCTTTCCTGCGATATTGCCTTTTTCTTTCAAAGCGCCTGCAAGTGCGGCTGCACCCGCGCCTTCAGCAGTGTTGTGGGTGGCCGTAAAGTAAATCCGCATGGCGTCGCGAACCTCATCGTCGCTGACGGTGACCACATGATCTACGTTCTGCAGCATGATCTCGAGCGCTTCTTCATCCGGAATTCGCAGAGCAATGCCATCGGCAATCCTGGTCGTGACCGGCGCCGACACAGGCTTTCCCGCGGCAAATGAGAGGGCATTGGCCGGAGCGCCCTCAGAAACCACACCCACCAACTTCGTTTTCAGGTTCATCCCATTGCGCACGGCGCATCCGGCGCAGATGCCCGATCCCATGCCGATCGGCACGTACGCGACATCGAGGTCAGGGACAGCGGAGAAGAGTTCCAGCCAATAGGTCCCGACGCCTTTCAGGAAGTCGCGATGGAAAGGTGGAACGAAATGCAGCCCCTGCTCGGCGGCAAGTTTCTGCGCATGCTCGCGCGCGTCCTGAAAATCCAGCCCGAACTCAATCAGATTGGCGCCTTGACCTCGCATGGCAGCGTTCTTCTCGCCGCTGTTTCCATGGGGGACAACGATTGTCGCCGGCACGTTGAACCTTTTGCCCGCCAGTGCGACCGACTGTCCATGATTACCGCGCGTGGCAGTGATAAGGCCCTTTACTCCGGTGGAAGTCTTAAAGAGTTCCGCCGCATAAACAACCGCCGTACGGGCCTTGAATGCGCCGATTGGGGTGTGATTCTCATGCTTGACCCAAATCTGTGCGCCGAGCAGTTGGTTCAGTAGCGGCCAGGAAATTTGTGGAGTGGGCTGCAGCAGTTCGTAAATCAACTTTTGAGAATCACGAATTTCGTCCAGGCTGGGAAGAGTGTGCATACTGCGCTCGGGTCAGTTATTCCCATGCTAACCGAAACGAGTGTAGCGGCGATGGTCTGGAGTCGAAGTTCCCCTTTGCATACTGCAAAAACTTGCGACCCAGCCCTTAACATCCCGCCAAACCAGCCGAAAGCAACGGCTTATTTTGGAAGCGTGGTTGCATCAGATAGGGCAGGCCAGATCTCTCCCGCAACCACTGGGCGACTGATCCAGCGGTGCTCTGGAACCTGGAGATCAACAATGAAAAAGCTTTTCTTCCTGGCAGTGGTTTGCGGATTTTGCGCGACAGGTGCTGTGGCTCAGGTCGGTGGATCGGTTATGAGCGCCCCCACAACATCTCCTTTCACCGTCACCGGCCACATTCAGCGCGCCGGTCAAACACCCATGGCCTCAACTCAAAACCTGATCGGGCATTTCTCCACTATGTCGGCCAAAGGCGAACGGCCGCTGTGGGAATTCATGACTGCTCCGGTCGAAGTACCTCTTGGGGATGTCGCGCGACAGATCAAAAAAGAACACGAGGGCGCCAAGAAAGCAGCCTTTGTGTGGGTCAACTAGAGCCTAGACGGGCCTGATTCGCGCGAAGCGCTCGCGGCGTGTGGTGGTGCCGGGAACAGGACTTGAACCTGCACGCCTTTTACGGCACTGGATCCTAAGTCCAGCGCGTCTGCCAATTCCGCCATCCCGGCGCGTACGCTAACTGTAACAGTATAAATAACTTACTGCACACCCGGTGCCACCATCACTGCCCTTCTATTTCCACTGGTGGCACTAGCAGTGGCAGTTGGTTCGCAGAGTTTCTCGAGCGCTGCAGCGCGGTGCTCTGGGCTGAGGTGCGCATACCGCATAGTCATGGTAATAGATTTGTGGCCCAGTAGTTCCTGCACCGTTCTGATGTCCACGCCCGCCATCACAAGCCGACTAGCAAAAGTGTGACGCAGATCATGCCACGTGAAGTTCTCAATACTGGCACTCTTCACGGCATCCGCAAACCAGCGCGGCTTTTTGTTGAGAAGGAAAACCCGATCTCTGCCCCCTAGATCGAAATCACGCAATGCGCGCATTACGGTCATCGCGCGAGTGTTCAGGCGAACGAATCTTCCCTTCCCGTTTTTCGTGGAATCCAGGCGGACCGTGCCGCCATCGAGATCCACCTTGTCCCATGTAAGCCCGAACTGCTCACCCTGGCGCATACCGGTCATCAACGCGATTTCAAATTCCGGCAGGTGACCGCTGTAGGATTGCGCAATTACAGAACGGAGCGCCGTTTCCTCAAAACCCAATAGATAGCGCACTCTACCATTGTCTTCTCTCTTCTGCCGGACGAGTCGCGCTGGATTCCGCTTTATTAGGTCGCTCTCTTCCGCTAAGCGATATGTAAGCTTCAGCAGTGCAAGATAGCGGTTGCGAGTGCCTAAGGACCACTTGTCAGATTTGGCGTCCAGCCATTTCTGGATGTCGCCGCGAGTGACGTCCTCTGCCGGTCGATTGCCGAATTCGGCAACGAGCGCGGGCATACGCAGAACATCAAAACTGTAACTGCGCTTGTTGGCGCGCGAATAGGCCAGTGCGCGATCGGCGATCTCGGAAAACGTGAGCGGCCTCGCCCGCAGGTTCTCCGGCATCTTGACGCCTAATCTGGCGTCGCTGCGGCGCGTCTCAACCAGGTTAATGGCTGCTTTCTTTGGCCCTACCTTCTCACGTCTACGCCGGCCAGCAGCGTCGAAGTATTGAATCCACCAGACACCAGAGCCTGCAATTTTCTCGAACACGCCACGCTGTTTTTTCATTGCTTCCTCCGTGATTTTGATTTCGCTGCTGAGTTCTTCTGCTGCGCTTCCTTAGCGCGCTTACGCTTGCGTTGCATGTGCTCCCGCTGGCCAATCGCGCGAGCTTCCTCTTTGCATGTACCCGAACAATGTCTTTCATTTGGGTAGTCGCGAATGAACAGCCTATTGCAACGCTTGCAACGGGCCATCGACTTATATGTATCGCGGAACTTTACTGCCACCGCATCAAGCAGGTCGCGAGGTAGATATTCGATATTCTCGCTGACGATATCCCAGCGTATGCCCCCGAGGCTGTCCGGCCTGCCGCGCCGCCCGGTGAGCCTTTCGTTAAGAATGGCGACCACCAGTGAATTTATTTCCTGCCGACCGCGAACGCGATCTTCGCGATATGTCTCCACCGCGTTCAAAAACCCGCCGCTGAGGGCGCCCGCAGGCAAACCACGCAGCCTTGTTTTGTATCGCTTGTCAAAATCTGCAATTGCCTGCGCATAGTCCTTGCCAGTTGGGCCACTCGATTGAGGCAGATTCAGCAGCTCCGTCAAAACCTGCTGCGACTTATGCATGTATGCCATGGAGCGGTCCCGGTCTCGCTCCTGCTCCTGCTCCTCGCGCTTTTTTACGAATTGCCGATATGGCAATTGGTCTAATTTCTCTTCTGTTGACATTTTGAAACGTCCTTAAGGAATGACCCGTTTGCAGCGGTTGACATATGAAATAGTTTATTACGTCAACGGCATTCACACGATAGCACCTGAATGCGAGGAAGCGCAAGCAAAAAAAGGAGCAGCTAATGGAAAACAGAACCATCCCAACTCCAGTGAACGCAACTCTGGAAGAGGCAGCGGCGTACTTGAAGGTGGCGAAGAGAACCATTCAGGGGTATCAGGAGCGGGGGCTACTGAAACCCGTGTACTTCGGAAAACTACGTCGTTTTCGGTGGGAAGAGATACGACGGCTAGAAAAGACGGGTATCCAGTGATGCTGATTAATGAGCTTCACAGTTCCGGCAAGGTGGCCACCGAACCACCAAGGTCGGCGCCAGGGGGGGTACTCTCGCCGAGGATTTACTTGCGTGGCTGGAGTCGCGGCGCGGGCGGGGGCAGCCAAATGACAGAGCACGGTCA
>Ga0310813_10000573_pt1 | contig 22754 bp, 25 predicted proteins | sample YN3metagenome_FD_203086 | JGI IMG/M metagenome (GOLD analysis project Ga0310813, IMG submission 203086) | Soil microbial communities from experimental microcosm in Duke University, North Carolina, United States - YN3 | ecosystem: Engineered > Artificial ecosystem > Soil microcosm > Unclassified...
AGAGAATTGTTACCGTTTTGTAACCAGAGGAAATCTCCAGTCCAATGTGTTAAATCATTGGTACCGTCGTTTGTCACTGTAAAATAATTAGTATCCACTACTAGACTCTTTGTGGCTAAGACCGTACCGCTATAATAGAATTGTCTTCCAATAGTAAGGTTCCTGATAGTAATATGCGTAAGCGCGGTCGCACCAGCCGTAACAGTCCATATTGGATACGTTATAAATTTTCCTGTGTAATTTAGCGTTACTGCTTTGTTATATATATTGTTAGTAATATCAATAGCAGTATCGCCAGTAGTTAGATTATAAGAAGTACTTCCGGAGCTAGTGTCATAATAAAACGGATCAATACAGAGGAAAGTAATCGTAAAATCTAAAGCCCGCAAAGCCGATCCCGGGACATAAGCGAAAGAGAAATTCGCTTTATAACAATTAATATATCTATCGTCCCACATTTGGAGACGCTTATTCTGGCGAGCAAATAATTCTGATAGATTCTCAATTACCGTTCTTAGTCCAGTAGCCGTACCGTCTGGAGAAACTATACGCCCAGTTAGAGTAATTTGACGAGCATCCTGAACGACGGCTGAAGAGAGTAGGGCACCATGACGGTTAGGTACCGTGACGGCGTTTAATCGGGCGTTCGCTGATTCTTGCCAAGTCTCGATATAATCTGAGATATCGGTAGAATCATACATTAATACCTGAGTACTCATTAGATGCTAGCTCCTGAAGCAGCTACGCGAATTGCGGAAGCTAGGTGTAAGCCTAGATCCTGAGCTAGCCTCTGTACATCGTAAGATCCTGCTACCGTGGCGTTTACAACAATATTAGGAGCGCCTACATTAACGTTACCCGCGCCTATTCCAATTTCCTGAGCCTGATTAACAATATTTTGGGCTCCTAGTTGGTCAAGCGTTTCGTCAGTAATTCCACCTGATAGAACCTTACCAATATCGGTTACAGCGGAAATATCCGCAAGACCGCCACCGTATTTTGCACGAATATCAGCCGCAAGCAGGACTCTCGCTTGCGCCCGCATAGCTTGTTCAGCTTCTCTCTGAGCTTCTTCGGCTTCGCGTTCCTGCTTTTTCTGTTTACGCTTTGCGCTATTTGCCATAAATCCGCCAGCAATAGCGCCTACGACTGCACCTACAACCGTACCAATTCCCGGCATTACCATAGTGCCTAGGGCCGCACCACCGACAAGACCGCCTACTACGCCGTGAGTTACATTTCCGTGCTGTACGCCTTCGTAGGCAGTAGCAGTACCAAAACCTAATCCTGCAATACTAGCGCCTAAATAAGCACTATTTCCCCCTGCGAGGCCCAAGAAAGTTCCACCACCTGAGCCTCCTGTCTGTGTTTGGCCCAGAGGAGTAATACTGGATCCACCACCAAATAGTTGACCCATTCCCAAGCTGCCGCCCATCGCCCCGCCAACTAATGAACCAATACCAAGAGCAGCATTTCCACCATTTGATCCATTAGCACCAACATTAGTAGGACTAGAATTTGAACCACCAGTACCACCAACTCCGAACAATCCTAAAGCCTGAGCCAAGGCCCATTGAACCATCATTTTAGTAATCATTTGTACAAATGATACTTCAACGGCTTTATATAATTCTTTTAGGAAATCTCGCATTTTCCCACCCTCAGTAATGAACTTCGTCATTACTCCGGAAATGCCAGCTTCAAGACTCTGGAAAGCACCTAACCAAGCTTCCTTCCAATCACCTGAAAGAGAGATAAACTTTTTAACAGCTTCTTCAAATCCTCCAGAGAAGGTATGAATTTTGGCATTCATATCTTCAATAGCTTTTCCAGAACTAGCAGATGTTTGTCTATTAACTTCATCTACCTTCTGCATGAAGTCTTGTACTTTAGAGGCTTTTTCCTTTAAGGTTTTAATATTTGCGTCAGTATCTTCGGCAATAAGCTTACTCTTATTAGCAACTATATTGCTAGTCTTTTCCCAAGCATCTGCCAATTGCCCCGGTAGTTCTTTAATAGCACCGCTATTAAAATCTGAAGTAGCGGCTTTTAATTTTACGAATCCCTGAGTAAGATTATCGGCCCAATCTTTCTTACCTAGAGTTTCTAGCATCGAAGCCATGTTAATAATAAATGGCTCGACAGATTCTAGAATCTCATGTAATTTCTTGGTTAATTGATTCTTGAGAGCGTCATAAATAAGCACGATATTAGAAGCCATCATCTTGCCGTATTCAACGATTCCCATAAAAATGATTTTGAATCCAGCAAAGACTTTACTAATAATTTCCGCCGCATCTACAAAGAAATTAATGATCTTAGGAACGGTCACTCCGGTCTGAGCTAACCACTCGCCCATCATATTTACGGCAATTGTCTTAAGAGCTTGAAGCTGCTTGCCAAAAATATCAAGATCCTGAGTTGCTTTCTGAGAAAGAACCATTCCAGAGTCTTCAGCAGCTTTACCGAATTCCTTAAGCCACTTAGAACCCATTTGAAGCATTGGGAGCAATTCTTCACCTGAGCGTCCTAGGACTTCTACGGCAAGAGCCATTTTTTCAGTAGATGTAGGTGCAGCAGCGATCCGATCCGCGAATTCATAGAATAAATCAGATGCATTTTTTAGATGTCCAGCACCGTCACGTACTGACATATCTAATTTATTAAACAAATCAATAAAGCCACTATTGCCTTCAGCAGCTTTCTCAGCCTTCTCAGCCAAGAGCTTCATCCCGGTAGAAAGTCTATCGAAATTAGCTCCCGTGGCTATTGCAGCCGCGCCCATGCGCTGTAGTTCCTGAGTGCCTATGCCCGTGATACGGGATAGACGGGTAATATGCATTGCCGTTTCTACAGCTTCTTTACCCAAGAGAATTAAAGCACCCTTGATTGCTAAAAGTGCAATATTAGCATATCTGGATAAATCGCTAAATACCCCCTGAAGCGCTTTCATAGTGCCAGATAGTGCTTTCATGGGACCTGAAAGCATATCTTTTAGCGCAATAACTACTGTCAGTTGGGTATCAGCCATAATTACTTTTTCACGAACCTCTTATTTAATTCCGCCTGTTTTTGCATTAACTTCTCATGTTCCGCATACTTGGACATATAGAATTTTAATTGACCGATGTTCATACAGCGATATTCCTTCATGGAATTGATAACCTTGTGTTTTCTCAAGACCATAAAAAGGCCGAACCAGTCAATGTCGCCCCCCGGGGTAGAGCGTTTCTTGCGTCCAGTCCCGGTTACTGAGGGTTTGTCTTACCAACGTCCAATCCGCTGATTCGTAGAAGGTCTACGATGAGAGTTCCGCTCTTAGTCAATAATCCAAGATCGAAATTCCGAAGCATCTGATTCTCGGTAAGCTTAAATTTACGGTCCTCAATCTCCTTCAGACTTAGACCGCTCTTACGAATTGACAAATAAATCATAAAAGCAACATCTTTAACTTTAAGAGTATTAAAGTTTAGAAGGAGAAGAGATGTTCCTACGCGGTCTTCATACTCGCATAGGTCCGCTAGATCTAGCGGGTGTATCTTGTAAGAAGTGCCTGACTTGTCAGTTACAGTAACATTCTCCATACTTCCCTGTACAAGCATTTTTAGCTCGGCAGTAGGAGACGGAGTTGGAGTAGCAGCAGTTTCACTCATATATCATCCTCAAATAATTCTCAAAATTAGATCGAAGCGTTAGTGTTAGTAATCTCCAATAGGATTTCGTTAGAAGTCTGAGCGGTATTACGGAACGCTCGATAATCTATCGTCATCATAATGCGTCCGGGTTTATCGAGAGATAGTTTCACCTTTTCAATAAAGATCTGAGCGCAAGTAAATTTAATCGTCTTGTAAATTGATCCAGCGATTAGAGGACCCGTGAACGTAACGGTTAGCGCCCGCTCCGTAGTATTAACGAAATCGTCATACTGATCCCATGACTGGAATTCCATGTCAAAGCTACCAGTCGCCATGAGCTTAGAATCTGGCGAAGGCTCTCGCGTATATGCGGAACCTAGTTTGTAACGATAGGCTAGGTTATTTTCTAGACTGATAGAGAAATTACTCGCTTCTACATCGTTTCCGTTATAAGATACAATAGCTTCCGTGAATACGGCATATTCTGAATTTGAGAAGCTAGGAGTAGCGGTTGAACGGGAAGCGCGAGCTTCATTTCGACCCATGACGCTCATGGAACATTTTAGTACTTCGTTTACTGCGCAAGCGAATTCCATCTTAGAAATCTTGCAACCAGAATAAACAAATGACTTACTGGGCTCAGTCGTAAACTGAGTCGTGTCGCGGAATACTTCGAACGTTAGAGCGGCGGGAAGAACGTCCGCTAGAGTAAATGAATGCTTGTAAGCCGTGGGAGCATTAGTTACGTCGGGCTGAGACGTAGTGTAAGAACCGAAAGCCTGATACGCTAGCAAAAGCCAACCGTCAAACTGGACTGGGAATGAAACCTCTCCACCTACCTGTACAGCGCCGGAAATAATCTTGTTATCTACCGTTCCACGCCGAAGGATGGACATAGCTTCAATCCGCTGAACCTCTTTCATGAGAGTTTCAGACTCGATTTCGATATATTCGGTAGGCGTTACAGCCGTGCCGAAGGAAGACTCCTGACCGAAGCCTACCCATGAATTCATGCCCAATCCGGGCTTTTGTAACGTAGCCATATTTCAATTTTCCTATAGTAGTAGACAGAGTATCATTACCTTGGACTATTGACAAAATTAGAAAGCGCGGCGTGTTTTGACCACTACTTCCATGTTAAATGCAATTGCTGTAATATCGGCATGGATTTGCTGAACGTACATATCCTCAGGAGGACGCCATTCGACCGATTTTACAATAGTCCATAGAATATTAGTACCGGAGGGCAAATTTGTAATATCAGGCATCATATACTTGTCAGTATATGTGTTCATGATTAATTCTGCATCTTCCATTGATTTCTTGATAATATTTTCTCTCGTATGGATTAAACGAGTATAAACAAAGCGGAAGAAGTACTTTTGCTCCATAACCCTCGGTAATTCATCGAATTCGTTCGTAGTGGCGGGCATGGGCTGAATCCAAATGCCCGGAACGATATTGGTAATGCCCGGAGTGGGCATGGAGAAAATATCGCCAATTTGAACCGATTTCAGACCAAGACTTGAGCTTAATTCTGTAACGGCGATTCTTTGTAATTCCTCAATAATGGGAATCGCATGAAATATATCATTGGTAGCCATTGTTATAACCTCTGTGTGTTCATGACATCCAAATCAACTCGAATGTGGAAATCATAACGCCCGTAATCAAGTTTTCCTATTACTTTCCAGTATTTAACAGTATTATTATTATAAACGTTCGCATTCTCACGTAGAATGTCATTTATCTGAATATCAGTTCCTTTGGCGAAGAAACCAACCATGCGAGCTACTTCAATTCCACCAACCTGACCCTGCATGACAATATCAGAGTGAATTGGTTCAATATAGGTAGGAACGTCAGTTAAATCAATCGTATAATCTGTAAGGATGTAATCACGTAGAGTTACATCCTGAGAGAGAGCAGGACGTAGAATATCCACCTTCATTTTGAAGAAGGACCGCGAACGATTAATTGATCCCATGTATTATACGCTCATGTTTTTATATGGAATAAAACACTGGCGGATAAACAAAGGAATATTATAACTGTCGTACTGTTCTGACTTACCGCCTAGTGTAGCCGTAGTTAATCCTTCCGTGCCAGCGCGTTGAGCCAACCATGCTGCAAGCATAATTAGTCCTCTTTGAGCATCATAAGGAATGGTTGTGTATCCTGCATTATAGGTAACTTTAATGTTTCCCTTACCAGCTTTAAAGGAAGCTGACCCTTGGAACAACGTTACCAATCCTGTCTGAGCATCAAAGAAGTAATCATCTACATCAATCAAAGAATCGGAGCCAAATTCTCTACTAGTATCGTCATAAATTGAAGCAATAGTATTTACAGGATAAACTTTAAGAAGAATGGTATCTTCGCCATCACCATCATGATATTCTGTATAATCATCTGCAATTAAATCATGCCCAATATAATTTTTCGCAATATGATAGGCACCATTTAATATATTAGTTAGAAAATCATCCTTGGTTGTATCCCCAGAAGGGATATCCATATGCTCTTTTAAGTCGTCTAAAGTAACCCAACAATTGCTATCTAACGTAGGCATTTTACATAAATCCTATATACTTGGACTACCTTTGATCCCATGCTTGGTTGATAGAAGCCTTCAAAGCAGCGAAGAATTTATTGATTACTCTTGGTACTTGTTTGAAGAAGAAAGGCTGAGGGCGGGTGCCGGGGTGCCAAACAATATGACGATATTTAGCATTCCATCCCTTCGCTTGCATAACGCCCGGAGCAAATGCGCCTGTTGACCAAGGGTTCTGAACTTTCCTGCCCGCTCCATCTTCTACCCAGAACATTACTTGACGATTTACAGCAACGCGCATACTTGATGTAGCGCCAAACTCTACGGCTGGAGCGTAAGGAGCGTTCGCACCACCGGCATTGATAGTTACATTTACACCATCTGTTCCGAAGTTATTTACAGCATATCGAATAGATCCGCGCAGCGCACCACCGTTTACTAACCCAGTCGCACCCGGATTCTTAGAAATAGGACAATCTGCTTTGGCGTAATTGACGTAAGATTGTCCGGCATCTTCCAATAATGCTCGGAATTGTGGACTGGAGAGAAATCCGCTCATAGCTTTTAGTTTTGCTAGGAGTGCAGGACCGCCAGTAAATGTAACTTCGATTTCTGCCATTAAATATTGTGTAAAGCCCTAAAGTACGATTCCTCAGGGATTAGACCCTCACGGTAATAAGCGCCTTTTGCTAAGTGACGAACCCTGTCCATCTGATTACGTTTATCAAAATAATGATAAAGTCTTGAATTACAAATGATTTTACGATCTGGATCATCCCTCTTGTAAAGCTTATCACCTACCCAAAGAGCGTGATGAGCCCCTTCCATACGAATAGTAGGACGATGCTTGAAAATACGCTGCACAGGATAAGGAGGTAAATTATCATCTCGTTGAAGCATGATATTGTAAGTATCGTCAACGGGATCGTCTGGTATTCCTTGTAAAACCTCGTCGGCATCTATAAAGAACCAATATTCCCCGTCTTTACCATACTTGAAGAATTCATTTCTCTTCTTAGCTTCAGAGGGCCATGCTATGTAATTTCCGCTCTGATCTTTCGGAGGTTGTTCCAAGATTTCTACATTGAAATCTTTACAAATCTGATATGTTTTATCATTAGACTCAGGATTAATAAATCTTAGTAAACTCATTCCAACTTGATGATATCCGGCGTCTAAGTTCTTAGCAGCTTCCATTTTGACGGTTCTAATCCATGATTCGTATGCACCGTCAATTACTACTATTTTAGCATTGGGCAAAGTTGATCGAATACTAGTAAGGCATTGTGGAAGAAGATTTTCTTCCATATAACAATTAATTCCTACTATCCAGTTTGTCATAGTGATTTCCTTGTTCAATACCTTGGACAAATAAAAAACCCCATGTTTTTGAGACATGGGGTTTATATGTGCTGGGAATAACTATTAGACCGTCATGTGAACGCCTAGGTTGGAGACTGGCTCGGTCGTATAAGGCAACCAAGACTCGAAATCGCCGCGCCAAGAGTTAACTAGAATCGTCTGATCCGTTTCCTCATCGAATCGCGCACGAGTCGTTAGCTGGCGCTTTACGCCTAGCATGAACGCGGGAACATACGCGCAGATAATCGCGCCGAAGGCGTTAGTCGTGCTATCGTTATAGCCGCTCGCGTTTAGATCGTCGCGCATCTTTTCTGAAACAATGATGGGGATATTGTCTAGACGGCCTAGTTCGCCGCTTAGAATCGTCGCATTCGCGCCGTACTTCTCCATCGTCATTACTTCCGCTAGAGAGAGCATCTTGATTAGGCCCTTCGCGGAGACGATATACATTAGCTTAGAGGGGTCTACGCCATACTTACCCATCTTAGCGCGAATATCGCGGATATTAGCCGTTGATAGAGTGTTAATATCCTTATTGAGTGAGGCGTTCAAGCCCATCTTTCGAAGGCCCTTCCAAGCCTTGCGGGGATCCGTGCTTGAAGTAACGTCCGAATCCATATGAGTCGTAGAATTGTCGCCGTTAATTAGGGCGTCTTCTAGACCAAACGCGACCGCAGTAGCAATCGTGTTCTTTACGAAATCTAGGACTGGAACAATCGCGTCCTCAGATAGCTCTTCTGAGAAGAGTACGCGGGTCGCTAGCTTTACCGCAGTAAAGGTAACGTTGTTCGTCTGAGGAGTAGACGCGGTAAACTTGTTACCAGAATCCGCCGTATTCTCAGAAGTGAGATACGTGGAAGCTTCCGTCTTCTGTAGAGGTAGCTTGTAAGGATTGCTAGGCATGTTGAACTGACGAACAGCCGCAGCAACCTTCGTCGCTAGGTGAACGAGGTAATATAGTTCCTGAGAGAACTCGGTTGGAATCCACTCCGCGCCTTCGTTAGAAGTAGCGCTATCCATCGCCTTAGCTAGTTCCGTTAGGCCCTTATTATCCTTTGACTTCTGGAAATACTTTAGGCTACGGACAGGCTTATCTAGAAGCTGAGATAGAAGAACGCAATTGTCGTTCCACTTCTGGAACTCAACTACCTTCTGATCGTTAGACTTCTGGACTAGGGTAGAGTGCTTGGACATCGTAGCAGAACCATCGGCCTCGTCCTCAAGGTACGCGCCCTTACGATTCTGAACCGGAGCCGCAGCTTCTAGCTTCTTGTTAACAATAGCCGCAACCCGATCTTCGTCCATCGGAGTGCCTGACTGCTTGTTCTTTTCGATCTGAACCTTAAGATCCGCAACGGTCTTGGCTAGATCATCAATAACTTTCTTATAATCGCTCATAATTTTTCCAATAGTTAGAAATAGACTATTATTAACAGTGAGCCGCTAGAAGGAGTACTTTACGCCTTCTGAACTTGAGCGGTTAATTCAGCGATCTGCTTGCTTAAATCTGCAATAAGAGCAAGCTCTTCAGCGGTGGGTTCGTCGGTGGGGGGTACTTCTTTATTTAGTAGTTTTTCGGCTTCTTTTACTTCTTCAGTCTTTTCGATTTCCTTATGATCCTCGGCATCACGCTTAAGGAATGCAAACTTCTTGTTATTTGCAGCCTTATCTACGAGGCTAACCTCGTCAACTTCTATATCTTTTAAGCGCATTTTAGTATTCTACTTTTCAATACCTTGGACACCAAGTATTTACGAGAAATTAGGCTTTTTCCTCGCGGGCGCGCCCGCCCATTGAAAATCCCGTGATTTTGCCATCTTTGACAAGGTTCCAAAGCTCATTATCGTAAACCTTGACAACCATCATCCACGTACCTTTGCGGATATTCTGATTGCCAATTTTCATATTTGTTGGAGCGACATAGCTCTCAACAATCTTAGCACGGGGACCAGCTTCTTCCTTGTGCATAATGCCTAGAGTACGGGACTGTTCGATAAAGTTATGAGCAGCCTTTTCGATTTCGGCTTCGGACGCGGAATCGTGTTGTGCATCAACTACATCGGGCTCATAAACGACGCCGCCTACTAGACGCTTTTCGTTATCTAGTTTGTAAATGGGGAACTCGATCTCCCAATTAACCGTGCCGTCGTCATTCTTCTTGACGCTAATGCTGGGTTTCTTGCCCGTACTTTCATCGGCTACAGGTTCAGAATCTTTCTTGATTTTCCCTGCATTTCTGCCAATATACGCGCAAAGCTTCTTCGCCCGATCCGCAGGAAGATGCTTTGAACTCTGCATATGAGTTACGCAACCGTCAAAACCATCCTTGAATTCGCCGTTTGCATTAACCTTACCAGAAGTCTTAACAAACTCTTCAGAAGCAGACTTTTCAATTTCAGTAGGTTCGAAAGTCATCCACTCTTCTACTTCCGCCTTAATCATTTTGCCAACCTTAATGCGAGCGTCGGCAGCGTTAGCAGAAGCCTTATCGGGACAATATTCTAGAACTTTTCCATCTGTATCTACAACCGCCCACTTATCGCCAATCTGCTTAACAGACTTGCTTATGCCAGATTCCGCCTCATTAACAACTAGCAAAGCCTTGAGAGCGGATTCCGCGTCTGGATGATAGGAAATGGGCTTACCATCAGGAGAAATTACAACGAATTTATCGCCAACTTTACTAACCGATTTATCAAATAGTTTAACAGCGCCCTTCGTCCATGCATCCGGACCAAATAGAGTATTTAGTTCGTGAGCAAAGTTGTTATATAACTTGTCCCGTAGCTCTGGATTATGGGCCGCGATTGGATATAGTTCGCTATAATTATGGATTTCGTTCATAAAATTACAATTCCCGTAGTATCATTCCCTTGGACTACTTACGCCCGGGAATAATATGGGAAACTATAACAGTTGTAAAATAAATACTATTATCTTCTTTATTTTCTTGTAATCTTAGTCTTGCGCCACATTTTGAGCAATATTGCTCATCTGCTTCGGTAAGCATATTTTCATTAGCACAAAGACATTTCCACAGGATTCCTACTGGAATTGGGGTGCCCTTGGGACGCTTGAAGAAGAGAAACTTCTTCTTATTGTTAATTGGATTAAAGTCGATTTTTGGTAAATCATTATTTTGCATATATTATACCTTTATTAGCTTAGGAGGATTCTTTGGAACATCGTTCTCTTTTGCCAAAACTATGCCTGAGAAGGCTTCCCGGCTCATTTTGTCAAGATCTGAAGCAACTTGATGATGTACAAAAGCTACTAACGACGCCCTACTAACAAAAAATGGTTCAATTACCATTAAAACAGATGGTAAATAAATAAAACTACCATCTACATTCCGCATCCACGGATTGTAAGCCATAAATGGATTACCCTGACTGGCAGCTTCAAAGTTAGCCTGATCTGCCTTACAATACATGTTTTTATTATCAACAATAGCATGTATCCAAGTGTATCCATCCCCATCTTCTTTCAGGACGCGACCCTTTAGTTCATTAGGTCCGTAAGTTACGCTTTCCATAATTAATCCTTGACTTCATCCTTGTGTAATTTCAATTGATTTATACATTCTTCCATATTTTTAATTAAAAGTTTTGCTAGGTCTACATTCGGGGCCGCGCAAAACTCCCACGAAAGGCGTACAACCTCCCGATAACATGGAATCTTGTAACATCCGTTGTAACTGATTTCTCTCCCTGCCATTTTCTCGCCATATTTATGCAGAAGACAGTTTTTACAACATCCCGTAGAATGGCCCTGCATAATCGTTCGATACTTCTGGCAATAAAAGCAATCAGCATAATGTTTGAATTCCTTCACAGCACAAATCGCATTCTCAAGCTCATTCTCACCCACACACCGATTAAGTATTGCCATTGCCCCTTGTAGTTTGGCGATAGTTAACTCATAAGCGTTAAACATCGTCTTGCTCAAAATCCTCTAAAGTAAGGAACTGAGCAATGTACTGCTCTCGTTCCGGAGTAATCTCCGTGGCAACAGAATAACCGATTCTAATTCTGTCTGGATTAGCCCATCTACAAGAATCTGGAACTTTACGCAACTGACGTAACGGGCGCTCAGAGACAACTAAAAAGGTATCTTGATTCCCGTAGTTGTCATAAAAACAATCATAAACCCAGCAATAAAATCCTAAATTCCTAAAAAATTTAATCACGTTTACCATGAGTGAGGTAGACATGGAAATGTGAGTTGAGAATACGCCGCCCGTCTGCAAATGAGAAACGACTAGACCTAAGTTGTTTCTCTTAAATAGCGTATCTTTCTCAGCCAACTCGTCTGAAGGGGACGGGAAATCCCAGCAAATAACATTATACTTACTATTGTCCTCGCGCATGTACTTAATGGCATCTCCAATGACCACTTCGGCCCGTGGATCTGACATTGAATTGTTGTTAAATTTTGAATACTCTGGCATATCGCGGAATATTTTAACCATGCCCGGATCTAGTTCTACTAGAGTAGGTTTGGAATAAGAGAACTTGAGCGCTTCTCGTAAACTCATGCCATCTCCTCCACCGCAAATTAACACCCTGTCAATTTCTGGAGCGCAACACATTGGCATGGTTACAAGGCTCTCATGATACTTGAATTCAATCCATGTCTTAAGCTGGAACATATCGTCCAGATAAAGAGTAAATTCCCCGGGATGATGTCTGTCATCTACGATACGAATTCTCTGATATTGGCTCTGAGCTTCTAGCATTATATGGCCTTCCATTCGTCCGTGTAGATCTTGCGTAAATGAGTATTTCCGCGCATGGTAAGACCAAACTTTTTACAGAATTCTTCTATTCCTACTGTGTTAATATCCTTACAAGACGACACAGAAAGCTCTAGCAAGAAAGCTTCTGGATAAGTGTCTACCGTGATATGAGACTCTGAAAGGAATCGAGTAAAGGTTATTCCATTACCGGGATAAAGATGATAATCGTACTCGTTAGGAGTGAAGTTGAGAAAATGAGCTAAATCGTAAGTAAAATCTGCCAGATTTAGAACTGTCAGAAGTTCCTTGGTATCAAATGATGCTAAATATATTTCTTTGTTTCCATTCATAGACATCTCAATGCACTTACTTGGACAATCTGTTTATCGGGCTTTTACCTCAAACCAAGACTTAGAGCTATATCTGTTATAAGTATTGGATATTACTTTAGCGAACACTTTCCAGCGGCCCACGGTATCTAAGAATCCTGCCGGAATAAGATATCGTATTTTACCATCGGATCCATTTGTTACGAAATCCGCATCTACATAATTCTCGCTATCGTTAGGTTTTACAAAGCAAATTTTCTTAGTAGTGGCATCAGCTATGGGGAACGTATTACCATTTTCATCCAAAATATCTAATTCCACGTAAAAACCAGAATCTTGTAAATAGAATACATTTGACATATTATTCTCGTATTAATTTTACCTTGAAACTATTGTTTCGTGCAATAATAACAGGAATTATTACGTCTCCTATAATTATGACAGGGAAGAATTCAGTGGAAGCAAGTTGAATAACGGCTAATCCTGCATTATATCCTAATATTTGATAAGATCCTAGAGCGGCGGTTAGAATATACTCATTAAATTTTGATAAATTAGCATCTTGTCCAGATAAAGAGAATGATCCTGAGACGCTATTGATCTTGAATGCTTTTAGAAGCGTTGCGTTATCTCCAGTAATATTCGAATTACCAAAATCTAATGACGTTAAATATTGATGTAGTAAAGAAGCGCTCGCACCATTAATAACGAAAGTTCCCTTACCGGCAGTCAATATAAAACTTTGAGGGCCACTCTTTTGTAAATCGGCGTCTATTCCAGTTAAATCAATAGAGCCTAATAATGAGATAATCTTTCTATCGGCTAATATAGAACTTGCCGGTCCCGATTCCCCATAAGAAGTGGTTCCAGCAGGAAGTTTATGATCTACTAAAAGCTTACTAATAGCACCGATTAAATCATATTGTACAACATCAGCAGATATTAAACGATTAATTAAATACGCTTCATCTTGTCCGGAAATAGACTGAGAACCAGCTAAAGCAGTTAATAACACACTTCTAAATAAAGAAGCCAAAGAACCAGCGTCAGAATAAGAACCGCCTGAGGCGGATATCTTATGTCCGAACAATAAGGAATTTATCGCACCTGATATTGCATATGATCCCTGTGCGGAATTAAATAATCTAGAATATGTAAGAGAAGAATTCTGCCCGCTTTCGCTATAGGATCCTAGAATAGCTTGGATTAAAAGATTTCTATAAAATGTCGCAGCATTTCCACTCTCAGAATAAGAACCAGAGGCCGCAGAAATAAGACGATTATCTAATAACTTAGTAGATTGTCCACTCTCTGAATATGATCCTAAGATGGCTTGTAATATAGCAGCTTTAAGAGTCGTAGCAGATTGTCCGCTCTCCGAATAAGATCCTGCCGTGCTAGGTAGAATCCTTGCGTGTAACACAGAAGAACTTTGCCCACTCTCGCTATAAGATCCCGCAGTAGCATTAATATTCTGACCCTTATTCATAGTAGCGGATGCGCCACTATCTGAATAAGATCCCGCAGCGGAATTAAATAATCTAGTACGTCTGACGGCGGGATTAGAAGCTGAAGCATTATATGATCCTAATACAGTTATAATAGAATTATGTAATACCTTTGCAGCAACACCAGAAATAGAATAAGATCCCGCAGCAGCATTTAACAAATATGCGTGTAATAAACCAGCGGCTTTACCTGTAATAGTATCCGATCCCGCAGCCGCATTTATAAAGCTTTCCGTGATTGCAATAGCAATCATTGCTGCATCGTCAGAGGTTTGTGTAAATCCCGCAGTTACATCAGAACTGCCAATGGTATCAAAAGTATAGCAAGCTCCGCATTGGTTACCGAAGTCAGTTTCGTTTTGTGCTGTCCAACTTGTTAATTGAGTAATACCAGTAACCGCGTTTTGGCCCGTATGTAGAGCCAATCCAGCCCAAGAAGTTTGGCTGTTAAGACCTAGAGTTACTGAAGGATTGGCAGATGCAGAACTATGAATAGTGGCGTCAACAGCAACCCTACGCAATTTTTCTGATCCTGTTAGGGTAACTGAATATCCAATTGCAGTAGTAGTACCAGTTTTGGTAACACTAACTGTTTGCGCTCCTGAAGTGGGATCGTTTAATACGAAACAGTGAACTACTCCCGGCTCTGAAGTATTGTTAATATTCGGAGAGCCGGTTACTTCCTTCATGGAAGTACCGCCGTAAGTAACGCCTGTAATTTGATCTGTAGTAGCGGCGTTATCTACGATCCATACGATAGCAATTTTAGGAGTGCCTACAGGCGTGTGAGTCCACGAACTGTTACCAGTAAAGGTAGAACTTGCCGTAAATTTGTCAAATGCTACGGCCATAAGTTACCTTTTTAATCCATTCCAATTTTTATCGGATCAACATTAAGTTCGTAATGATTCCTATGACAAATAGCACAATTCCGAGTTACCAAGAATCCCTTCTGAGAGGGATCCATTCGGTTAGCGGCTTTTGTTCTATTAACTTCTACTAGATTTTTAGCATCCTTGCAACATTCATTGATTTTATCATTGTCCATAAATTATCCTTTATGCTAACGTAAAGATAGTACCGGGATTCGCGTTATTAAACTTGACCGTGAAAGTTTCACCGTCGTTAAGCGTTACCGCAGAACCGTAATCCCACCAAGCAACTACACAACGAGTAGCGGAAGTGGCAGAAGTATCATCAAATAATACGACATATCGGAAAGCACCAATCGTTCCGCCTGAAGCAGTAAATACGACTTGGTTAGCAGCCCAAGTAAACGTACCTGAAGACTGGGAAGAGGTAGTAATTGTCAAAGCTCCACCCTTTTTGGTATATCCGTTACCCGCAGCAATTTCAGCAGCGTTAGAAGTAGCAGCAACCGTACAAGGAGTAGTAGTCGTATCTACCTTAATGTCCGCAGCGTTAGGAGCCGTATTTGTAAGAAGGACAAAGAAGCTATCCGCGCTTAAATCCATCTTCTTTTTACAAAGATCCTCTACGAATTGATTAAATTTGTTATAAGTAGCCATCTTTTCCTCAATTTACAATATATATATACTTGGACTACAGAGCCAAAAGCAATAATGCCTCTTCGTTCTCCATAAGCAAGAAATCATCTCGCATTTGCTGTTGATTCTTACCAGAACTAGTGGGAGTCTCAGTAATAGTGGTGCATTGACCATGAAACCACTGATTATTCCACCATTGGTTCATAAACCATGCGTTAGCGAACCAATTAGCTCCGCAATTATCGCCTTGTGGTGGAGTTACTGATACAGGCGAAAACCAGTTATTAGCAAACCAGTCGTTCGAAAACCAAGAATTGACAAACCAATCCATTAGTTCCCATAACTTGTAGGAGTTCTATTACCAGATGTATCCGCAGTACCCACAACCTGATCTTGAGTATCTTCCAAATCTCTAGCAGTAAATCCAGTAGGGCCACCAGAAGTCTTGCCAGCAACAGCAGCACCAATAGCCTTAAGATATCTCTTGGCTGTAAAGACAGAACCAACTACATATGACCAAACAGCAGAAGCAATAGCCGCCGCGCTAGGAACCGAAGACGTAATATCAGATGCGGCCAAAATTCCATCTGTAGTTACATCGTAAGATTCGCTCCAACCAAACGGATTATAAGTAGCATGAATAATGTCTAATTCATAAAATCCAGTAGCAGTAGGAGTAAAAGTTACAGTATATCTACCATTGGCGATTTCTGTAACCGTAACAGTTGTGGTATCATTCGCGCCGTCTTTAGATAGGCGCTTAGTAAATCCACCATCTACTAATCCGTTGATAGCAACTCCAGCATTATCGGTTACAAAGATCTCCGATCTGATCTGGACATTTACTTTACTTAGGCTTCTCGACATTTTTAATCGTCTCTTCTGCTAGTAGTTTTATATTTTCCCGCATAAAAGCTTTCAAATCTTGAACATAACTAGCTGTTTGCGGATCTCTGATATTCCCATTCTGCCATGCAAAATCAATTAATTTGCATACAAAATCAAGCCGCGTAAGTGTCATTGGAACTGCAATAGTCTTTTCCATAGTAATATCCTTGTATAAAAATTAAACAGATTCTAACATAACTTTATATTTTTTACCCGTGCGACCATTAATCGCATATAAAGTATCTACATCCTCTCCTTGGATCTTCGCTTCACGTAGAACCCAATCAGAGCCCATAGCCTCGTCGCTCATATGAACGTCACCTACGTGAACTGCATTTACAACATAAACATCTGACCACTTCGCTCCACTAGACCCAATGGAACCTACTCCCGATCCACCTTCAGGAAACAAATTATAAGTGAATGCTGAACCAAAGTGATGAAGTGTACCATCTGATTCAATACGAATACCAGAATTGTTTGTGGCATTAACATTGATACGCCATCCGTAACCCGCACTAACAGAAAGGGTTGCATAGCTGGCCTTAGCTAAATGAGATTCTGAGAATCCCGTTTCTGGCATAAACAGAGTAGCATGTTTTGCATCTGCATTGGTTACCCAAAGAGTGGCACCATATCCGCTAGCCGAGGCTGCTCCCGAAACAATTCTTGAATACATGAAACGCGAGCCCTTGCCAACAGCACGGAGAGTTACTTCACCGTTTCCGCTATCATCAAGATATTCTAGGTAATTACTACTTCCAGCCTTATCACCAATTTGAAGTCCGGAAGCAGCGGCTAGCGCACGAATTACGCCGCCAGTTGAATCAATATTACCAGATACGCTAATATCCCCGGCAGATACAATGACATCTCCACCGGAAATCTGGAATTCTGAAGCGGAATTGTCCCAGCGCATACGCTCAGCGTTCTGAGTAATAAATCGAAGGTCCGCGTCCGTTTGTGTTCCTAGAACGCAAGGCCCACCGAAAGCCAAGAAACAGACTTCCCCGGCATATACACCGTCTTGCGGGTTGGGCCAATTCGAGTTCATTACATTGACGCCACCCGCGATAGTACCAGTATCATCTATTACGACATAACTTGCGCCCGAAGGCTGTCCAGCCGTAGAATGGGTATTCCGAAGGGTTACACAAAGTTGGTCTGAAAGGTCTTTTTGAATTGAAATAATATCGCCATTAGGATAGAAAGCAGCGCCAGTGTGACCTACTTTTATCCTTGGCCCAGTCCAATTCAAATTATCACCATCATCGACAATCCGGAACATTTCCTGATTCTCGACATAGAACTTTACTGCATACCCGCCCGAAGCATCCATAGCGCCGATAATTTTATCAGCGCCGAAAGTATCTCCAGTGTTATGCCATGCCGTAGCGTCTCCTCCTGCCCCAGCTATAGAATTAATTATAACGTTAGTTCTGCCATTAGTAACGTCATCCTGTACAGATAATGTAACAGAAGTGCCTTCAATAAAATTAAGTTTGCTACGATTACTAATTAAAGATCCATTATAATATGAGCGTAATGCTTTATTGTAAGTACCATCACCATGTAAAACGTCCTCATAGTTTCCTGATAATTTTGGTGATAAGCCATGATAGGAAGCAGTCGCATTTAAGTTGGTTACGTCTGTTGGTACCCCAAGTTCATCCAATAGAATCTGATCGGAGCCATTTCGTTTATGGCTTGTAGCATGAAGTGCAGGAATTCTATTGTTATCTTGCATGGATTATTCCTTGGGCCGAACCTCTTTACGAGAAGCTACGATTCTGTTCTTTTCGTCGCGGATAATCTCCGTGATTTCCTCAGAAGGTTGAACCTTCAATTCGGGATTAATCTGAACATTTACATCAGGTGCCTTAATTTCAGGCTTCACTTCTACGTTAACTATCGGAGCATCCTGTTTTTCAACTTCTACATTATTTTCTACAGTTACAGGGGTTGGATTAACATTGTTCTCTACCGTGACTGGAGTAGGATTGACAATGTTCTCCACCTTTACGACTGGAGCAATTACGTCAGATGCCTTCACGTCGATGGTAACCGGAGTCGGATCTATCTTATTCTCGATCTTAACAATTGGAGCATCCTGCTTAGGAACGTCAATTTTATTCTCTACATTAACGTCAACCTTAGGCATTGCGGGCATTTTCATATCCTGTTTAATCATTCCTTCGGAAAGATTAACAGTGACGTTAATATTCTGCTTCTTTCGACCCTTCTTCTTGGGCTCTTCCGCCTTCTCTAGTTTCTTCTCTACGTCTGGTAGTTCATTTGGACTACGGAATTCCTCCGTTCCATGGAAATAACTCACGTAGCATAAACAATTAACGCGATTCTCAGGATGAGCATTTACGTCACCCGGAGTATCCATATAATCGAATCCGCCACCGCGTCTAGGAGCTTTGAATTTGTCTCCCATTTTGACGACGGTATTATGCATACCAACATGGTTTTCCCCGCCCTTGCGCTCCCTGCTTGTGGGGAGCAAGGCACAAACCCAACGCTTACTTACAGCTACTCCGGATTGGTTTGCAGCCTCCAGACGGGCATTATTGGTAAGAGTTAGTAATTCAGTTCTAGCAATTTTGAAGACCCGCCATAGTGACGGATCTCCTGTTAGAACGGTGGAAAGTCTCTCATAAACTTGCTGTAGCGACTCTTTATTATCGTAAGCTGCTAATAGCTGATTATGAATGAGTTGACGAGTCGTATCATTAATTTGAGTGACTAATTCCGCCGCGTGTTTTTCAATCCACTGTCTGACAAAATCAGTAGTGGTGTCAAATTTTAAGACAGTACCAGAAGCCGCAAAAGGTTGTAGATCTTGAGTGAGAAGAGTTCCGTATTTCTTGTAAATTGACCACATAGCGGCGATAATCGCGCCATATAGCAATTTATCCTCTTCCTTCCGATCCATGAGATTATCCACAGAAGGAGCATCATCTTTTTGGATGGGCCAAGTATCTTCAATATTGGAAAGAACTCGTCCAGCCTGTTCATGGAAGAATTTATTAATTAAAGTACGTAGCTTTCGCTCATCAGGCCCCGCATGAGACTTCAAAATGGAGAATTCCTGATAGGTTCTAACCGCCGCAGGATCATCCCAATTGGGTTCGTCCATTTCGATCTTTTCAATATCTATGAACGCCTCTTCGATAGATTTCTTGGTATTATTTACCTTGGGCGCGGGCTTCTTTGGAACCACGTTTCCAACTTGAGCAGGATCGCCAAGACCAGCGCGGTTCCCAGTAGTAGTACCTTGTCCAGTAGGACTACCAGTAGGAGAGGGGAGAACTGGGATAGGATTCTGTACATCAACCAAGCCAACAGGACGCCACCACGTATCTCCCCACTCAACTTCGTCCATAGCATAATATTTCTTTCGAGCCTCATTAATGGTCATTACGCCGTGACTAATATTGGACTGAACAATAGTTGACTTAACCTGATCGTCTTCTACGATTGAGTCAATTGCTTTAATGACGAACTGGAACTTAATACCTTCCGGCATCAAGTAAGAATTGACAATATGTTCAATCTTATTGAGCTTTGGAATAACGTTATTGTGCCAGAAGATTTTCTTCTGATCGCGCTCAGTACCTACTGACAACTTTTGCTGAATTCCTACAATAACGGCAGGAACGCGCATAGCCGCAAGTACAGTATCTCTACACCATGCCTTTAGTTCGTAATACTGCATGTCAGCATGTTTAGAGGTAATTTGCTGATATTTCAATCCCTCTTCTAGAATGGCTACTTCGTGCGCTTTAGCCTTACCACGATGGCGCTTATACCAATTCTGTCGTAGGCGCTGATAAGCCTGTTCTGTAAGAGATTTATCCGTTTGAAGGACGCCTCCGGGTTCCGCGCCATTGTCAAAGAAACTCTTATTCCACGTAGTAGCATTAAAGTCTAGGGTGATTTCATTCTTAATGGCCGCGAGAGCAGGAACGCCGTAATATTCGCTCAAGGCATCAGTATACTTCAAATGAATAATCTCTTCAGGCTTATATTTGATTACTTCATTTGCCGTATTAATCATGTAATGATATTCTTTAACCTTTTTCTTGCTGTCCGGAATGATCTTCATACGATCCGGGCGCAATGGGAAAATGGCAAGAATCTTGCCGTTACCCTGTTTGCCATCATTTACAACCTCCCAATAAGCATTACCTGAAAGCTCTAGATGAAGGAAGGTTGTCTCAATTAGCTCATGCCAAGTCATAGTAGGATTGGGCTTATTGAGATATGGTGCAAATTCGTTCGCGTCTTCTACCTCGTTACCACCTTTTACAAGCTGAAATGGAACAGAGGAGGCAGCCGTTGCGATAGCCGTAGCCGCGATATAAACCCAAGGATAAGTAGAATAAAGCTGTAAAAATGTACGTAGATCCTCTGTAACGACACGTTCCGCTACTAACGGATCGCTAACCGCCTCAAATCGATCTTCATTTAGAGAAGCCTTTTCTATCTCCCTTTCAATAGGAGGGAGTTTTGGCTTCTTTTCATCCAGCTTACTTTTAATGAAATCTTTAATTTTCTTCATCGTCGTCATCTTCTAAGTAACGAGGTATATAGTGATAACCTGTTTCGGGTACTACTTCCTTGGACCCTTCTTGCTTTTCCTCAGACCCACCAATAAAGCGAATATTGGGCTCTCCACCGTTTTCATGCCAATAAAGCTCTACGGCACGATATCTGGCTTGGTCTAAAGAGTGGTCTGACTGCTTTTTACCAATATCGAAGGGATCGGCATTAGACTTGCGGGCATTAGTAGCCTCAGACCGGAACAATTTACAAGATTCATCCACAAATAGATGTCTTACGCCGTTATTGTCACGAATTCTAGCCTTTAGTACTCCCCAACCATCCCTTCGCTGAATCTTCTGAGTAGGTCTAATTCTAAAGACCTCTGGATTATACGTATTTAACTCATTGATCCACATAGGGTTAGAAGAGTCGCCCCATTGATGGCGTAATTTTACACCATTTTCCCGAATATATGTCAAAACCGCATCTGCCACGTCTTTTACAAGCTGTTTGTAAAAAACCATCTCTTTTACAAGATAATCGTTTCCCTGCTCGTCCGTTTGCCAAAAACCTACTACTGTAGGATCTTCGCCTCCCTGAGAGAAGTCAAAGGACATATCCGCCCACCCAAGGCTTTTCCGATATGGATAGTGTCCGACGTTCTTAATGTCGTCGTAGTAGATAAAGAAAGTATTAGAAGAGCGGGTTTTCTTACATTCCTTCTGCCAAATCCATGTTTCGGGATCTAGGGTGTTAAATTCGTTGATTAAGTCATCAATTTTGACAATTCCATTAGCCCTAGCCAAATCTCCACGGCATGTCTTAAGTAGCGGACAGTTTTTACAACCTTCGTAAGCATTGACAACAATTTCTGTTCCCGGGACAAAGAGATTCTCAACTTTATACTGTTTGGGCAAAGTTCCGCGTCTTGATACTGGGCAATTCTCAGCGGTATCCTTGTAACAAGAAATGATAATTTCGAAGTCTTTACCAATAGAATTATTTACTAATTCATCCATGATTCCACCCTCGAATTTCCGGGTAGAAACATAGGACATGTTCGCCTTAAGTCCCGCGTAGGAAGAAGGAATCATCTTACCTTCTTCTAGAATCTCCTCCTTCATCATATCATTTTCCTCAGTACGTAGTTTCTGAGGGTGAAGTGAGTTCATGCCCGCAAGAGTGGCAGTAGCCTGAGAATAAACTGATCCATTTGTAAGTTCTGTACGCTCGATTAGGGTTTTATTAATCATTTCCAAATCCAGCACGGCAGGATGCTTCAAATACTGCATGACGTACTGGTACGTTCGCTTACTGTGCATTTGGATCGCGCCTACCCCTGCAACGGAGCAATTGGGCTTGAGGAGTAATTCCGCTGCAATGAGCTTGGCGACGGATAGAGTCTTATAACCAGCGCGAGGACCGATATAAACTACGTTACGATGCGCTAAATGCTCCCATTTTGGTAAATCCACACGGTAGGAATGCCAAATATAATCCCAAGGGGTAAAATGGTCTTCACAAACCTTCTCAAATGGAATAAATTCTCCGGTAAGAGCAGTTAGGAAGGAATATAGACCGGATTGTGTAGTAGGGGGATTTAAGAGCGCATCATGAATAATCTCGTATGATTCTTCTTTAGTATACTTTAGCATTACTTCGGTAACATACGCTCTTC
>Ga0310813_10000576_pt1 | contig 22728 bp, 38 predicted proteins | sample YN3metagenome_FD_203086 | JGI IMG/M metagenome (GOLD analysis project Ga0310813, IMG submission 203086) | Soil microbial communities from experimental microcosm in Duke University, North Carolina, United States - YN3 | ecosystem: Engineered > Artificial ecosystem > Soil microcosm > Unclassified...
GATGCCCATGATGACCTTTGCCTCCGCGTGGATCGCTGACGAGCACTGTGACCTTGTTCGAGACGATCGATCCCGAGCTAACCCAAACGTGAGCGGTGCCAACCTGCAGTGGATCGATCTCTAGCCGCGACCCCTGCGGCGGACCATTGATCACCGCAACCGCACCATTCGAGGCCTGGTTCGTGAGCACTGGCAGATTCATCGACGCACCGAACTGATCAAATGCCCCGACGTTGACATAGCTCGGAGTGTTCGCGATCGCTGAGACAGCCGTCGGTGCGAGCACAAGACTCGTGAGCACAGGCGCCGGGTTCGTCACCGAGACCGAGACGTGATTGGACTCGATCGCTCCCGAGCTTATCCAAGCTTCACAAGTACCTGGTGCGATGCCGTTGATCTGCAAGGGTGCGTCAGTGACGGTCGCAATCCCTGTGTTCGACGAGTGCAAGCTCAGCGCTGGCAAGTCCATCACGACACCGAACTGATCGAGTGCAGTCGCTGTGAGCAGCTGCACTCCACCAACTCCGGGAGCCGCACTGGTCGGTCGCAGTTGCAGCGTCGTGAGCACTTGTGTTGGCGGCGGTAGCGTTGTGCCTCCACCACCAGCAAGGAACGTATCAACCTCGGCCTTCGTAGTAGCGAAGATCAACGAGTCGAGGTAGCGATCTTCGACCATCTTGGTCGAACCATTGACCTGCTGACCGATCCGATAGTCAACCCACTGATATGTTGCCGGGTCGTCGGTCCAGTCAGCAGACGTGAACTTCATCGTGGTTGACTCGAAGATCAGCACGCCATCGAACCACAGACGGAAGATCCCATCGCCAGCGCCAAACGCTGAGTCAGGCCGCACCTGGACTATGATCTCATGCCATGTCTTGAGCGTGAGATTGGTCGGTCCGTACCAGGTGCCAGGACCAGCGTTGCCAGCTGAGCCGAAGCTCCCAATATTCGAGCCGTCTTGTCCAGTCAAGTGTGCACTTATTAGGAACTGCAGTGGTGTTCCTGGTGGTACTGGCGTCGCCACTGAGTTGACTGAACTGACAACCAAGTTGAACTGGTGCTGGAATCCCCATGAGTCATTCGACCAGCCCCAGTAGTTCAGCTTGCGGATGCAGTTCTCTGCGTAGCCGTCTGTGTCCAGAAAGAAGCGCCAGCCGCAGAATAGGTCTTCACCAAGCTTGCGCCCTGGGTTGTTTGCGTCCTTGGGTGCGATCGCTTGGTTGCAGTCGAAGTTCCCGCCGTCAGGGAAGTTCTCGTAATGGATCTTGCAGACCTTGCCCTGAGCGCGTGGAGTCGGATCGTCTCCAACCGAGACAACACCCTGAACCCCCGCGACCTGAAATGGTCCGAGCGTCCCGTCCTCGAAGTCGTGTGCGGCGAAGATAGTCATAGTCGTGGTGAGATCTGACCTGTGGTTGGCCCGGTGTTCTCGCCGATCGAGCCAGGAGCTTCCATCGCCGACAGGTTCGGTGCAGCAAATCGGAACAGCTCGACCCGCGGTATCGCTAGAGTTGCGATATCATCGTGACGAAGCTCATTACTTATAGAGTTCTGTGTTGGCATAAGCTACTCATAGCGGAACATTCCGCTGATCGTGAATCCACCGACAGCGTTCCCTGTGATGTTTGTGACCAAGTACGTGTGCGGTGTACCGTAGACTTGAACGATCGTCAGGGTGTTCGGAGTGAAGTCAGCAGCGGCGATGCTCCAGATACCTACGTTTGGTGAGTGCTGTGCTGCACCGCCAGGCACGACCGGCAGCATGAGTGGTATCGACAGGAACGTGCCAATGATCCAACTAGTTTGATCACCAGCTACGAGTTGCGGATTTGGGCCGACGATTCGACTCATTTCTCCGGACTGCGTTCCGCCAGCCAATACCTTTGTCTCCTGTCGTGGAGATACACCGTTTCCTACAGTGACTTGTGTGATGTAATCGCTCGTGTATGTCTCAGTCGAGTCTACCGAGCGGTCGAGGAAAAACTGTGCAGCACCACCGCCGCCATCCGGCTGAAGCGAGATATTTAACCAGCCGAGGTTTCCGCTGACATAAGCTTGCTTCGTTCCCGTCGAGTTGCAGGGTAACGTCTTGGCTGTGGTGGTGATACCGCCCAGTGTACCAGTTCCGTTTGTGCTGGTACCGACTTGTACGCCGATCTGTGGGAAGTTCGACGCGTTACGCTGAAAGGATAGCTTGACATACACAGGAGTCAGCGCACCAGGCGACTGATAGAGCCTGAAGATCGTTGCTGCGTTCTGTGCAGGAAGCGCTGCTCCAGCTGGATCTGTTTGACCGGTATCAGCTGTCAAGGTCCAACCATCGGCCTGGATCGCGGCGTCGATGAACCCCATGAGAGCCTGGTAATTAGCCTGGCTGCTCATGTCGAAGGAACCTGAATAAGCGTGCTGGCCCATTGGTAGCCTCTAGCTGACTGGAGTATAGTCGAGTGTGAGAGTAACTGTGGTCGACCCACCAGAGAGGTTGGTGATGCTGTAGTAAATCAAGCTCGTCTGTGGTGAGTCGCCGTTCTTGAGCGCCGGCTCCGGTTCGCAGGTGATCGTCTCGTTCGGGGCCGAGAAGAGAAACTCTGCAAGCACGCCGGCGCCCTTCTTAGGTGGGGTGCCAATCTTACGGTTTCTGTCTGCGAGCGCGTGAGCCGCAGTGTTATAGAAGATAACCCTGCAAGCCTTGTCCGCCTCGATCGAGTGCAATATCAGGGCTGAAGCAAGCTTGATGGACCCACGACCTGTGGCGTTGTTCGCGAGAATCGTCCCGCCAGAGCCAGTGCTCCCACTACCACCATCACCAAGCGGCGGCGTAGGAGTCGTGGTCGCTGATCCACCACCAAACCTGCGACCATGCAGAGGCATCGCTAGGTCAGCTCAGGAAGAAGTCGCCGCCAACCGAGCCATTACCACCAGTCGCATCTGTGCGCCTGATTCTGGCTGATTGTGCCCCAGGAATATCCGCCCAAGCATACTTACTCGGTCCTGTGACATTGTCGGCCTTGGCTTGTGCCACAGCATCGAAGACCCCAACCGAGTTCCACAAGCCAGTAAATAGCTCAATCTCTAAGACAAAGACCGCTGTGGCCGAGGTCACTGCTGGTGTCCCAATCACTGCGACACCGGATCGAGTCTTGTCCACCGGAATCGGCAGTGTCTCGTTTTGAGCAAGGTTGACTGCTAGCATCAGCGTCTCCCCCGCTTACTCGGCCCGGTCTCTGGATCAAACACAGCGACCTTGACCTTGTTGCTCACGATCGATCCACCATCGCTGACCCAAATGTCACAGTTGCCAGCAGCCACAGGGTCGATTGGTAGCGCGGTTCCGTCTACCGTGCCGATCGCAGCCGTGCCCGCATCACTGGTGAACTTCGTCAGCGTGGGAATCGTCGTCGATGCGCCTGTGTCATCGAACGCCGCAACGCGAGCAATGCCGGTGTCGTCCAATGACACCAGCACGTTCGCGGGACCGATGACCAAACTTGCTAAGGCCATCGTGGCCTACTTGTCGAGGTTCGTGTCTTTCTTTTGCTCGGCCCTGAAGGCCTCTCGCGTGACTCGCGCTCCGGCGACGTTGAGCCGGTATCCGCGATCTGTGGCGATCGCCGCTAGCTCTGCACGGCTGAGCTTGTCGATCTGCGCGTCAGTGAGGCGTGTGCCCTTGGGCAACCCCTCCGAGGGGATTGCATCCGGGTCAGCCTTCTTCGGCGTCGCTGGCGCACCATGGGGCTTCGGTGCTGTGGCAGCGGCTGTGCTCGTCGGAGCACTTGGGCTCTTCCCTGCCTGAGCTTCCTTCGGTTGGACTACTGCTCCGCCCATCGTAGGCGTCGGTGTGGTCTTGGTCCCTGCTCCCGCTTTCGGCTCGTCAGCCATGACGTTCTCCGATTAGTGTGAACCTTCGCTCCGGTGGTGGACTGCTGGTTACACGATGTAATCAGGTGACCCACCGGCACCTCATCCTCACCAGCAGCCTCTCTCCCCCACCAGCAACACGGCCGGACCGCCCGTCCGGTGCCGATCTATACTATAGTGTGCGGCGTGGCGCAATCGCCCCCGTTGGGCCTCGGTGTCCGCTCCGGACCAACCCAGTCCGAGATTTCTTGGGTTGAGAGAGATTTTCTGGGGATGGTTCGCCCCGCCGTCCAGAATGCGTTTTCGGGGTCGGCCTCGCCCAGGACGCGCCACGGTGCCAGGACGACAGCCTCGACTGGCGATCCGGCAGACTGTTGCGTCGATTTGTCACACGTTGTGGCGTCGTCGCCACAGGTCGCTGCGCCCACCGATCGATTAACCGCGCCGATCGCGAGTTAATCATCGATCGCGACCAGGTACGCGATTTGCTCATGATGGCGGTGCCGGACATCCGGTCCGGTCCCATCATCAACCCGAGGGTATCACCATGCGGGAACACGTTTCAACCGTCCAGAAGGGGAACGACGTCCGCCCTGAGTTCGTCGGTAAGACTGTGACGTGGCAGAAGGCCCAGACCGTGGACGAGGCCCTGACGAATGGACATTTCGCGAACGAGGCCGCGTTGGTCGCCGCTGCCGAGGCGCAACGGGACATCGCAATCCGCGCCGAAGTCCGCAAGATCCTGGGCAAGGCCGACGGTACGCTCGACCAGGCGCAGGCGAAAGCCCTGACGGTGAAAGTCGGCGAGGCGCGGGTTCGCGAGCCGGGTGCGGTTACCCAGCCGAAGACGGCGAAGGGCAAGGTCGATCGCACGGCGAAGGACATCGGCGCGAGCCTGTTCGAGCGCGCCATCCAGAACCCGGACTGGGGCAAGCAGGCCATCGAGTTCGGCGCATTCACGCAGGAGCAGCTTGACGCCTACGTTGCGGCGAAGGCCGAGGTTGAGACGGCGAAGCAGGCCGCTGCCAAGGCCAAGGCGGTCGATGACCGGCTCGCCGCGACCGAGGGCACGACCGAGGCCGCTCCGACACCCGAGCCGACACCCGAGCCGGTCACCGAGCAGCCCCGCAAGCGCCGCTAATCGCGGCAACCCCTGGACGGGTCGCAGGTCGCGGTCCACAAGCGCGAGCAACGGGTTCGAGACGCCAGGACGGGTTTCGGACCCGTTTTGCGTTGGGGTGGATCGATCACAATGCCGCGCAATCGCGCCACGTTGACCGGAGACGCATCGAACGCGCGAATCGATATGGACGTGCGGTCAAAACGTTCGCCGTTTATACGTCAATGGTACGCATGGGTTCGGTCCCATCCACACAGCCAGCCAACCAGCCACGGCAAAGTTTCCGGCCCCACACACGTCGATGTCCGAAAAAGTGGACACCACTGGAGAGCGACACCAGTCGAGGCAAGAAACTCTAGTGTGAGGCAATTCTAGGAGAAAGTCGATGCCACTGTAATTAGTCAAAATTTTTATTAACTAATGGGATACCATTGGATTCACCAGTACACTGGTCTCGGCTTGCGTTGAGGCCAGGACGCTGGACCGGAGTCTCGTGGTTGGCCCAGGACACTGAGCATGGTTGGCGACGTGGGAGAGGCGGGATCGGTGACGTGGCTGGTTGGGTGGGTGGATGGATGGAGTAACCGGCAAACGTTGCAACCCCATGCGGCACAACGAGTTACGGCGGTTGACATCCGACGCCGCATATACCATATTGAACGGTCCGACCGGACCTACACCACTGGGCATCGCCCACAGGAGGCAACTATGCCAGAATGGAAGCAGATAACCGAGCCCACCGAGGAGCTGATCGAGGCACAGGATCAGGAGTCGCTGGTTGACGCGACGTATATGCGCGGCGTCGACACTGGCAAGCTGTACATGATTACCGCACCCTGGAAGGGTGGTGTCAGGCTGTTCATCGATGCGACACCGAACGATGACACGATACCAGCCGAGGAACTTGAACAGGACTATGACGACAGCCCACGCTGCGACTACTGTGGCAAGGGCATCGTCGAGTTCGAGACATTCGCTTACGCGCCGTACTGCAGCGAGGAGTGCAGGGCTGAAGCCCAAGCCACGATCGAGCCGGACGCTGAGGCCGAGACGCTGGCGATGGGACCGGACGAGTAGGGCAACGGGCAGGAGGCGCACGATTGGGCCTCGGCTCACCCAGGCAGGGACGTTTCGACACGGTTCGATTCCGTGACCTGGGACTGGCGGCAACGCCACGCTGGTTACACCGTGTAACCAGCGGACACGACCAGGGACTGGAGTCCCAAGGCAGACAGCGATGACCACCCTGACGAAGGCGTACCATCAGTGGGCGAGTCGTCCGGCAGACGAGAAGTTCAGCGATCTACCGACGATGAACGCCAAGGCCCTGTACCACAAGCAGCTGGCGAGCGAGCACCGAGGGGTGAGGCTCCGCAGCCTCGAAGTAGTAGCGTTGCCACCATCGAACGAGGGCGACGAACCGCGACCACAGCTGCTGACCCCGGGCCTGGGTCGAGTCGAGTTCTCGCATTGGTCCTTCGGGCAAGTCTGCTCGATGGTCGGCGCACCGGCGGAGTACCTGCGTGAGCTACCGGCGGGGCTGGTCGCACAGAACCTCAACCACGGCATCGTGGCGAGCGACAATCGCTCTCCCAAGATGGCGTTGATCGAGCAGAACGGCGCCACGAAGCTCCGCGCACTGAACGGCGAAGGCTACGCGAGGATCTGGAACCACGACATCACCAAGAGGCTCGTTGAACTCTGTGCACTGCGACCCGAGTGGCAGCCGGCACCAGAGGCGTTCGATGGATCGCGAGGCCTGTACCTGAGCGATCAGGACATGTTCGCGTTCCTCGTGGACAATGATCGGCGAATCTTCGAGACGCTCAGCGGTGGGCTCTCGCGTGGCTTCTTCGTCTGGAACTCCGAGGTCGGCGGCAGCAAGTTCGGCATCATGACCTTCAACTACGAGTGGGTCTGCGGGAACCATCGGGTCTGGGGAGCACGCAATATCGCCGAGGTCACAGTGCGTCACGTCGGCAGCGCAAGCGCCGAAGTGTTCGAGATCGTAGCGAAGAAGCTCGTGGACTACCGCGACAGCTCAACGACCGAGGACGAGGCGAAGATCAAGGCCTGCGTACGGATGAAGCTCGGTGTGGACAAGGACGAGGTACTCGACGCCGTGTTCAACCTGCGTCAGGTGAACCTGTCGCGCAAGGTGATCGAGGCCAGCTTCGACTTAGCTGACGAGCATTCGGAGTGGTACGGCGATCCGCGCAGCGTGTGGGGATTCACTGGTGGACTCACAGAGTACGCACGCGACCTGCCGAACGGTGATGAGCGAGTCAAGCTCGATCGCGAGGCGGGCAAGATCATGGCGCTCGCAGCAGCGACGGTGTAGTCTGCCTCACCGTCGAGGTCCAGGTGCGATCCAGGCACAGAGGCTTGGCGCACCTGGGCCTACACGCTTTCGGAGATCAATCAGATGTCAACTCAAGTGCAGTCCCGTAATCTAAGCCCGTACCTGCTCGTTCTCGAAACCGAGATCAGCGCGGACCTTCGCGCCACGATCAAGCCAGAAGACCTCCGCGAGGAGGTCCGCAAGACACTGTTCAAGGAAGTGCTTCGTCAGGCCGGCGTGGCGTTGCAGGAGATGATGAATCACGTCGAGTATTACTCGCGCCATGAGGCCGATGCTCCAAAGACCGAGGCGAAGCTGGCTCGGCACCTCAGCTACGTCAACGAGATGCTTGGACTGCGATCGAGCCAACGCATCGAGGCCAGTCACCAGATCACCGAGGGTGCCAGCGATGCTCTGGGCGCTGAATAGTATGAGACCAGACGAGACTGATCAGAAGCCCGAGGAGCTATGCTCCCACTGTCACGAGTTCGGCGTCGAGAACCACATCGCGCCGAGGCTCAAGCTGCACAAGCTGCTCGCGGTCGAGGTCAGAGACGGCAAGACCTTCGATCGAGGCGCACTGCTGCTCCACACCCGCTGCATCTGCGAGTGGTTGGTGCTGCACCCAGACCATGCAATCGCTGACCCAGACGTGGTCCTATGAGACACGTCGGCGTCGTCGGACATGAAGCCTCGAAGTTCACACGCAGCGGCGAGGCCCAGGCTCGACAGATCATTCGCGTGCTGCTCAGCGATCCACTCGCGATCCTCGTCTCAGGTGGCTGTCACCTCGGAGGCATCGACATCTGGGCTGAGGAAATCGCGGATGAGCTTGGACGACTGAAGCAGATCTACCTGCCCAAGGTACTCTCGTGGGAGGGTGGGTTCAAGCAGCGCAACAAGCTGATCGCTGAGAACAGCGACGAGTTGCATTGCCTCGCTGTAGTTCGACTCGCAAGCAGCTATCGTGGGATGCGGTTCAGTTCCTGCTATCACTGTGGTTCTAGCGATCACGTCAAGGGTGGCGGATGCTGGACGATGAAGCACGCGCGGAAGCTGGAGAAGCTCACGCAGCTACACCCAATCGACAACCGGGAGGACGACCAGTGATCCGCCTCCGCACCAAGACCATAGCCGAGGACGACCAGCCTCGAGTCATTGAGACCAAGGGCTGGCTCGCAGCCGAGGCTGTGCTCGACACCGAGCAGGGATTCAAGATCACTGTGTACCTGGACTCGAACGGAGACTTCACTATCCAGATGATTGGTGATCCAGTCATCGGCCGCATGGACAAAGCGTCCAGTGGCTTTCTCTCAGGCAAATGGAGGAAGTAACCAATGCGATCCCTAGCAATCAACACCAGCATCCTCGCCGTCGCGCTCGTCATCGTGCTCGTAGTCCTCGTGCTGACCAAGCCATGAAGGACATGGATGAGCTGCGCTATCAGTTCATCCGCAAGCTGAACGCGCAGCTTGACGAGCTTCCAGACGGTGCATTCCTCGGCGTGATGGAGGAGCACGGAGTCTCGGTCAGCGAGCTGCGCCGGTTCGCGATCGAGTTCGAGCGCAGGCACGACAGCTACATCAAACCCAAGCACAAGCGGAGAAAGCTATGACTGAGCCAGAGCGCGACCGCGAACCCATCACGCGCCACCCGCAGGAGGTCCAGCTCGTCGAGCGAGACCTGGAGTCCTTCACTAAGGAGGGACTATCGCTGTACATGGAGCACCACCTAGACACGCGCAAGCGCGAGGCACTGACTGAGCAGATCATGAGGCAGCAGCTGTTCGCTGACGCCAAGCGATGAAGGCCTCGGACTCAGACTCCGCGACCGAGCTGCCGCAGCTGGCTGTGCTCCCGGTCACGCATGTTGAGCTGCACCTGATCATGCACTTGCTCAGCACGCACCTAGCCTCGATGGCTGGTGACTTGATCGATGTGATCAGGCAGACGCAGTACATCGAGGCTGACATCGAGATGCTTGGTGCAGAAGGACTCGATGCGTTCGCGACCAAGCTCTCAACCCTTCATCGAGGAATGTGCAAGTGAGCGATCCACGCGACGAGGACCTAGACGATCTCGATTGGGATGAGCCACAGGTTAATCCTGACGGCACTGACGTTGATCCGGACCAAGACTGGCCGGACGACGAGGACGACGAGGACGGCCTGTGGGACAACGACGATGACTCTGACGAGGAGGATTGATGCACAGCGTCTCAGCAGAACTGATCGCGCAGTTCGGGATGGACCTGATCGGGATGTTCACCGACAAGAACGAGGCCAAGCGACAGCTAGCCGAACTCGGCTTTGGTGAGGAGTCGCGGATTCTTGCCAGTAACCAGTATGCTGCCAAGCTATACGACGACATCGTAAACAAGTCCGATATCGCGATCGATCCAGACACGATCACGCGCGAGAAGATCGCTGCCGCAGCGGGACGAACAGCGCAGGAGCTGAACGAGCGACCGAACTTGCTTGGTGAGATCTTCATTCTCGAAGGCTACATCACGTCACTGACTCAGCTCCGCAACACGATGATCTCGACGGTGCTCAAGTCCACGGTCAGCGCACAGGTGCTCGAAAGCATGGGCATAGGTAAGAACTAATGGGCTACTCAACTAACCCAGGCCTGATCGCTGAGCGAGCGGACTTGCTCGACCGCCTTGCTGCCGGTCAGGCCTGCGCGTGGGCCACCGACCCGGACCCACAGGCTACGCAGCGTGAGGCCTATCGCATCCGTGAGTGTCTTGCGATCGCCAAGCGATACCCGGAGGACTTCCCGGCACTGGCTGCTGCAGCGGACAGGTTCACGATCGTAGTCGTCCGCGATGGGCTGATCGAGGCGAAGCCAAAGCAAGCACCGCACGCGAGCACAGTAGTCGGCGGTGGAGTGGCGACTGTCCAAGCTCCACATGAGCCAGCTCGACGCAACGTGCCGACGGTTGGACTGACTCGGGCCGAGGAGCTGATCGCAGCCTGGATCGAGGTGCAGCCCTCGAACGATCCGCTGCGGTTCGCGGAGACGAGGCTGAGCGACGTGGAGTTGCGCGAGCTGTATGCGTGGACCTCGGACGCGCAGCATCGGCTTGCAATCCTCGTCGGTGACGGACATATCACGCTGACCAAGTACAAGAAAGGGATCGAGGCTATCGCCTGGACTCCACCTCAGCCGGCACCAGTGCCAAGGAACTTTGACGTATGAATACCAAGGAACGACTTATGGAATGGGTAAGGGACACAACAAACTATCGAGTGTTCGAGACCAGACTCTCGCCCACTCGATACGGGATAATGTACTTACCCAAGGCTGTATTCGGAAGCCCAGGAATAGATAACATTCAGTTCACCTGCATTCTAGGTACACGGACCGATGAAGAAGCAGCAGCGCGTGAACGTGAGAAGAGCCGCGCTGCACAGCGAGAACTCGCTGAGCTTCGCGCAGAGAACAATGCGCTAAACTACAAGCTCCGAAAGATCGAGCGCGTTATCGGAGAATTGGAGCCATGAAGCCACTCGGACCCGGCAAGGCTCGCACGGAGCTAGCAGATGGACTGATCGAGTTGCAACGCTTCGATTCAGAAGATCCAGCCAAGCCAGCGCTGACTGCCACACAGGTCGCAGCCGTTCTTGGAGGTGCGATCGAGGAGGCACTGTATGAGGTCACCGGCACGCGAGACAAGCAGCAGCGTGCGCTATTCTGGCGTTACCTGAATCACAACATCTTCGATCTCACTCGAACCCTCAAGGCCAGCAACTTGCTGGACAAGGTGAAGTGACAAATGTCAGCACAATTCTGCGAACTTGGTGGCTGTGATAGTCGAGGCGCAGCTGCGATCCCTGTTGGTCGCTACCAGGTCTATGACGGCGATCAGCCTACGATGACTCGACCAGCTTGGATGTGCAAGAGCTGTGTCGAACTCGCCCGCAAGTACGGTATGACTGTAAAGGAGGAGTGACGATGGCGAGCGAACTTCGTGCGATCGACCTGACCGTATCAGTGCTGAAGCGCTGGTGGGCTAAGACCGATCGCAAGCCAAGCGGTTGCTTAAACTGGACCGGCTCACGTCGTTGGCTCAGTAGCAATCGCGACTACCCAACGTTCTCGATCGCTGGCCGCCAGCGCGGAGCACAGCAAGTAGCTTGGCGACTGGCGAACCCAACTGGTCCGCTACCTGCACGGATCACACAGCACTGCGGTAACGACCTGTGCGTCGAGCCAAGCCATCAACGCGCAGCGGAGACAAACCTCAAGCAGCATAACCTTAACAAGGCAAGGGCCTAGTGCCTCGCTCCCGTCGCCGCAAAGGCACTCGACCCGGCAAGACGCAGCGGCAGATCGCAGCCGCGAAGTACACTCAATGGAAGCGTGAACGTCAAGCGCGAGCGAAGCAGCTCCGCGATCAGCGCGAGGCCGAACGACAGAAGCACATCGCAGATCTTTCGGCGCGTGCGCTGATTACACCGCGTAATCAGGAGGAGAGATGAGTGACAAGTCTAAGCTAGATCAAGCCCGGATATCCAAAGTTACTGGACCTGAGGCTGAAGATAGTCCGCCTGTTCTTGGTGCTCCTGACCGTCTCTCAGTCCATCCCGAGGAGCCCGAGGAGCATAAGGTGCTCAATATCGCCGGCGAGATTCGAGTCTTAACTGAGAACGAGATAGCACAAGCGCGGAGGCACGCCGAAGGCAGAACTCACGTCTACGATCCAAATGTCGTCATCGCGCTATGCGCAACCACTGAGGCACTCCGAGCCGAACTCGCCACCACGAGAGCGCAACGAGACGAATGGAATAGCAGGTTTCGCAAGCTGATGGACGCGTGCGGCTGGGACATTTCGTTCAACATAGATCGCAGCATCAACGCGATGGTGGAGCGCCTTTCCGCTGCGCGCCCCGATGGGAAGGAGAACGTATGAGATGCGTTGACTGCGGAATGCGCCTAGCTCCGTGCCCCGCGCGATTCGACGATGAAGATACCTATGTCGGCTACTACGCTTGCCAGTGCAACGAAGCGCGTGAGGAAGCTGAGCAACGCGCTGAGTGGTTTGCCATTTCAGGCTCAGAGGGAGACACGAACCGTGGCAAGGAGGGCACCGATCGCGGGTAACCGACAAACCCCGCAACCCATTGCGACACAACGAGTTACAACCCTTGCGCGATTGCGTACAACCGTTTACATTGAAGGTCCACTCGGACCACCGGCCCCAGTCAGCCCAGGCATTCACCCCAGTCGAGACTCACCAGTGTCAGTCCGCACCAAAGTTCGCACTCACGTAGACACCGAGCTGATGAAGCGCTTCCGCACGCGCTTCCCGATCGAAGGTGCTACGTCCTGGCTACTCGAAACCTCGATGCGCTTGCTCATGGACTCCGAGGACCTAGACGACGCCGAGGGTGCGCTGATGCAGTCCATGAAGGATCTGCTGTTCAAACATAAACAAGAGGCCGCCCAACGTGCAAGACTCGCCACCAGTCTCGCAGCTCAATCCGCCGCAGCCAAGCGCTGAGCTACCCGCTTTCTCGGCCAGGATCGGTCGAGTGCTGGACAACACCGCCCTGAAGGACTACATGACTTGCCCGACCAAGTATTTCTTCGGAATGCACTTGGACAGACGCAAGGACACCACCACGATCCCACTGAACTATGGCACTTGCTGGCACGCAGCGCTCGACGCCAGCTACAAATCTCCCGAGTGTCACACCGATGACTTGATGGACAAGGTAGCGCTGGCTGCGACCGACGCTTGGCGCTTGCCTCCGGGTGACGACCACCGCACGCTGAACCGCCTGCTCCTTGAGTACACCAAGTACATCAAGCGGTGGGGACTGCCCTGGGAAGAGCCCGAGTACAAGACGCTTGGCTGGCCAGACGCCCCGTTCGTGGAGCTGGCGGTGGAGCAGCCGATCCCACTGGCTCGCCACCCCTACGCCGGCAAGCTCGATCGCATCGCTGTCTCGCGAGTCGGCCAGAGCTACATCGTCGAGGATCACAAGACGACTTCGCAGATGCGAAGCGACTACTTCAAGCAGTGGGCGATCGACAACCAGATGATCGGCTACGCTGCACTCGCTCAGCGTCTCACCGGCAAGCCGATCTCGGGTGTGCGAATCAACCTGCACGTCATCCACAAGACCGACTCCATCTTCGAGCGGCAGCTGATCCTGTTCTCGCAGCCTCGAATCGAGTCCTGGTTCCGGCTCTACGATGTGTGGCTGGAGCGACTCGAAACCTCGATCGAGCGCTACGAGGAAGCTCTGTCGCTCTACCAGCGCGAGGGCTGGTCACCTGCCTACGACCGCCTTCTCCTCACAGCTTGGCCGCAGAACTTTACAGCTTGCGCTGGTCGCTTCGGGATGTGCGGATACTCGGATGTCTGCACTATGCCACCGAACCTCAGGATGGCTCACCTAGAGCAGTACTTCGGCGTGCTGCCTTGGGACCCCCTCCACATGGAGGATGCGACTGATGCCTGAGCGCACCGAAACCAAGTCCAAGCTGGCCGAGATGCTCACGATGGGACCAGGGAAGATTGCAGTGCTGGTTGAATTGAAGCCCACCGTGTACTCCGGCCTCGTCGTCTCCCGCGACGTAGCTCGTTCAATCCACGAAGAGCGCCACACCCAGGGCGAGGTCATCGCGATGGGTGAGGAGCTGATGGAGGACGAGGACCGTTGGTTCAGCGTCGGTGACATCGTGGTCTTCGGGAAGTTCTCTGGGACCAAGCTCACCTACCAGCCTGAGGACGGGACTGAGCGCGATCGCGAGGAGGTCATCGTACTCATGGAGAAGGACATCCTGTGCAAGCTCAACGTGGTCGGAGCCAAGGTAGGGGTGAAGACATGAAGAGCTACGATGCGAAGGCTGCGCTGACACAGCTGAAGTACGAGGAGAACGAAGCAAAGGTACTATACAAGAACGTATCTGTGGGCTCAGCACTTGAACTTCCAGATGGTACTATCAAGCTCGTTATCGATACCCTACCAGTGGCTGACTCTCACTGGGACGGCTGCATCATCCTCTATCCAAGGCCAGTCTCATGAACGCCGCAGACATCCAACCCGGCGAGAGCACTAGCTTCCTGCTTATCGGCAACAAGGGAACGCACAAGACTTGGTTCATCGGTACCTGTCCAACACCAGCCTACGTCTTCGACCTCGACAACGGCATGGCAGTTCACGCGGGCCGAGCCGACATCGACTACGACAGCTTCAAGGAGATCGCTCGCGCTCGCGCAGGCACGCCAGGGATCAAGACCGAGGACAAGCTAGTCCTCACCGACTGGCAGCGCGCGAACGGCTGGTATGAGTGGGGCAAGTCTTGGCCTGCGATCCTTGACAAGCTGAACGAAATCGGCAGGTCGATGGACGCAGGCACTTGCAAGTACAAGACCATCGCGTTCGACAGCCTGACCACGCTGACCGATGTAGCCTTGACCTACATCATGCGTGCCCATGCTGACCCAAGCAACCCCTCGGGGGAGTTCAAGGACGGACGCCAGATGTGGCAGCCATTCCTGAACAATATGTCCGAGCTGTTTGGACAGTTCTCGGCGTGGCCAGTCACCAAAGTCCTCACCGCACATATCAAGAAGGACGAGAACCTGCTCGAAGGCACGACGGAGAAGCTGCCGCTCGTTCCGGGGCAGTTCGCTGGCAAGGTCGGGATTTACTTCGACGAAGTGTACTACACCGACTCCAAGAACGGTGCGTTCACATTCAAGTGTAAGCAGGGATCGATGGAGAAGATGGCGGCAAGCCGCAAGTACAACCTGCCGGATGGGCTTGAGACAGACTTTCGAGCGATCATGAAGCACGTAACCAAGGGAGCAAAGTGACTCACGCCTCACCAACCCAGATCGTCCTCCTCGTCATCGCCTGCATTATCATCGTGTGCTCCTGTATCACAGTCCTCACTAACCTTTTCCGGAGCGGACACCATGACCTAGACCACAGACCACCACAGTACAAGCCACGCAAGAGACGAGCATCCTGAGCATCCCAAGACAATCAACCAAGGACGAACAATGTCACCAGTGATTCATGGCGCCAATCTGAAAGAAGTCTCCACCGAGCGCAAGCCCAGAGCTGAGGGCGAGTACCTTGTCACGATCATGAAGTCAGAGATGAACGGCAAGATGCTGGTCATCAAGACCAAGATCGAGGAAGCGCCAGAGGACAAGGACATAGGTCAGGAGTTCTGGGACTGGGTGAACATCGTGCAGAACGATGGCAAGCTCAACCAGATCTCGATGGAGCACCTCAAGCGCTACATGGAGGCGGTCTTCGGTAAGGGATCACCCGAGGCAGACGCCGAGCCACCGGACACCGACGTGCTCGACGGTCATCAGGTTCGGCTGTATCTGATCGTTGACTCCTACGAGGACAAGAAGGACATCGATCCAGAGACCGGCAAGGGCCGGACCAAGACGAACAACAAGGTCAAGTCGATTCTCCCTGCCTAGGTCTCCCGGCCTAGGTGGTAGGCAGAATGGGGTGTGAGGGCATAGCGTGACAATCACACCAGGCGGGTTCGAGTCCCGCCCTGTCTATTGGTGGTAGTAGCAGCACCTACTAGTAGTTCGGCATCGACCTTTCACGAAAGGTAACCAGTTCTGCCAGCACGGAGACGATTAAGATCAACGACCGCAAGGCCTGCTACTGCCAACTACCCAGGAGTATTTTATGAAAGACCCAGAGTTTATCGACATCGTAAAGTCGGTCGCCTCATCAGGTGAGTACGGCTCTGATGACACCGTGTCTGCCGACTCAATCAACAGAGGAATTCGTCAAGCGCTCCGCATCATTCTGCGCTGTCGTGAAGGCGAGTCGATCCTCGAACGTGCCGCTACCGTCATGCGCCGAGCCGATCGCTTAGCTGAGAAGTATCCTGAGTTCGGACCGATCTGATGAAACCACACGAAGAGCGGCTGATCGCTGAACGCAACGAGCTACTCGAACGGATGAAGAAGCTTCGAGAGTTCATCGCTGAGAATCCAATCTACCAGAGCCTGTCTCAGCGCGAGCGAGACTTGCTCAGTGCACAGTACAACGCGATGGATCAGTACGACAACATCCTCTATGAGCGGATACAGCTGTTCACTCCACTCAAGGGACACAACTGATGCCGGTCGTTGACAAGCACGGACATGCTGAGTCTCCCGAAGTCGCTCGCTACCTTGGCCGTCACTCGAACATCCCCGAGTGCTGTATTGACTTCTATATCAGCAAGACTCACTCACAGCTCGTCCGTCTCAACCGGCGACGTGGCTTGCACAGCGATCCGAACGTCTTCTACGTGATGTGTACCAAGTGCTTGCGCGCATACCACCAAGGCAAGCTCCGCCCGAACGTACTTCACGATTGCGAACTTGATCACAAGAACTGGCTGTGTACCTACTGGTTCGACGGCAATTGGGAAGCAGTCGTAATCTACTGCACAGTCAACGATCCTCTCCCCCCCGTCTCTCCTGATTACACGGTGTAACCAGATGCCCCGCGAAGGTAACGACCCCACGCTCTGGACGTTCTCCGTTGGCCCGCGCAAAGGCGAGCGAATGATCCTTGTCGAGCCTGAACACGGCCATTGGCTGTGGCAAGGCCGCAAGCAGCAAGGCTACGGGATGACCAGCTATAGTCCCAAAGACCCGCGGTTCAAGGGAATCAAGATCGGTCGCAAGAGCGGTGACCGACACAATATTATCAAGGCACACCAGCTGACTTGGTTCCTCGCCTACGGTAATCCACCTGAGAACACCGAGCTTAGCCACCATCCCGACCTATGTATGCGGCGCTCCTGCTGCAACCCAGAGCATCTGCGCGCAATCACTCACGCATCGAACGCAGCCGAGATGTTCTACCTGCCGAAGCTCTCGGTCGATGAGCGCGTTGCGATCGAGGAAGCGATCCTCGATGACCAGCCTCTTGGTGCAATCGCGGACTACTATGGCGTCAGCGTTTGGTCGGTTCGCATAGTATGCAACGCCATCGACTGGCGTGCTCAGCTCGACGTGTTCGCGCAAGACCCCACTCCCTTCTAACTCGCCCAATGCTCCTCCCCCTCGAAGCTATCGCGGTCATCGATCGCGGCCGCAAGGACCTCGGTGACCTGTCCGGGCTTGCGAACTCGATCAAGTCCAACAGGCAGATCACAGCCGGAGTCGTTCGCAAAGCCAAGCCCGAGGACTCCGTGAGCGAGCCGTTCGTGCTCGTCGCAGGCGAGCGCCGATACCGAGCCTGTGCGATCGCGGGTGTGCCAGACTTTCTCTGCGAGAACTTCGAGGACCTCGATGCCGAGACACAGTACATCCTGGAGCTGGAGGAGAACCTCCACCGCAAGGACCTCACTTGGCACGAAGAGTCCACGATGCGTAAGCGCATCCACGAACTCAAGCGTGCGCAGGCTGAGGCACGCGGCGAGCGATGGACCCAGGAAGACACCGCTCGACACCTTGGCGAGTCCGTCGCTACGATCTCGCGAGACATCCAGGTCGCTGGTGCTTTGGAGAAGGACCCCAAGCTCCGAGATGCAGGCTCGAAGAAAGCAGCGGTGCGCGTCCTCGACATGCGGAAGCACCTGTTCCTCAAGGACTTGGAGAACATGCAAGCCGCGCAGCCCACGACGAACAAGCTGAGTGAGTTGCTCGTTCTCGCGGATGCGCGCGACTGGCTTCGAGCCCAACCGACGGACAGCGTAGACTTGGTGCTCACCGACGTTCCCTATGGCCTGGGTATGGATGCGCTATACAAGGCTGACTCCGACGCTGCTCGTCCCGTCTCCGAGTACAACGACGACTGGGCAGTCACCCTCGATCTCTACGCAGACATCGTACCCGAACTTCTGCGGATCACCAAGCTCCGTGGCTGGATATGCACCACGATCAGTGAGTCCGCTTACGATCCGCTCCGTGAGTTTTTCGAGACTTGCTGCATCAAGCACTTCGAGTATGGCGAGGTAATCTGGGAGCAGGTCGAGGGCGGAGCTTGGGTCAAGCACATGCCGACACAGTGCGGAGTCGGTGGTGCTGACTGCGAGTTCCTCCGGGTCGAGGTTCCCCGATGGGTCTGGCACAGGCCAAACTCTCAGAATCCTACGCGAGTTCCAGACAAGCACGCCAAGAACTACTACGAGCCTCTGCTCGTCCTCAATCGTGGAGCAGCGAAGCTATATCAGGCGCAGTGCTCGAACGTCCTGGTATTCGACGCCGACTATGGCGATGAGCGCTTGCATGTGATGCAGAAGCCACGCGCACTCGGACGCGAACTGACTCAGCGCTTCACTTGCCCCGGTGACCTCGTAGTCGATCCGTTCTTTGGCTCTGGCTCGCTGCTCGCAGGTGCAGCTGAGGTCGCACGTAAGATCAAGGGCTGTGAGAACAATGAGCTGATGATTGACCTCGCGATCGGTAACGTCAGCAAGTATCATGGCTGACCTCGGCTCAGGTCGCGGACCAGACTCCGCTCGCATCATGCTCGTCGGTGAAGCCTGGGGCCAGTGGGAGGAGCGCGAGAAGCGACCGTTCGTAGGTCCAGCTGGTCGAATGCTGAACGAGCTGTTGCTCAAGTCCGGCATCGATCCAGACGCTTGCTACTTCACCAACATTGTCAACGCTCGTCCACCAGCAAACGACCTCGGCGAGTGGATACCAGGAGGCTACCCGAACGAGGTCGTAGTCGATAGCCTCGCACAGCTCCGATCCGAGATTCAGCGCATTCAACCTAACGTTGTCGTACCGCTAGGCAACTGGCCACTGTGGGCTTTCTATGGACTACCTGTCACGAAGAAGAAAAATCCCAAGACGCACAAGCCATCTTGGTCACCATCGGGCATCCTTGATTACCGAGGCTATCTACTTGAGGCGCGTAAGCTTACACCGTCGCAGAAGATTGTTCCGACTGTCCATCCAAGCTATCTCCTTCAGGGCGGTTACTCCGATTCCCCTTTTGCGATCCTTGATCTTCAGAGGGCTCGCAGCGAATCGACATTTCCTGAAATCCGCAGGCGTCCGCGCGAGCTTGTTATTGACCCGCGAGGAGAAGATCGACGGCGAGTGCGTGACCGTCTACTTAGTGAGGGGCAGTGGATCGTCCTCGATATCGAGTACATTGGGGCGAAACTTCTTTGCATCGGCTTCTCCACTGGAGCTGGCTTTGCCGCTACAATCGTCATCAGAAATCCAGACGACTTGGCTTGGTGCCGTTCGATTATAGAATCAGGCAGACCGCTCTGTGCTCAGAACGCTATGTTCGACCTCGGTATCCTAGCGTGGCATCACAAGATCAACGCGTTCAAGTACCTCGCCTTCGATACGATGGTCGCAGCCTACAACATCAACATCGAGGCTCGCAAGGACCTTGGGATGCTCGGGTCGATCTACACTGACCTGCCCGCGTGGTGGGACGTGATCGACTGGGACAAGATCAAATCCGGCCAACAGGATATCGAAACGATCTGGGAATACAACGCGATCGACTGCTGCTCCTGCTATGAGATCGCCGAGAAGCAACTGCCCGAGCTTCAGTCCGATCCAAAGATGTGGGAGGCGTTCCAGTTCGACATGGCTAAGCTGGAGCCACTGTGGAATATGGCTTGCCGAGGCGTGCCGATCGACTTCGAGCAGTTCAAGCGGATCAAGCTCGATGCCAAGTCCAAGATCGCTGAGGCACAGACCGCGCTGAACTTCATTGCCGACGCAGCCGGGATGCCACTGCACGGTACCGACTTTAACGTCAAGTCACCGATCGCGGTTCCACAGCTGCTGTTCCTGTACCTCGGCTTGCCAGACGAGGGCAAGACACCGCTCGGCACCTACTTCCGCTCGGACAACGTAGCACTGCTCGAAGCGATGCGGAAGACGGACAATGAGCTGGCCAAGCGTGCGATCAAGTACATAGCCCAGGCGCGCGAAGGCCGAGACATCGACTCGAAGACGCTCGAAATTGACTGGGACAGCGACGGTCGCGCGAGGTGCATCTATGACGCAACCAAGACAACCACGCGCAGGCTCAGCTCCAAGGTCTTCTTCCCAACTGGCAAGGGTGCGAACCTCCAGAACATTCCGGCTCCGGGTTCGTCCAGCTATGGCGAGGCGATACGCTCGGCGTTCCGCTGCGATCCGGGCTACGAGTTCGGCTACTCCGATCTCAAGGGTGCTGAGTTCCTTGTCGTAGCCGAGATAACCCAGGACGCCGAGATGCTTCGCTTCGCGAGGATGACGCTTGAGGGTACCGGCGATGTCCACCGCGAAACAGGGGCATTCATCTTTACGCGCATTCGTGGTAGGCCAATCGATCCAATGAGCCTAGCTAAGGATTCTATCGAGCGCTTCCTTGGTAAAAAGACTAGGCATTCAGGTAACTACATGGTAGGATGGAAAGAGCTGATGGGAAGGATCAACGCCGAGGCAATGGAAACTGGTGTATTCGTAACAGCAGCAATGATGAAGCAGATTCTCGAAGCTTATCACGAACTGCACCCAGGGCTACGCATCTGGTACCGCGAGGTAGAGACAGAGCTAAGACAGAACGGATTGCTCAGAAACCTGTTCGGCTTCCCGAGGCGGTTTCTCGGTCGCATCGATCAGATCCTACCCGCAGCCGTCGCCTTCGTGCCTCAGTCCACCATCGGCGACTGTCTCAACTACGGCCTGCTCGCTTGCGATCGAGACGAGCACTTGCGCGATGCCGGGTTCCAACTCCTGCTCAACGTCCACGATGCGATAGGGTTCCAGTATCCCAAGCAGAACCGAGATGAAGTTCTCCCGCGAGTCAATCAACTGATGTCTGTGCCAGTCCGAATCCCGAAGACCGGCAAGGACCTAAACATCCCCGTCGAGATCGCTGTCGGTCCGAACTGGGGAAACCTGGAGGCTGTGCATGTATAACGTTGACAGCTCGCTTGACGAATACTGGGTGGTTGAGTTCTCGGACGGTGAAGACTCAGACCACATTGACAAGAACATGGCTAATGCACTCAGGTATAACATGGAGTTCTCTGATAGTGGGATAGTTGAATTGCGCTGTCTCTCTGGTGCAGTCAAGACAATCCGCATGAGTACTGTCAGGGACGTGTTCTATTCTACACCAGCGATCCGCGAGCAGTATCGAACAATTCAGCACCTGCTCAGCAAGGAATACAAAGAGTTTAAGCGCGCTAATTCCATCCTTGATGAGGACTAGCCCTTGGCGAGGCTCCTCAAGGATTGGATGAAGGCTTACGGAGTGTACACATCGAAGTCCGACTCACCAGAGATCTTCCACATCTGGTGTGGTCTAGGCGCGATCGCTGGTGCAGCCCAACGTAAGATCTGGATGCACAACGCCTACTTCGATGTGTACCCTAATATGTACATCGTCCTCGTCTCACCACCAGGGCGAGGCAAGAAGACCTCCGCCCTTCGCACAGCCAAGAACATCCTCAAGGAGATCGAACCCAAGGTGAACTTTGTCTCCGAGTCCGGCTCGATGGAAGCGATCGTCGGCGCTATGTCTCGGATCGTGAATAAGGAGCACCAATCCATGACCTTGTTCTCGATGGAGCTAGGTTCGATCATCAACACCAGCGCCAACGTCATGGTCGATTGGCTGACCGACATCTACGACTGCAACCCAGACTGGTCACGCCAGACGGTGAAGCATGATCTGCAGACCATCACACGACCCTACCTCAATATCATGACCGGGACCACTCCGCGCTGGCTCTCTGAACGCATGGGTACGATAGCGCTCGAAGGCGGACTCATTGCGCGGTCGCTGCTGATCTACTCCGAGGAGTTGCTCGCGAACAACCCTTGGCCAGGGATGGAGTCCGAAGAGGACGAGGGCATCCTCGTCGGTATCAAGGACAAGCTCGCCCACGATCTCTCGACCATCGGCCAGCTCCAGGGCGAGTTCAAGTTCGAGGGAGGTAGCGAGGGCGAAGCCTACCAATGGTACGATCACTGGTATCGTACAGTCGATGAGCGCTACCCTGAGATGCCGGACCCGAGGACCGCTGGCTACTACGATCGCAAGCACATTCACTTGCTCAAGATCGCGATGTGTCTGAGCCTCAGCTACAAGGACGATCTGATCCTCACCCTTGGCGATCTCCAGCGTGCGCTCTCGTTCCTTGACGGAACCGAAGCCGGGATCAGGCTCGCGCTCAACGCAGTGGGTCGTAACGAGCGATCGATCGAGACCGATCAGATCTTGTTCCAGATCAAGAAGCGTGGCACGATGACCTACAAGGAACTCTTGATCGAGAACTACGTCAACCTCCGCGACGGTCAGCGAGGCCTAGATGAAGCACTCGGCGAACTCGTAGTCATGCAGCGAGTCCGCCGAGATGGATACAACTTCACCTACCTGCCGAACGGTCGCCCGATTTAGGCTGTTGGCGGCACCGGGTTGTTCGGATCGGAAGCGAGC
>Ga0310813_10000580_pt1 | contig 22540 bp, 20 predicted proteins | sample YN3metagenome_FD_203086 | JGI IMG/M metagenome (GOLD analysis project Ga0310813, IMG submission 203086) | Soil microbial communities from experimental microcosm in Duke University, North Carolina, United States - YN3 | ecosystem: Engineered > Artificial ecosystem > Soil microcosm > Unclassified...
CGGCTCATCACATCCTGGGGCTGGAGCAGGTCCCAAGGGTTTGGCTGTTCGCCAATTAAAGTGGTACGTGAGCTGGGTTCAGAACGTCGCGAGACAGTTTGGTCCCTATCTGCCGTGGGCGTCGATAATTGAGAGGAGTTGCCCCTAGTACGAGAGGACCGGGGTGAACATGCCTCTGGTGCACCAGTCGTCGTGCCAACGGCGCAGCTGGGTAGCTATGCATGGACGGGATAACCGCTGAAAGCATCTAAGCGGGAAGCCTCCCTCAAGATAAGTTATCATCGAGCCGTGGAAGACCACCACGTTGATAGGCCGGGTGTGGAAGTGCAGTAATGCATGGAGCTAACCGGTCCTAATTGCTCTGTTCGCGCTTGAGAGTCCCACCATCATCGACAGTTCTGCTGATCGAAGAGGTGTGTCTGTCAGCTAGATGACGCCAAAGATTTGGTCCGCACCGATTTCTAGGAACCTCTTGTCCCGCCGGCTTCATAGCTTGGTGACCATAGCGTCTGTGACCCACCCGATCCCATCCCGAACTCGGCCGTGAAACCAGACAGCGCCGATGGTACTTCAGCTTAAGCTGCGGAAGAGTAGGTCGTCGCCAGGCTTTGCAGCCGGCGGGCACAAGAGAAACCCATTCACATGTTGAAGTACGCCGCCGCTTGCCCTTTGGGGTGGCGGCGGCGTTCTTGTCTCCAGACGGTTTCGGATCGTCGGGGACGTGGGCCGCCGCAGGGCGGTCCGAACTGGTGACGCGGGGTGGAGCAGCCCGGTAGCTCGTCAGGCTCATAACCTGAAGGTCGTAGGTTCAAATCCTACCCCCGCAACCACGGTCGCGTACGGCCCCCAGCCTCAGGCTGGGGGCCGTTGACGTTTGTGGCCTTTATAGATCGTCTGTCGTCCGCGGCGAAGAGCCGGGCAAAGACTCCTTAACCTTTGCCTCGCTGTCACCTATATCAGGCAATCACGGATCGTTTCCGGACCGATACCGGAGGCGGCGAGAACAAATTAGGTCTGTTACAGCGATACGATGCAGCCGAGCCGCCTCCACCTAAGCTTTCGCAGGCTCCTGCAAGCACTGCTCGCGCTGGCGGTGTTGATGGCGCCGGTGGCGGCCAATGCCATGCAGGCCTCGGCTATGGTGCTTGGCCCTCACCAGGAGACGGTGAAGGCGTCGGCGCATTGCGACGAAACGCCCGGCAAATCGTCCAAGCACGAGAAAGCCGCCGACAAGACCTGTTGCGCATCGATGTGCATGGGCGTTGCTCTTGGCGCGTTCTCCTCGATGAACGACGGCGTCGTGCCGACTGTGGTGCTGATGTCATCGGTCCATAGGGCGTTGACCGGAGCGCCCACGGAGCTCGCGACACCCCCTCCACGAACTGCGTGAGATCGACCCCCTTTCTCGATTTCACGGAGTTTCTCATGAACAAGATTCTGACCGCGATCGCCCTGTCGATCGCCCTTCCGGCCGTTGCTCAGGCGCAGGCGGCTCCGGCGCCCAAGGCCGATTGTTGCGCGAAGATGGACAAGCCCTGTTGCAAGGACATGAAGTCCGAGTGCTGCAAGGACATGGACCATTCGAAGATGGACCACAGCAAGATGGGTCATGACATGAAGACCGGCGGCGACCCGCACGCCGGGCACGACATGTCAAAGGCCGCCACGCCCGGCGGTCACCAGCATTAAGCTGCGGCGGCCGGGCGGCGCTCCATTGCGCTGCCCGGCCGCGCCTATCCATGTTTCCGCAAGGATCCAAGATGCTCGATAAGTTCGCTCTCGAGCGGCGCCAGTTCCTGCGCGCCGCCACGCTCGGCGGTGCCGGCGTAGGGTTCGCCTGCGCCATGCCCGCTTGGGCTCAACCTGTGTCGCGCGGCCTCGTGCGGGCGCTGCCGACGCTCAGCGGCACCGACATTGCCCTGACCATCGGTCAGGTCGCCGTAAAGGTCGACGGCAAGGTCAGCCGGGCGATCGGCGTCAACGGCACGGTCCCGGCGCCGCTCGTCCGCTTGAAAGAAGGCGAACGTGTCCGCCTGCGCGTGCAAAATACCCTCGACGAAGACAGCTCGATCCATTGGCACGGGCTGCTGGTGCCATTCGAAATGGACGGCGTTCCCGGCGTCAGTTTCCCAGGCATCATGCCGCGATCGACCTTCACCTACGAGTTCGAGGTCCCGCATTACGGTACCTACTGGTATCACTCGCATTCCGCTTACCAGGAAGAAGACGGGCTCTACGGCCCGATCGTGATCGATCCGGCAGGCCCCGATCCGGTCGCTTACGACCGCGAGCATGTGCTGGTCCTGTCCGATCACACGCCCCTGCCCGGCGCGACGGTTTTCAAGAAACTGAAGCAGATGGGCGGAGGCTATTTCAATCACCAGCGCCTGACGCTGTCGGGCGCGCTCGCCGGCCGCGACATGCCGGCCAAGGAGCGGCGCGAATGGGCCAGGATGCGGATGGATCCGGCCGACATCGCCGACGTCACGGGCTCGACCTACGATTTCACGATCAATGGCTATGGGCCGTTCGACAATTGGACCGGCCTGTTTCGTGCAGGGGAGCGGGTGCGGCTGCGGATCATCAATGCGTCCGCGCAGACGAACTTCAATGTGCGCATTCCCGACTTGCCGATGACCGTGGTCCAGGCCGATGGCCAGAACGTCAGGCCGGTCACCGTTGACGAATTTCAGATCGGGGTGGCCGAAACCTTCGACGTCGTCGTGACCCCGGCCGATCGTGCCTATTCGTTTGTCAGTGAAGCAATCGATCGATCGGGCCTCGGCCGCGCGACCCTGGCGCCGCGCGAAGGCATGGTTGCGCCCGTGCCACCGCTGCGTCCGCGCCCACTCCTCACCATGAAAGACATGGGCATGGACATGAGCGGCATGTCGGGAATGGAGCACGGCGGCATGGCCGGCATGGATCATGGTGGCATGGCCGCCGACGGTCCCAATATTCCGAATGTTGCGGTGCGCCGGGGCATGGACCCGTCGGCGGAGCAGAATGCCTCCCGCAATCTGTGGAAATTGACCGGGTGGAAGGAGCCGACCGACCACGGCACGATCAAGGCGGCTGCCGGGGCCGCCGGGGCCGCTGGGGCCGCAATGGCCGGCATGGGTCACGGATCGATGGCCGGCATGGACCATGCCGCCATGGGTCATTCGGGGACCGGCCCGGCTGCGGCGGGATCGATGGCGGGGATGGATCATGCCGCCATGGGACATGGCGCGCCCGCGCCTGGCGGTGCTGCGCACTCTATGGACCACAGCATGCGCGACTTCAGCTATGCGCCGCAGGTCGACAAGAACCCGGGGGTGCAGTCGATTTCCCCGATGCCGACGGATCGTACCGGCGAACCGCCCCAGGGTCTCGAAGGCATGGACCACCGGGTGCTGACCTATCGCGATCTGGTCGCGCTGGCGCCGAACCCCGATGTCCGCGCCCCGACGCGCAAGCTCGACATCCACCTCACCGGCAACATGGAACGCTACATGTGGTCGTTCGATGGCGTAAAGCTGAGCGATCCGGCCGAGCCGATCCCGTTCCGCCACATGGAGCGGGTGCGGGTGACGCTGATCAACGACACCATGATGCCGCATCCGATCCACCTGCACGGGCATTTCTTCGAACTGGTGACGGGGCATGGCGCCCATTCGCCGCGCAAGCATACGGTGAATGTCCCGCCGGGCGGCAAGATGACCTTCGACGTCACCGCCGACGCGCTCGGCGACTGGGCGTTCCACTGCCACAATCTTTATCACATGACCGCCGGGATGATGCGCGTCGTCACCGTTCGCAAGGCGGAAGGAGCTTGATGATGACGCGCTTTTCCACCCTCGCCCTGCTGGGTTCGGCAGCATCGATTGGGTTCGCTACACCTGCAGCGGCCCAGATGGACCATAGCAGGATGCATATGCCCGGCATGACCATGCCGATGCCGGCAAAAAAGCCGATTGCGAAGAAGCCGATTGCGAAGAAGCCGACCGCGAAGAAGCCGTCCGCGAAGAAGCTGGCTCCGCGGAACTCGGCGCCGGCGAAAAAGCCGGCTGCAAAGCGGCCTGCGGTGCAGTCCAACACTGCCGTTTGCGCGCCGGAGCATGCGGCGATGGGCCATTGTACGCCCGCCGCTTCGCAGCCGACACCGCCGCCGCAAAAGCCGGCGGCGACTTCCTCCGCACCGGCGCAGGCCGCCTGCCCGCCCGAGCATGCAGCGATGGGCCACTGCACGCTCCCAGCGGCGCCGGTTCAGCCGCAACCGCCTCAACCTGCCTGCCCTCCGGAACATGCGGCCATGGGGCACTGCACGCCGGCCGCGTCGCAGCCTGCCGCGCGCAGTCCTGCAGGCACGGATCTGCCGGCAACGGACTCGCCCCCGCCGCCGGTTCCCACCGATCACGCGGCGGACGCCATCTACGGCGCCGAGGCGATGGCGATGGGGCGACACCACCTCGTCGACTATCACGGCGGCCAGAAATTCTCTCAGGTGATGCTCAACATCGCCGAGGTACAATGGCGCAAGGGCCGCGAGGCCTACGAATGGGATGGCGAGGCCTGGTACGGCGGCGACATCGGACGGTTCGTCCTAAAGAGCGAAGGCGAGGGCGAGTTCGGCGGCGCGCTCGAAAAGGCCGAAACCCAGGCGCTCTACAGCCATGCCATCGGTCCCTATTGGAACCTGCAGGGCGGCGTCCGCTACGACATCCGGCCGAACCCGTCGCGGGCCTATGCGACGATCGGCGTCGAGGGTCTGGCCCCGAGCTTCTTCGATGTCGAGGCGGCGGTGTTTCTGTCCAACAAGGGCGAGTTGCTGGGCAAGCTCGAAGGCTATTACGACCAGCGCATCACCCAGCGCCTGATCCTGCAGCCACGGGCGGAGCTCAACTTCGCCGCGCAGGACACCCCGGAACTTCACACCGGCGCGGGCCTGTCCGACGCCGAGGTGGGGCTGCGTCTTCGCTACGACATCCGCCGCGAGTTCGCGCCTTATGTCGGCGTGCAATATCGCCGCGCCTTCGGGGACACGCGTCGCTTTCTTCGGGCCGATGGCGAGGACACCGGCGGCTGGAGCGTCCTGACGGGAATCCGGACGTGGTTCTAAGCTAGACGCGCGTCAGTTCTCGATCATGGGCGACAATTGCTCATGCCATTCGCGCTCGCCGAAGTTGCAATCGCGAAGGTCGTCGAGATCGAGCGCCGTCAGCTTGGCCCGCGTCTTCACCACCTCCCAGCTTTGGGTCAGCGTCCGATAGGGCTTGCGCGTCGACAGATTGGGGAGGACGAACGGGCAGTCGCCGAGGCGCGGCAGCGCGCTCAGGAGCGCGATGGCGGCGGCGGGCAGCTTGATGTCGCGAGTGCCGGACCCGTTCGGGAGCGGCACTCGCCACGAGGCTTCCTCCAGCGCAAGATCGTCCCACCGCATGGTGAGGATCTCGCCCGTTCGGGCGCCGGTCAGCATCAACAGCGCCATGATATATTTCAACTGCCGGTTCGGGCTGGTCCGTGCCGCGTTCAGCAATTCGCGGCCGTCGGCACAGCTGATCAGCGCATAGCCTTGCGATCGGCGCCCAAAGATCTGTTCGCCGCCGACCGGCACGTCGACGGGATCGACCAGCTTCATGTCCACCGCGAGCGACCACATCCGCGCGGTCAGCTTGCGCAACTGGCCGACGTCGTCATCGCTGAGGCCGGGCGAATTGCCGGGATCGAGCGCGGCGACGAAGGCGCCGACATCGTTCCAATTCGGCCCCTCCGCCGAGCGCTGTCCGAAGCGCGGCAGGAAGTGCTGGGTGAGAACGTTCTGCGCCGCTTCGCAGGCATGTTCGTCACCGGCGATGCTTTCGAGATATTTGCCCGACAGTTCACGAAAGGTCGCCGGCAGGTCGGAGAACTCCTCGGCCGTCTGCCGCGCGATGGCCAGCGCCGGGGTCAGTCCCAGCCGCCGAGCGACTTCCTTCAACGCATCGCCCTGCTCGCCGCCCCCGATGATGCGATCGGCCTCACCGGGCTTGGGCAGGCCGAGCGACGCGATCGCATAAGCGGAGATGCGCCGGCGCGTGCACAGGGTGCCCGCCCCGTCGTCGACCAGCGGCGTATCGAAATGAACGCCCAATTGGTTCGATCGGGAGCGGGCGACCCTGGCGTAGGTCAGCTGTCCGTCGCCCAGATCGACGATGACCAGGGACTTTTCGGGAATGCCCGCGATCCCGTCGATCAGCGCTCCGCTTTCGGACAGATTGCGGATGATCCCCGACCGGTAGCTGTTGCCGTGCAGGACCCCGGCCTTGCGATAGACAGACTGGCGGGCGCTGCGCTGCATCGAGGGCCCGCTGGGTTCGATCGCCCAGCGCCCGTCGTCGAGGCGCGCGCGCAACTCGTCGCTGGTAAGCGCCTTGCTGTAGACCCATCCCTGTACGTGACTGACCCCCAGCCGGCGGATCAGCGCGAGCTGGTCGAGATATTCGATCCCTTCCGCTGTGGTGTCCATGCCGAGCGCTTCGGCCAGCGCGACGATGGCCGCGATGATGGCGCTGTTGCGCGATCCCGGAAGCGTCGCCTCGCGTACAAAGGTTTGATCGATCTTGATCTTGTCGAACGGCGCGCTGCGCAGATAGCCGAGCGACGAATAGCCCGTTCCGAAATCGTCGAGGGCGAGCCGGACACCGATTTTCTTCAGGGTCGCGAACATGTGCTCGGACGCGGCGGTGTCGCCGAGGAACACGCCTTCGGTAATCTCAAGCTCGAGACGGTCGGCAGGCAGCCCGCTGGTCGCAAGCGCCGAGACGATGGTCGTGGGGAGGGTGCCGTCACCGAATTGCGTCGGCGAGACGTTAACCGCCACGCGGACATGCTCCGGCCATTTGGCGGCGTCCTCGCACGCCTGCCGCAAGGCCCAGTCGCCGAGCCTGCCCACCAGGCCGGCTTCTTCCGCGATCGGAATGAAGACGGCGGGCGAGATCGATCCCTTGTCGGGATGATCCCATCGCATCAGCGCTTCGACCCCGGTGATGCGGCCCGAATGACATTGCACGATGGGCTGATAGACCAGCCGCATCTGGTCGCGGATCAGGGCGTCGCGAAGATCCTCCTCGAGCGCTCTTTTCTCTTCGGCCGAGGCAAGCAATTCGGTGGAAAAGAACCGGTATCGGCCCCGGCCGTCGGTCTTTGCGCCGTAGAGCGCCAGATCGGCGTTTCGGATCAGCCCGACGCGCGCGGTGCCGTCGTCGGGTGAGGTGGCAATTCCGATCGAAGCACCGATGATGCAGCGGCTGCCGTCAACCGAATAAGGCTGTGACAGCGCGTGGATGATGTCGGCCGCAAGGGTTTCGACCTTTGCCTTGTCGCTGCATTCGGGCAGGGCGACCTGGAACTCGTCGCCACCGAGGCGGAAGATCCGTTCGCGATCCCCGACGATGCGCACCAGGCGATCGGCGACCTGGCGAAGCAGCGCGTCGCCCGCCGGATGACCCAGGGTGTCGTTGACCTGCTTGAAGCGATCGAGGTCGATCAGCATGATGGTGCAGGGCCGGCGATGATGCTCCACCCCGTCGAGCAGCCGGTCGAGGCAGTCTTCCATGCGGCGGCGGTTGGGCAGGCCGGTCAGCGCATCATATTCCGCCATGCGCGAGGCTTGCTGCGACGAGCGGCGCTGATCGGTGATATCGATCGCGCTGCCGCGGAAACCCAGGTATTCGCCCGAGCGACCGGTCACGGGAGCGCCCGACACAACCCATTGGCGATCGACGTCCTTCTTGGCGGAGCGAAGCGTCATCCCGTTGAACGGCGAGCGCTTGGTCAGCACGAACGGCAGGTTGCGGCGGCCGCTTTTGTCCTCGTCGGCGGCGACGAACAGATCGGAAAGACGCTGGCCCGCGAGATCGGCGACGCTTGAGCCGATCAAGCGCGCGACGTCTTCGCTGAGATAAACGATGCGCCCGTCGGCATCGACCGACCAGAACCAGCCCTGGCTCGACTCTTCAAAGGCCTGCAACAGGCGCAGCGCCTCGGTCGTCGAATTGGTCGCTGCACGGCTTTGTCTGACGCGGTTCCCGAACAACGATCTAGCCCATCAGCCATGAGGTCGTGACCACCATCGTCATGTCGCCTTCCACCGGCTGCCTTTCGGCATCGGCAGTTAAACAGCAGTGGTAACCAAGCTTCGAACGACGATGCTTAATTTCGTGAAAGGGGGATCCTCGCGGATCGCAGACGGCAAGCCCGCAGGCAGGGTTAGCCGTACGCGCGTTCGCCGTGATCGCTAAGATCAAGACCCTCGCGTTCCGCATCTTCGGGGTGGCGGAGCGGGATCAGGCGTTTGACGATGGAGAACGCCAGCGCCGAGCCCGCGCCCGACCAGATCACCGCGACCAGCACCGCGGCGCCCTGCCGGCCGAGTTGCGACCAGAAGGCGATGCCGTCGGGTCCAAACCCGCCCAGCGCCGGAAGCGCGGCAAGCGCGGTGCCGAGCGAGCCGACGATGCCGCCGAGGCCGTGGATCCCGAACACGTCGAGGCTGTCGTCCCAGCGCAGCCGGTTCTTGATCCTGGCGACGAAGGCATAGCAGACGAGCGCCGACACGCCGCCGAGCAGGATTGCGCCAAGCGGACCCGATACCCCCGCGGCCGGCGTCACCGCCACCAGCCCTGCAACCGCCCCCGACGCCCCGCCCAGCATCGACGGCTTGCCCGACCGCCAGCGCTCCGCGCCCATCCAGGCCAGCACACCCGCGGCCGGAGCGACCAGGGTGTTGAACAGGGCCAAGGCGGCGACCCCATTCGCTTCCAGCGCCGAGCCCGCGTTGAAGCCGATCCAGCCGACCCACAGCAGACCCGCGCCGATCATCACCAACGCGAGGCTGTGCGGCGGCATGGCTTCCTTGAGATGCCCGATCCGCGGGCCGGCCATGGCCATGCCGACCAGCCCGGCGATCCCGGCATTGATATGCACCACCGTCCCGCCGGCGAAATCGATCGCGCCGAGCGCGAACAGCAACCCGTCCGGCGACCACACCATGTGCGCCAGCGGCGCGTAGACGATGGTCAGGAACAGCACCGAAAAAGCGAGGATGGCGCTGAACCGCACCCGCTCGACCAAAGCGCCGATGACCAGCGCGGTGGCGACCGCGGCGAAGGTCATCTGGAAGCAGGCGAACAGCAGTTCGGGCAGCGCCTTGCCTTCGCTCGCCAGCGGCCAGGTCGTCGCCGGCCCGATCCCCGCCATGCCGACCTTCGCCAGCCCGCCGATCACCGCCGACCCGTCGGCAAAGGCGAGGCTATAGCCCCAGCCGACCCACACCAGCACCGTCATCGCGCCGATGCCAAGCACCTGCGCCAGCACGCTGAGCAAATTTTTGGCGCGCACCAGCCCGCCGTAGAAAAGCGCGAGGCCGGGCATCAGCATCATCCAGACCAGCGCCGTCGCGATCAGTACCCACGCCACGTCCCCGCTATCGATCCGCATCCGCCCCGGCTCCCGAACTTTCGCACGAGGAAGCTAGGGCGGCACGGGAGCTTCGCGCCATGCGAGATGTTCACACGGCTGTGCGCATCGCGTCCTACAATGTGAACGGCGTCAACGGGCGCCTGCCCGTGCTGCTGGAATGGCTCTCCGCAACCAGTCCCGACGTGGTGTGCTTGCAAGAGCTGAAGGCCCCGGCCGAGAAATTTCCACGCGAGGCGATCGAGGAGGCCGGCTACGGCGCGATCTGGCACGGCCAGAAAAGCTGGAACGGCGTCGCCATCCTCGCGCGGGGCTGCACCCCGGTCGAAACCCGCCGCGGCCTGCCGGACGATCCCGACCCTGCGCAAAGCCGTTACATCGAAGCGGCGGTGAACGGGGTGCTGGTCGGCTGCCTCTACCTCCCCAACGGCAATCCCCGGCCCGGGCCGAAGTTCGACTACAAGCTGAGATGGATCGCGGCGTTCGAGGCGCTCGCGGCGGAGCTCCTTCCGCTCGATCAGCCGGTGGTGCTGGCCGGGGACTACAACATCATCCCGACCGAACGAGACGTCTACAAGCCCGAGCGCTGGACCGAGGACGCCTTGTTTGTGACCGACGTGCGCGATGCCTTCGCCCTGCTGACGAAGGCGGGCTGGACCGACGCGCTGCGCACGCTGCACCCGGACGAGACGATCTTCACCTTCTGGGATTATTTCCGCAACGCCTTCGCCCGCGACGCGGGGCTGCGGATCGATCATCACCTGCTCAATGCCGCTGCCGCCAAGCGATTGAAGGCGGCAGGCGTCGATCGCTCGGCCCGCGCATTGCCCAAAACGAGCGATCATGCGCCGGTGTGGATCGAGCTCCAATGACCGCGCCGACGACCATGGAAGCTTTGCTGGTCGAAGAACTGCCCGCCGGGCCGGAATGGCGCTACGAGCCCAAATGGGATGGCTTCCGCTGCCTTGCGGTGCGGTCGTGCGGCGAGGTCGCCATGTGGTCGCGCTCGGGCAAGCCGCTCGGCCGCTATTTTCCCGAGATCGAGGCGCTGATCGCCGGCCTGCCCGGCGGCGACCTGACGCTGGACGGCGAACTGGTCATCGAAACGCCCGTCGGGCTCAGTTTCGATGCGCTGTCGCAGCGGCTGCACCCGGCGGAAAGCCGGATCCGCAAGCTGGCGGCCGAGACGCCGGCGATGTTCATGGCGTTCGACCTGCTCCGTGAAGGAAAGGACGATCTCTCCGCCCTGCCGCTGGCGAAGCGGCGCGTCCGACTGGAAAAGCTGGTCGGCAAGGGGAAGGCCGACGCGCTGCTGCTGTCGCCGCAGACCGCCGACATCGCCCAAGCCCGCGACTGGCTTGAGCGCAGCGGCGGCGCGCTCGACGGCGTGGTCGCCAAGCGCGCGGACGAGCCTTATCGCGCCGGCGAGCGGGCAATGCTCAAGATCAAACGCCATCGCAGCGCCGATTGCGTGGTCGGCGGCTATCGCACCGACAAGGCAGGAACGGGTGTCGGCTCGCTCTTGCTTGGCCTCTACGACGAGGACGGGCTGCTTCACCATGTCGGCTTCTGCTCCAGCTTCAAGGCCGCCGAACGTCGCGCCTGGGCCGAGGAATTGGAGCCGCTGACCGGGGGCGAGGGGTTCACCGGCAACCGACCCGACAAGGCCAGCCGCTGGTCGAGCGAGCGCACGGTGCAATGGGTGCCGCTCGAGCCGAAACTCGTCGTCGAGGTGCTCTACGATCAGGTTACGTCCGGGCGCTTTCGCCACGGCACACGGTTGCTGCGCCGTCGCCCGGACAAGCGCCCCGACCAATGTCGCTGCGAACAGCTTCGCCACCCCCTGACCCCGGTCGAACTCGCCGAGCTGCTGGGCGGCTAAGACCGGCCCTCGAACCCAGACAACACCTCGGCCAGCCAGCGCCCGGCGACCAGCGCGCTGAGGTCGGTCGGATCGAGCGGCGGGTCCCATTCGGTAAGATCGATCGCGCGCACCTTGGGCTCGACAGCGAGGAGGCGGACGAACTCGAAGAATTCGCCGTCGATCATACCGCCCGGTCGTGCGCCCGGCGCGCCTGGAAATTGGCTACGGTCGATGACGTCGATATCGCAATCGAGGAAGATCGCCTCGCATCCCGCCAAGTGGGCCAGCGCCGCCGCGACCGTCTCGTCGCTGCCTTCGATCAGCGTATCCTGCAGCGTCACCACCAGATGTCCGCCGCCCAGCGCGTCCTCGTGCATCGCGCGCGAATTGGCGAAGGGTGCGAGGCCAATCTGCACGATATTGGTGCCCGGCAGCCCGTCGTGGCGCAGCGCCCGGACCGGGTTGCCGTTGCTCAGCCCATCCTCGAGCCCGCGCATATCGAAATGCGCATCGAGGGTGATCAGGCCGACCTCGTCCAGCCCAAGCCCCAGCGCGTCCGCCATGCCGAGCACCCCCGGCCGGGTCACGGCATTGTTGCCTCCGATAAGCAACGTCAGCGCATGCCGCTCGACCGACGCCCGCACGGCATCGCGAAGGGGCGTAGTCGCGCCTTCGATGTCGAGACCGTCCAATGCGAGATCGCCATGATCGGCGATGGCGACCGAAAGCTCGCCCCGGCGATCGAGGTCATACAGTCCGATTCGCCGCATCACCTTGCGCAAGGCCGCCGGCGCAAGATCGCAGCGTCCCGGCGTCACCGATCCGGTGCCGAGCGGCGCGCCGACCAGCCCGACCGGGGCGTCGGCATCGGCGGGGCGGAGAAGATCGGCGAGATTGGGCCAGGCGCTAGTCATTGCCTTGTGCTCTAGCAGCAGCCTAAGGCCTTGTCCCATGTGGGACCGCCTGCTGACCGACTGCCATGTCCTGACGATGGTCCCCGCGCCGGGCAACCCGCTGGGGCTGATCAGCAATGCGGCGATCGGCATTCACGGCGGCCGGATCGTCCGCGTCGGCCGCCGCACCGAGCTTGCCGGCACCCGCGCCGCCGAAGTGGTGCCTTTGGGCGGCGCCTTCGTCACGCCGGGACTGGTCGACTGCCACACCCACCTCGTGTTCGGCGGCACCCGCGCGGCCGAACATGCCCAGCGCCGTGCCGGGGCCAGCTATGAAGAGATTGCCCGGTCCGGGGGCGGGATCGCCTCCACCGTCCGCGCCACCGCCGCCGCCAGCGTCACCGAACTCCTCGACCAGAGCCGCACGCGCCTGCACGCGCTGATGCGCGGCGGGGTGACCACGGTCGAGGTCAAGTCGGGCTACGGCCTTGATCCAGCATCCGAACTGCGGCTGCTCAACGTCATCCGCACGCTCGGCCGGTCGGAAGCGGTGCGGGTCGTGCCGACCTTGCTCGCCCTCCACGCGCTGCCCACTGGCGCCGACCGCGAGCTGTATGTCGAGCAGGTGATTAGCGAGCTGGTCCCGACCGTCGCGCGGCTGGGCCTCGCCACCTCGGTCGACGCGTTTTGCGAGGGCATCGCCTTCACCCCGCGGGAAACCGAGCGCCTGTTCGAAGCCGCCGCGGCGCACGGACTTCCGGTCCGGCTTCATGCCGAGCAATTGTCCAACCAGAACGGCGCAGCCCTGGCCGCCCGCTATCATGCGCTGTCGGCCGACCATCTCGAACATCTTGATGAAGCGGGCGCTTCGGCGATGGCGGCGGCGGGCACGGTCGCCGTGCTGCTGCCGGGCGCATTCTACACGCTGCGAGAGACGAAGCAGCCGCCGGTCGACCTGCTGCGCAAGCACGGGGTGGCGATGGCGGTGGCGTCCGACTGCAATCCCGGCACCTCGCCGAGCCTCGTGCCCCAGCTCGCGATGAACATGGCCTGCAATCTGTTTGGGCTGACCCCGGAAGAAGCGATCGCGGGCATGACCATTCACGCCGCCCGCGCGCTGGGGCTTCAGAACGAGGTCGGCTCGCTCGAACCCGGCAAGGCCGCCGACCTTGCCGTATGGCGGATCGCGGAAGCCGCCGAGCTCGGCTACTGGCTCGGCCTCCTACCGGAACGCCGCATTTACAAGGGACAGGACCAGTGATCGACCGCCGCGACAACCAGCGCATCATCCGGGCCCGTCGCGGCCCCGAGCTCGTGGCCAAGAGCTGGCAGACCGAAGCGGCTGTGCGGATGCTCCAGAATAACCTCGACGCCGAAGTCGCCGAGGATCCGCAGAGCCTGGTCGTCTACGGCGGGATCGGCCGCGCCGCGCGCGACTGGGCCAGCTTCGACCGCATCGTCGAGACGCTCGAGCGACTGGAGGTCGACGAGACCTTGCTGGTCCAGTCGGGCAAGCCGGTCGGCGTCTTCCGCACCCACCCCGACGCCCCGCGCGTGCTGCTGGCGAACAGCAACCTCGTCCCCAAATGGGCGACCTGGGAGCATTTCCAGAAGCTCGATCGCGCCGGCCTCATGATGTACGGCCAGATGACCGCCGGCAGCTGGATCTACATCGGCACGCAGGGCATCGTCCAGGGCACCTACGAGACTTTCGCCGAACTGGGCCGCCAGCATTTCGGCGGTGACCTGTCGGGCAAGTGGATCCTGACCGCTGGCCTTGGCGGCATGGGCGGGGCGCAGCCGCTCGCCGCGGTCATGGCCGGCGCCCACTGCATCGCGGTCGAGTGCCAGGAAAGTCGGATCGAGAAGCGGCTCGAGACGCGCTATCTCGACCGCCGCGCGGCGACCATCGACGAGGCGCTCGAGATCATCGCGTCTGCGACCGAGCCGACCAGCGTCGGCCTGCTCGGCAATGCGGCTGAGATCGTCCCCGACATGCTTGCCCGCGGCATCCGGCCCGACGCGATCACCGACCAGACCAGCGCCCACGATCCCGTCAACGGCTACCTCCCGATGGGCTGGACCGTCGCCGAATGGATCGAGCGGCGCGAGCGCGATCCCGACGGTACTGCCAAGGCGGCGCGCATCTCCATGGCCCGCCATGTCGAAGCGCTGCTCAGCTTCAAGGCCGAAGGCATTCCGGTTTTCGACTATGGCAACAACATCCGCCAGGAAGCGCTCGACACCGGGGTCGAGCGTGCCTTCGATTTTCCCGGCTTCGTCCCCGCCTACATCCGCCCCCTGTTCTGCCGCGGCATCGGTCCGTTCCGCTGGGTCGCGTTGAGCGGCGATCCCGACGACATTTACAAGACCGACGCCAAGGTGAAGGAGCTGATCCCCGACGATCCGCACCTTCACCGCTGGCTCGACATGGCGCGCGAACGCATCGCCTTTCAGGGCCTCCCCGCGCGTATCTGCTGGGTCGGCCTCGGCCAGCGCCACCGCCTCGGAATGGCGTTCAATGAGATGGTGCGAAACGGCGAGCTCAAGGCGCCGATCATCATCGGCCGCGATCATCTCGACAGCGGCTCGGTCGCCTCGCCCAATCGCGAAACCGAAGCGATGAAGGACGGCAGCGACGCGGTCAGCGACTGGCCGCTCCTCAACGCGCTCCTCAACACTGCCAGCGGCGCGACCTGGGTGTCGCTTCACCACGGCGGCGGGGTCGGCATGGGCTACAGCCAGCATGCCGGCATGGTCATCGTCGCCGACGGCACCGACGAGGCCGCCCGGCGGCTCGAGCGCGTACTATGGAACGACCCCGCCACCGGCGTCATGCGCCACGCCGACGCGGGCTATGACGAAGCGATCGACTGCGCGCGCGAACAAGGGCTCGACCTGCCAAGCCTCGGCTGATTGCGCGCCACGGAGTAGCGTCATCACGGCCTCGGAACGATATCGGTGCCGCCGCGCTTAGCTGCGGTGCTCGCGTTCCTCGACAATCCTCCGACCAAAGCGGGCAGCAGCAGTTTACGGATCCAGCTGACCTACTGGTGGCGCCACCGCCGCCTGGCGCAGCTCGGCGACCCCATGCTCTTCACCGAATGGGTCCAGCACCGCAAGCTCCACGACCGCGATCCCCGCCTGCCGCGGCTCGCCGACAAGGTGGCGGTAAAGGACGTGGTGGCCGAGCGGCTTGGGCAAGAATGGGTGACGCCGACCGTGTGGAGCGGCGATGTGCTTCCGTCCGAGCCGGTCTGGCCCTTCCCTTACGTCGTCAAATCGCGCCACGGCTGCGGGCACGTCTGCATCGTCCGATCGGCACAGGACCATGCCGAAGCGATCCGCCAGTCGAAACGCTGGATGCAGCGCAGCTATGGCGGCTGGCTCGACGAATGGCTGTATGGCGAGATCGAACGCGGCCTGCTGGTCGAGCCCTTCGTCGGCGACGGCGCCGCGCTTCCGATCGACTACAAGATCTTCGTCTTCGGCGGACAGGCGCGCTTCATCCAGGTCCATCTCGGCCGCGGCGAGCAACATCGCTGGATCGTCTTCGACCGGGACTGGCGGCGAGTGTCCCCCGCGACCGCCGACCCGGACCCGGCGCGGCCGAGATCGCTCTCCGACATGCTGCGAGCGGCCGAGGCGCTGGCGGCAGGCTTCTGCTTCGTCCGCGCGGACTTCTACGAGATCGACGGCCGCCCCCGTTTCGGCGAACTTACCTTTTATCCGGGCAGCGGCCTCGAACGCGTCGAGCCGCCGCGTCTTGACCTGCTGATGGGATTGCTGTGGAGCAGCGCCCTCCCCGGCTGGCTCGGTACCGCCGCGACGCTGGCGTGATCAGAACTTACACGGTCGCTCGAGGTGTAACATTCAGCCCGGCGAAACCTTCGTTTAGGGCAGCGTCACCAAAGGCTGCTGAGCAAAAACCGCAATTCAACGAGAGCACGTAAGGGTCTTTCCAGATGTGATGTCCCGCAGTCTTGCTGCTGCTGAAGACGAGCTTTGCATCTTCAATGTCACGATTCGACCAGAAGCCGCTTTCGCCCGTGTAATCGAGTTTCCACTTAAAGGTCGTCTCATCGCGATCGACGCTGTCTAATCGCTGACAGACAACGAACCAGTGATACCGTCCGATCGGCCCGTCATGGCCGGGCGCGAAGATATCCACAGGGATGAACTGGTGAAGGCCCGGCTCGAAGCGCTCGACAAGATTGCGAAAGCGGTCGCAGACAACCAGCACTTGCTGATTCGATATGATATCCGGCAGTCGACCGCCGTCCTCGTACAACATTGCCTTTGGCGCGGTCGCTGGATCGACCCGATAGCCCTGCTTCATCTGCACCGTATTGGAATGCAGGGCGAAGGGGTGGACTTCCGATGGGTTGGCATAGCTCATCTCGGTCATCGGCTTCGCACGCGCGTCGTTGAAGATCGGCGATCCAATGCTTGAGCTAAGATAATAAACCATCGATCGCTCGCAGATTGTAGGTTGCTTAGGAATGACAGCCTAATGCCTTCACCTTAAGATACCATTGTTCAAAAAGGCTGGCACGCGTTCTTCACCCCTCCCGTTCCGAGCGCTTCCGTTCTAAGCGCCCGCCATGCTTATTCTCGATCCCGGCGCTGTCACCCTTACGACCCTACGCATCCTCTGGTCAGGCGCGTCCGCCCGCCTCTCCGACGACGCCCTGTCAGCGATCGACGCCTCCGCCGCCGCCGTGGCGCGCATCGTGGCGGGGGGTGAGACGGTGTACGGCATCAACACCGGCTTCGGCCTGCTCGCGCAGGAGCGAATTCCGCAGGAGCGGCTGGCCGAGCTGCAGCGCAACCTCATTCTCTCGCACAGCTGCGGGCTGGGCGACGCCACGCCGCGGCATGTCACGCGGCTGATGATCGTCTTGAAGCTGCTCGGTCTCGGGCGCGGGCATTCGGGGGTGCGGCGGGTGGTGGTCGAAGCGCTTCAGGCGCTGCTCGACGCCGATGCGATGCCGGTGATCCCCTCGCAGGGCAGCGTCGGTGCGTCGGGCGACCTCGCCCCGCTGGCGCACATGACGGCGGCGCTGATGGGGCAGGGGTGGATCGACCTTGCCGGTGAGCGGCTACCGGCGGCCGAGGCGCTGGAGCGGATGGGCCGCACGCCGCTCGAACTTGGGCCGAAAGAAGGTCTCGCCCTCATCAACGGCACGCAATTCAGCACCGCGGTCGCACTCGACGCCCTGTTCGCGGCCGAGCGGGTGTTCGGCGCGGCCCTCCACGCCGGGGCGCTGGCGGTCGATGCGCTGAAAGGCAGCATCAAGCCGTTCGACCCGCGCATCTCGGCGCTGCGCGGACAGCCGGGGCAGATCCGGGTCGCGGGCGAACTCGGCCGTTTGCTGGAGGGCTCGGCCATCGTCTCCTCGCACCATCGCTGCGGCCGGGTGCAGGACCCCTACAGCTTCCGCTGCCAGCCGCAGGTGATGGGCGCCGCGCTCGACCTCCTCGAAAATGCCGCGCGGACGCTCGTCATCGAAGCCGCCGCCGTCACCGACAATCCCATCCTGTTCGCGGGCGAGGACGGCGACGAAGCCATCTCGGGCGGCAATTTCCATGCCCAGCCGGTGGCCTTCGCCGCCGACACCATCACCATGGCGCTGTGCGAGGTCGCCAGCCTGTCCGAACGGCGCATCTCGGTGCTGGTCGACCCGAAGATGAGCGGGCTGCCGGCGTTCCTGACCGATGATGGCGGGGTCAACAGCGGACTGATGATCCCTCAGGTCACTGCCGCCGCATTGGTCGCCGAAAACCGCAGCCTCGCTTTCCCCGCCTCGGTCGATTCGATCCCGACCTCGGCCGGGCAGGAAGACCATGTCTCGATGGCCCCGATCGCCGGGCGCAAGGCGGCCAGCGTCGCGCGCAACGCGGCGGGCGTGATCGCGGTGGAACTGATCACCGCGAGTCAGGGCGTCGACTATCACGCCCCGCTCGCCACCTCGGCGGCGCTTGGCGATTTGCACGGCAAGGTGCGCGCCATCAGCCCGCGGCTGGAAGCCGATCGTTATTGGGCGGACGAGATGGCGGCGTTGCAGGCGGCGGTGCTGGCGGGAGAGATGAGCGGCGGCTTTCTTCTTGGCCAATGAGCCACTAAGGCCCGCCTCCATGTCCATCACCGTCAGCAGCGCCTTCGACAGCGGCAACATCAGCCTGGTCAAGGCACAAGGAAACGTCCTCGATCTCGAGATCAAGCAGGACGCCCATTCCGATTTTTATCAGTGGTTTCATTTCCGCCTGTCGGGCGTGCGCGACCAGGCGCTGACCTTGCGGATCACCAATTGCGGCAACTCGGCCTATCCGATGGGCTGGCCCGGCTATCAGGCCCGCGTCTCGACCGACCGCGAGACCTGGGTGCAGGCCGAAACCAGCTATGCCGATGGCGTCCTGTCGGTCGAGGTCGAGGTCGACAGCGACATCCTGTGGGTCGCCTATTTTGCACCTTATTCGATGGAGCGGCATCACGATCTCGTCGCCGCCATCGCCGAGCTCGACGGCGTTAAGCACCGCACCCTGGGCGTCAGCCTCGACGGGCAGCCGATCGATTGCCTGACCATCGGCGAAGGGCCGCTCACCGTCTGGCTCTATGCCCGCCAGCATCCGGGCGAGAGCATGGCCGAATGGTGGATGGAAGGCGCGCTCGAACGCCTCGTCGATTATGACGATCCGGTCGCCCGTGCGCTCTTGAAGCGCTGCACCTTCCACTGCGTCCCCAACATGAACCCCGACGGATCGGCGCGCGGGCATCTGCGCACCAACGCGGCGGGCGTGAACCTCAACCGCGAATGGCATGCGCCGTCAGCGGAACGCAGCCCCGAAGTGCTCTGCGTCCGCAATGCGATGGACCAGGACAAGCCGGTGTTCGCGATGGACATTCACGGCGACGAGGCGATCGCCGCCAATTTCCTCGCGGGCTTCGAAGGCATTCCCAGCCTGACCGAGCGGCAGAGCGAACTCTACAATCTGTTCGCCAACACGCTGGAGCGCATCTGCCCCGACTTCCAGACGCAGCAGGGCTATGAACTGTCGCGGCCGGGCGAGGCCAATCTGTCGATGAGCACCACCCAGCTTGCCGAACGCTATGGCTGCGTGTCGATGACGCTGGAAATGCCGTTCAAGGATCACGAGCCGCTGGCCGATCCGCTGCACGGCTGGAGCCCCGAACGCTCGAAGAAGCTGGCGCACTCCTGCCTCGACGCGCTGCACCAGATCCTGCCCGAGCTGGAGACGAACTAAGCCATGCCGACCCTCGTCCTCCTCCGCCACGGCCAGAGCCAGTGGAACCTCGAAAACCGTTTCACCGGCTGGTGGGACGTCGATGTCACCGAACAGGGCGAGGCCGAAGCCCGCGCCGCGGGCGCGCTGATGCGTGACAAGGGCGTCGATCTCGACCGGGTGTTCACCAGCGTCCAGAAGCGCGCGATCCGCACCGCCAATCTGGCGCTGGACGCGATGGACCGCATCTGGCTGCCGATGACCAAGGACTGGCGGCTTAACGAGCGGCATTACGGCGGGCTGACCGGCCTCAACAAGGCCGAGACGATTGCCAAGGTCGGCGAGGAGCAGGTCAAGATCTGGCGCCGCAGCTTCGACGTCCCGCCGCCGCCGCTCGAGGCCGACAGCCCCTATGCGTCGCTTCAGCAGGATCGCCGTTATGCCGGGATCGACGTGCCCGCGACCGAAAGCCTCAAGGACACCATCGCCCGCGTGCTGCCCTATTGGGAAGCCGAGATTGCGCCCTGCCTGAAGCGCGGCGAGCGGGTGTTGATCGCGGCGCACGGCAACAGCCTGCGCGCGCTCGAAAAGCATCTGTCGGGCATTTCGGACGCGGACATCACCGGCCTCGAGATCCCGACCGGCCAGCCGATCGTCTATGAACTCGACGATCAGCTGCGGCGGCAGGACCGGTACTACCTCAGCGAGCGCTGAAATCAGGTGACCGGTCCCTTGCTGACCGGTTCTGCGACACCGATCAGACAGTGTTGAGGCCGCCCGTTGCAAGCACGGCGCCGGTCGGCTGACCGGTCGGCGACCCGCCCGTCGGCTCGTCGGACACGGCAATGGTCGCGCCGCTCGCGAAGCGGCTGGCGACCGCGGCGGGCAGCACCCGGCGCTGCACCCCTTCGCTGGCGATCAGGCCGAGCGAGATGGGTTGGCCGCCTTCGGGGATCAGCCACAATTGCCGGGCACGTCCGGAGGGGGCTTCGACGCGGGCAGGCGTGATCACGAGCTCGCGGCCGGCGGCGCGGAACGCCACGGTCAATGCCTCGGGTGCCTCCTCGCCAACCAGCGAGGCGACCAGCAGCGGTGCAGGCGTGGTGACCGGCGGCAACGGCACCGGCGCGGGCGCGTCGGGACGCAGCTGCAGGCCGAGCAGCACGGCGGCAGCCACCGCGGCGACGGCGGTCGCGGCGCGCCAGCGGGCGACCTGCTTCTTCAGGACCACGACCGCGGCGCCGGGCTCGTCGAGGCGGCGAAGAATGCGCGGCCACAAGTCGGGCGACGGCGCTTCCTCGGCAAATTCCGCGAACAAGGGCGCCAGCCGCTCTTCCCACCACGCGACCTCGGCCGCGAACGCTGGGTCCTCGGCGGCGCGGCGGCGCGCGTCCAGCAGCTCCTCGCCTTCCAGCAGGCGAAGCACATATTCGGCGGCGAGGGGGATTTCTTCGCTCATCCTTCGAGACACAATTTAAGGCGCTGAAGACCGCGGCGAATCCAGCTTTTAAGCGTGCCAAGCGGCACCGCGGCCCGCGCCGCCAGCTCGGAATAGGTCAGCCCGTCGAAGAACGCCGACCGGATCATCTCCTGCGTCCGGCCTTCCAGCGTCGACAGGCAATACCGAACGCGCTCGCCTTCCTCCCGGCCGGCGGCGGCGGCGAACCCGTCGGGCGCCTCGTCGGCAATCTCCAGCGCCTCGCCATACGGCGCGTCGCTCCCGTGCGCGCGGCGCGAGCGCAGCCGGTCGATCGCCTTGTTGCGGGCAATGGTCGACAGCCAGGTCAGCGGGCTCGACCGACCGGGATCGAAGGTCCCCGCCCGGTTCCAGATGCTGATGAACACTTCCTGCAACACTTCTTCCGCCTCGTGCCTGTCGTGCAAGATACGAAGGCAGATGCCCATCAGCTTCGCTGACGTATGTTGATAAACCTCGCTGAGCGCGGAACGACTGCCTCCGCCGACCTCACGGAGCGCGACGATCAACTCGGCATGGGCGACACGGGGCTGCGGTTGGGGTCCGGGGCTCACCGGCACAGGTCTGCCACGGCAAAACGCGAATGCAAAGCCACCGTATTTCAGGGCTGTCCTGCAGAGAACCGATATGGTTCAATCCGGCCATGCAAGACCGCACGCCAGCCGCCCGCACCCAGCCACTCCCCAACTTCCAGCCAGTCGCCCGCCAATATCGTCACGACGGCTGGACCCCCGAACGCCAGCGCGCCTTCATCGCCGCACTCGCGGACACCGGCAGCGTTTCTCGCGCCGCCGCGATGGTCAACATGAGCCCCGAAGGTGCCTATTACCTCCGCCGCCAGGCCGGCGCCGAAAGCTTCCGCCGCGCATGGGAAGCCGCGCTCGACTTCGGCGTCCAGCGCCTGAAGGACCTCGCCTTCGAACGCGCGATCGAAGGCGAACTCGTTCCGGTCATGAGCTTCGGAAAGCTCGTCGGTTACAGACGCAAGACCAACGACCGCCTGCTGATGTTCTGCCTGCGCATGAACGCCAAGGCCCCCGACGGCCGCCGCTACGCCCAAACCTATTTCGACCCCGCCGCCCCGCGCCTCACCGGCAGCGCGCCGCAAGCACTCCCCCAAGTCTCCGAGCCCCTCGCCCCCACTGAGGCCGAGCGCACGGATGATCAGGCCGCGCTGATCCGCCAGTTCGACCCCGTCCACCTCAGCCTCGAGCAGATCGAAGCTCTGCAACAGCTCCTCAGCGACGCCGCCGCCACCCGCCGCGCGCTCGAGCAGCACCCCGAATTCGACCCCGCCATCCCCTATGTGCCGGAAGCCAAGTCCACCACGCGCTCGAACTTGGCGGCGCGGAAGACCCGACCGGCACCTACCACCGCGGCGGCGAGACCGAGATCGACTGGCGCAACCTCGACGCGGCAGGCCTCGCCCACCAGGCCGAGGTCGACGCGGTCATCGCCGCCATGAAAGCCGAGGCCGCCGCCGGCGAAAAGAGCCAGCCCACGCCCCGCTCGTCCCGAGCGACGTCGAGGGACCCGGCCCGAACCAAACCCACCCGCCAACGAAAGGCCAAACAGCCATGCGCGGACCCAAGGACTTCCAGCAAATCGCCCCGACCTTGCGCA
>Ga0310813_10000582_pt1 | contig 22528 bp, 21 predicted proteins | sample YN3metagenome_FD_203086 | JGI IMG/M metagenome (GOLD analysis project Ga0310813, IMG submission 203086) | Soil microbial communities from experimental microcosm in Duke University, North Carolina, United States - YN3 | ecosystem: Engineered > Artificial ecosystem > Soil microcosm > Unclassified...
AGAATCGTTTTTGAAGACTGTACGGCGCGGAAAGAGTTTCGCAAAAACACAAACGAAGCGAAAAGCGGTGTAAAGCCCAAAATCCCGACTAAAATAATCAACCCGAGCAGGCTAAAAGGGATTAGAACTACGCCGATACCGAGCGAAATTAATCCGCCGATCAGAAAGAGTCCGGCTAAAAAACCGTTAAGCCATTTAAGCCGCGCACCCCAGATCAGCCACGCCGCCATCGCCATGATCGACACAAAACTTAAAAGATAAGCAAAAGGCTTGTAACTTGCCAAAACGGCTGTGCCCCATGCGTTTCCTTTAAAAACTATCGGGTCAAAAACAAAACAGATAACGGGTAGAAACACGCCGAAAAGCCAGTCGAATTTTCTCTGCGCCTTTGTTGCCTGAGATTGAAATTGACGTTTCCAAAATGGCGACTTCAAAGCCGGAAAAAGTTCCGTTTCAATATCTTTGTTTAATTCTAAATTCTGCATAAATTTTCTCTCTGACTTTTTACTTCGCACTGACGGTTTGCGTTTGTTCGGCGAGTCCGAAGTAAGTTCTTTTGTGAAAAAAGCTGTCTTCATCGCCGACGAGAACCGCTTCGATGTAGTGGTCAATTCCGTAACCGTCCTTCAGATCGAGACGCGGATCTTTGGCGTCCGCCGGAATATCGAAAACTATTTCTTTGGTGAAAGTTTCGGTCGGCGCGATTTGTTTTTCAAAGGCGGGCTGTTCGCCCAAAAACTTTTCGGCTTCGGTATCGCGCTCGTATTCGCGCTTTTGTGCGTCAATAATTTTCGCCTCGGTGCCGATCAGCCGCAAAGGCTCGCGTTTGGCATCGCTGAAAACCTTGACTTTGACAATATAAAATTCGCCGCTCGCCGTTTTGTCGCCGAGCGTTTTCGCCCGCCGCACATTCGTCACCGCCGTGTGCAAATGACAGTCAAAATAAAATCCGCAGAAGCTTTTCGGTTCATTGAGCGCAAGTGTTTTTTCTTCGCTGAAAACCGAGCTCGTCAGAAAAATGATGATGTAAAAGCTGTACCAGACCGCGACGCCGCCAAGCACAAAAGTCCTCAGCCAGCTAATGCCTTTCAGAAAAGAAATGACCATCAAAATCGCGGCGATAACCGAACCGCCGATCGTCATCAACAATAAAATCGCGCCCATAAAATTACTCCTGTTTCTAAACGCTTTTCATCGCATTAATTAACGCTTCCATATGATTCAAATAGCGGCTCAAAGCCGCGCGTCCCGCGTCCGTGATGCGGTATTCGGTCAGCGGAACGCGACCTTTGAACGATTTTTCGCACGTTAAATAACCCGCTTCTTCGAGCTTTCGCGCGTGCACGCTGATGTTTCCGTCCGTTGTGTTCAGAAGATTCTTCAAATCCGTAAACGACAAAGTGTCGTTCGCCGCGAGTGCCGAAATAATTCCCAGACGCATTCGTTCATGAATGACTTTATCGAGCTCGTTTGAAACGTTTTCCGCCGCTTTCTCAACTTTCAAGGCTTGCGGTCGCGGCGTTTCGCCGCCTGACTCGTTATTTTTTAATGCTAAATTTCTTGCCATAAAATTTTACCCGCCGAATTTCCGCCCGATGATCGATCCGAAGACGATGTGCAGAACACCGAAGCTCAAGCCCATCATCAATTGTCCCGTGTTCGCGGGCAGAAAAAATGCGATCGCGCCGAGTGCGATAAAACACCAGCCCATCAGCGGAACGGTCTTGACGGAAAATGCGCCGCCGCAAACGACCGCCGCGCCGTAACATAAAATCCAGACCGGAATCATCACCTCAAAATGCCCGAACCGCCACAGCCCGAGCGTAATAAAAACGCCGCAGAGCGCCGGCGGCAGAGAGTTCATCACCAACTTTCTCGCGGGCGTGGAAAACATTGAAGTTTTCGAGATTTTCGTTTTCTGCCACATAGCGAGCAAGCCGATGAAAAAAGCCAGAACCGCCTCGGTCAGCCAGACGGTCAGCCAATCGCGGATCGAGGCTTGCGAATGTGCAATATACGCCGCGACGATCGCCGTGGCGCCCATCAAAATCCCGCCATACCCCGGAACGCTCGTGAAGACTGTCGAGCGTTCCATCGTTTCGCGGATAAATTTCAGGTTGTCTAAAGCGCGGTCGCCGATGTTGACCGGCTGAGTCGGTTCTGCTTCTTCTTTGCGGATAACTTGCGTACGTGCCATATCGTTTTACGAATTTATATCAAGTAATATTGTTTGTCAAGAACTTTATGATATAAAGTAAAAATAAAAATTGGAGTGAAACAAGATTGTTTCACTCCAATTTTGGAGTTAGCTCTTATTGGATGCGGGTTTGTTGTCTGAAATTCTTTATTTCGGGGTCGTTCGTGTTTTGGGTGTTGGCGAGAAATTTTTGAAATGTCTGGTTCGCTTTGCCGGTTTCATTTGCTTCGCGATAAAGCGAACCGAGCAGGAACTGCGAACGCAGACAATCGGGACGCGATGCCGGATTAACCAGATTTTGAATGCTTTCGAGTTCGGTTAAAGCCAGATCTTTGCGGTCGGTCGTGTAATAGATCACGGCTAGATTCGTCGCAAATTCGCAGCGCGCGAACGGAAAATCTTCTTTGCCTTTTTGCAGAATCGCTTCGGCTTCCGCCGTTTTGCCCTGCTTTTGCAATTCGATAACCTTTTTAAATTCGGCACTCGGCGACGGTTTGAAATCTCGTGTCGTAAGATATGGAAAATCGTTCGGCGCGTAGGCGCGGATGTCGGCGATCGTCCATTCAAAATTATTGACGCGCGGCAGAGTTTGCAGATTTGTCGCGGATTTGAAAATCTCCAAACGATTTTCAGGTTTGAAATACCGCTCGGCAATCGTCGCGCGGCGAAACTGATTTTCGGCGTTATCGAGATTCGGCAGAGCGAGATAAACACCGACCAGAATCAGTCCGGCGAAAATTCCGATGGTAAATCTTCCGGGTCGCCGCGCATAACGCCGCAGAATAAAAAGCACGGCAAAAAACAAAAAGAGCGCCGGCAAAAGCGTCCAGACACTGCTCGAAAGACCGAAAACATTCGCCAGATTCGGCGTGAACCAATTTTCCGCAAACAGAAATTTGCCCCAGAAATTATTGTGCGGATATTTGAATTCGGGCGGCGCGAACGGAAAAGTCAGCGCAGGCAAAGTGCAGAGCAGAAACGAGATCGTAAACAGCACGCCTTGCCAGACGTTTGAAAATTCGTAGATTTCGCCGTCGAAAAACGAATCGAGCATCAGCGGCAGAATAAAAACAAGGTATCGCGCGCCGAACGCCCAACCGCCGTGCGCCGCGCCGTGTCCGCATAAAACCAGAATCGAAACGACAACTGCGGCAATTTTTACGCGATGCCGCAAAGTTTTTCTTTCCCGCGAAGTAAAAAACGTGATCACCGGCAAAAACAAAAGCGGCGCGAAGAAAAACAAACCGCGCGAAGGCGAAAAAAGCAATAAATAGATATTTGAAAGCGTCGGGAAACCGATGCCGAAAACGCCTTGTCCGGCAACTTCCGCCCATTCGGGGAAAGTTTCGTAAGCATAGGAAAGCGCGAACGGCGAGCCGAACACCGAGTAATTGTAGGTCAGCAAAAACGCGGCAAACGGCAAGCCGCCGAGCGCGAAAATGAACAAGTTTTGCAACCGATGCTGATTGCGCCGGTCGGCGAAAATCAACCCGATGCCGAAAATCAAAACCGGCACGACCGCCGAAAATTCGCACGTCACGGCAAGCCCCGAAAGAAATCCCGCCGCGATGCAATTCCGCAGAAAAATCCTTTCCGTGTCGTAAAGCAGACGAAACGCGAAATAAAGCAGAACGGCGACGAGGACATGCGAAAAAAACAATAAGCTGTAAACAAAAAGCGGCGTTCCGAAAAGCAGTGCCGCAAGCGAAATCTCGTCCGAATCGCGCCCGTAAAGCCAGAAAGCAAGAAGAAGAAGCGGCAGGGTCGAAAGAAAAAGCCGCATCACAAACCAACTGATGCGGATATTCGAAGCATCCGGCGCACCAATAAAAAGTCTGGTCAGAGCATAGAACGGCGCGGCAAGAACGGCTGTTCCGGGCGGTTTGTTGGAATAGGTCTTGTCGCCGATGCGCGCGGTGTCAACATTTTTGCCGATCAGTTCTTCCGTCCAGCTTATTTCGAACGAGCCTTTTTCGACGAGTGAAGCGGCGGTTGCCCAGCGCGTCAGCTCGTTTGCCGAACCGCCGTGCGGAAACATCGGCAAAAGATAGATTGACAAGAAAAAATAAATTGCGAGAATCCAGAGACCTTTATTTTTTTCCACTGTTTTGCTTTTCGAGTTTTTCGACCTGTTCGACCATATTTTCGATTGGCGGCGCGTTTTTATCGGCAACCGAAAACGTCAGCCGTTTGCCCTGAATCTGAAAAACATTCCCGTTCCATTTATATCTCGAACGCGTAAAATAGGTCGGACAGCAAAGCTGTTCTTCGTCGCCCGTGACTTTCGCCGTATCGAGTTCACCGACAATATATCGGTCTTGACCGAAAAGTTCAATTACCGCCTCGCCATTTTCGGCGCGGATATCCTTCAAACCGCCGTCGGCGCGGTCGCCGGTACGAAAATACCAGATCATTTCGGGCGCATCATTTTTCCAGGTGAAAACATAAACAAGCTGCGGGATCGCACCGCCGCCGGTTTCGATTTTCAAAATTACAAAAGCTTCGTCCTGTCCGTCACCCGTAGCGTCGAGAAACTTCGTAGTGACGTATGAAAGCCCGATTCTTTCGACTTCTTCGGTCATTTCCATCGGACGCTTGCCGTTCACGAGCTCGACTTCCTTGCCGTCGGAATCCTGCCAGCCGCGCGGCAGAGGATACTTAAAATTTTTGAAATCGAATTTACCGATCGGTGAATTCGTCGTTTTGTTGCGGTCGTCGGTCAGTTCGGTTTGCAGATTCGGGATTTTCGGCTGTGGCGGCGTCGGTTCGGGTGTCGCGGTCGAATTAACCGCAACGGTCGGTGCGGTGTTTGTGTCCGTCGACGCAGTTTCAACCTTTCCGCCGCACGCGGAAAACAGAAAAACGCTGACTAAAAGCAAAAAAACTGCTGTTATCTGGACACTGATTTTCATTAAAAAATTATTGTTCGAACGTATTGCAAAAGGTGTGTTGATTTAATATTAACCAATTTTTTTGCAGATGCGCAATGTCAGAAGATAAGTCCCAAGTCCCAAGTCCCAAGTTTCAAGTTGAAAATATACTTTTGAAACTTGGGACTTGGGACTTGGGACTTGGAACTAATGTTAGGCGCGCGTCAAACTTCGATACTTAATGCGATGCGGCTGGTCGGCATCGTGTCCGAGACGGCGTTTGCGGTCGGCTTCGTATTCGCTGTAATTTCCGTCGAAATATTCGACTTTTGAATCGCCTTCGAACGCCAGGATATGCGTCGCGATGCGGTCTAAAAACCAGCGGTCGTGGGAAATCACAACGGCACAGCCGCCGAAGTTTTCTAATGCTTCTTCGAGCGCACGCATCGTGTTGACGTCCAGATCGTTCGTCGGTTCATCGAGCAGAATGACGTTCGCGCCCGATTTGAGCATCTTCGCCAGATGCACGCGGTTGCGTTCGCCGCCCGAAAGCTGTCCGACGAATTTTTGCTGGTCGCTTCCGCCGAAATTAAAGCGCGAAACATAGGCGCGCGAATTCATTTCGCGTTTGCCGAGCAGGATCAGATCCAAACCGTCGGTGATCTCGTCGAAAACCGTTTTCTCGGCATTCAAAGAATCACGCGATTGGTCAACGTAGCCGAGCTTGACGGTTTCGCCGACGCGAAAATCGCCCGAATCGGGTTTATCCTGTCCCGTAATCAGGCGGAAAAGCGTCGTTTTACCCGCGCCGTTCGGTCCGATCACGCCGACGATACCGCCTTTCGGCAAAGAAAATTCGAGATTTTCAAACAGCAGTTTGTCGCCGTAAGATTTTGAAACATTGTGCGCTTCGATGACAATATCGCCGAGACGTTCGCCGGGCGGAATGTAAATTTCGAGCGTTTCGTTGCGCGTTTCCGTTTCCTCGGCGACGAGTTTTTCATAATCGTTGATCCGCGCTTTGGATTTCGCGTGCCGACCTTTCGGCGACATCCGAATCCATTCAAGCTCGCGTTCCAGGGTCTTCAATCGTCTGTCTTCGCTCTTTTGTTCCTGCCCGAGACGCTGCGATTTCTGCTCAAGCCACGACGTATAATTTCCCTGATACGGAATGCCTTCGCCGCGGTCTAATTCGAGAATCCAACCCGCGACATTGTCGAGAAAATAGCGATCGTGCGTGACGGCGATGATCGTGCCTTCGTATTTCTGCAAATGCTGTTCGAGCCACGAAACCGATTCCGCGTCCAAATGGTTCGTCGGTTCGTCGAGCAGTAAAATATCGGGCTTTTGAAGCAGCAGACGGCACAGCGCGACGCGGCGTTTTTCACCGCCTGAAAGATTTTTGATCGGCGTTTCCGGCGGCGGACAGCGCAGCGCTTCCATCGCCATATCAAGCCGCGAATCCAAATCCCACGCGTCCGCATGGTCGAGTTTTTCCTGCACTTCGCCCTGGCGTTCGATCAGCGCGTTCATCTCGTCATCGGTCATTTCTTCGGCGAATTTCATGTTAATTTCCTCAAATTCCTTGAGAAGATCAACCGTGCCCTGAACGGCTTCTTCGACGATTTCCTTGACGGTTTTCGACTCGTCGAGTTTCGGCTCCTGCTCCAGATAGCCGACCGAATAGCCTTTCGAAAAAACGACTTCGCCGTTAAAATCCTTATCCTGTCCGGCAATGATCCGCAAAAGCGAAGATTTCCCCGAACCGTTTAAGCCGAGAACGCCGATCTTCGCGCCGTAAAAAAACGATAAATAAATGTCTTTGAGAACAGGTTTCTTATCGTAAAACTTGCTCAATTTGACCATCGAAAAAATGATCTTGTTAGGTTCTTGATTGCTCATAAAAATGGAACGCCGTCATCTTGACGGCAATGAACGCCCAAGCGTTCAAAATACGTTTCTTAATATTCAACTTAAAATTCTATCACGGAAGTTAGATTGCCTTGCAATCTGTGCCGTCAAGATGACGGTGTTCCGGTTTTACTTAATTTCTACTTTCTTAACCGCTAATTTTTCAATTCTGTCTCTTCGCACTTCAAAACCGATTCCCGCCGCTTCGGGCGCGATGATCGTGCCGTTTGCGCTGACTTCGACCGCCGGTTCGATGATGTCTTCGTGCCAGTAGCGTTTGCTTGCGGAAACGTCGCCGGGAAGCGTGTAGCCTGCAAGCGTCGAGATCGCGATGTTGTGCGCGCGTCCGATTCCGGATTCGAGCATTCCGCCGCACCAGACGGGCATGCCGCTCGCGCGGCAGATCTTTTCGATGCGTTTCGATTCTGAGTGTCCGCCGACGCGTCCGTTTTTGAGGTTGATGATTTTGCCGGATTTTAATTCGATCGCTTTGCGCGCGTCTTCGGGCGATTTGATCGGCTCGTCGAGACAAACGGGCGTCGAGATTTGCGCTTGCAGTTTGGCGTGATCGATAATGTCGTCGTGCGGCAAAGGCTGTTCGAGCATCATCAATTTGAATTCGTCCAAAGATTTCAATTTATCAATATCGCCTAAGGTGTAAGCCGAATTCGCGTCGCCCATCAGCGGAATATCGCCGAAGGTTTCGCGCACTTTTTTGATGACATCGTAATCCCAACGCGGCGAAATTTTGATCTTGATGCGTTGGTAGCCCGCGTCGAGTTCGGTTTTGATCTTTTCCAAAAGCTGTTCGACCGAATCCTGAATTCCGATCGAAACGCCGCACGCGATTTCTTTATTCACGCCGCCTAAGAAACGCCAGAGCGGAACGCCGAGTTTCTTCGCTTCCAAATCCCAGCAAGCCGTCTCGATCGCCGCCTTCGCCATCCGGTTGCCGCGCACCTGTTTCATCAGATCCCAGATATTTGCGGCTGATTCGACTTCTGCGCCCAAAACTATCGGTGCAAGAATTTTTTCGATCACCGCCCAAGCCGCGTCCGTCCATTCTTCCGAATACGAAGGCGTTTCGCCGCACGTTGCTTCGCCCCAACCTTCCGCGCCGTCTTCGTCCCGAACGTGCGTCAGAATGATCCGGCGTTCGTAAGTTCTGCCGAAACTCGTCTCAAAAAAATGAACGAGCGGCAAATTGATCTCGATTAGCTCTATTGATTTGATTTTCATTATCCCGAATGTCTGTTTGCAAACAAATAAAAAGGATAAGCAAAATTGATTATCCTGTCTATCTTACATTGCTTTTATTGAACTTCCAGCTCAAATCCGACTGTAAGTTTTAAAACGAATGCTTCCCATTTGCGTCCGAAAGCCTTCATATCGTGTTCGCCGAGCACTTTTTGCAAAGTCTTGTAGCCGTTCGGATCGTTTTTATGATTTGCGGAAAACTCTTTGTAGAAGTTTATCAGGAGTTTTTTCTGTTGAAGATAGTAGCAAAGATAGCGAGCTTGTGCGTAATTCGTTCCCGTGTCTTCACGATAAAATTCTTCATCCGTCATTGCCGTCATTTTTTTGAATGACGGCACGGTTTTTTGTCTAATTCCTTCCTGCAGGCGTGGAAGCCGCCAATTCGTAAATCCGTGAATATGCCCGTCCTTTTCACCTGTTTGCTCGAAAAGTGATCCCATTCCCTCGTTGAACCAGGCGGGACAGTCGGGAAAATTAGCTCTCATAAACGGATGAACTATTTCATGGACAAGCGTTCCGCCGCCGGTTGAAATATTCATTATCAAAGCCTTATTAGAGGGTGAATAATAACCGTAAGGAGTATCCGGTTCGTCGTTAAAAAATTCCTTGGCGTGTTTGAGATAGGAAGTATTATCTTTGAAAAGCCAGATTTCGATAATCTCCGCCGGATCTTTTGTAAAAAAATCCTGCTTTAATTTATCAACTGCCCATTTAACAGTACCGATGCTGCGTTTTTTGACCGTTGCTTCGGATTCATCGCCGATAACAATAAACGGGTCTTGGATCAAAACAGTAAAATTTCTGTCCTTTAACATTTTTTCTAATCGTTCTTTGTTTTTTTGAAGATCGGAATTATCTATCGCGGCGAAGGATTCTGAAGGAAGAGGTTCTTTTGCACCCGGTATCTCGGTTTGTTTCAGCTCCATTTGATTTCTACTCAACAGCAGGAAAAAAATTGAAACAAGAAAAAGAGAAATAAAAACCGCGATCTTAAGCATCACATTTATACCTCTGTTCTATTATTTACAAATAGGAGTAGGATTTTCTGTAAATAAACTTAATTGCATTTGCCGCAATCCTCAATGTTCAGAATAAATTTTACATCCTTGTCTTTCATTGTGCCTAAAGGATTCTTTGAAAAGAAATTAAGTTGCTTCGGCGGGGTATATTTAGTTAAAGTTTTTACACCAAAAATTGAAACAGATCCTGACGGTCGTTGATGTATTCGTAGGTGATCCGCGTCTGGTTCATTCTCTCGAGCAGCGGCTCGAATTCTTCACGATTTTTGAGCTCGATGCCGACGAGCGCGGGACCTTGTTCGCGGGAAGTTTTTTTGACGTATTCGAAATGTGTGATGTCGTCGTCCGGTCCTAAAGCGGTTAGAAATTCGCGCAAGGCTCCGGCGCGCTGCGGAAAACGGATGATGAAATAATGCTTCAAACCTTCGTAAAGCAGAGAGCGTTCCTTGATTTCCTCGGTGCGCGTGATGTCGTTGTTGCCGCCGCTCACGAGACACACGACGTTTTTGCCCTTGATTTCTTCACGCATAAAATCGAGCGCCGCAATCGTCAACGCGCCCGCCGGTTCGGCGACGATCGCTTCCTCGTTGTAAAGCTGTAAGATCGTCGAACAAACCTTTCCTTCGGGAACGAGCAGAACTTTTTCGAGATTTTGACGGCAAATCTCGAACGTCAGATCACCGACCCGCTTGACCGCCGCGCCGTCAACAAATTTATCGACCTTTTCGAGCGTCACGATTTCCTCTCTTTCAAACGCATTTTCCATCGCCGGTGCGCCTAATGGCTCGACACCGATAATGCGCGTGTGCGGGCTGAGCTGGCGAAAAACGCACGAAACGCCCGAAGCGAGACCGCCCCCGCCGACCGCCAAAAGCAGGTAATCGATTTTTACGTCCGCGTCTTTGAAAATTTCCAGCCCGACCGTGCCCTGTCCTTCGATGACCTGTAAATCGTCGAACGGATGCACGAAGGTCGCGCCTTTTTCGTCGCAAAACTCGATCGAAGCCGCATAAGCATCGTCGAAAGTATCGCCGACCAGGCGCACGTCGACCATCTCTTTGCCGAACATTTTGACCTGTTTAACTTTCTGATTCGGCGTCGTCGTCGGCATAAAGATCGTGCCTTTGATCGCCATTAGGCGACACGCGTACGCGACGCCCTGCGCGTGATTTCCCGCCGAAGCGCAAACCACGCCTTTTTCGATCACTTCCGGCGCTAACTGCGCCATTTTGTTATACGCGCCGCGAATTTTGTAGGAACGGACGATCTGCAGATCTTCGCGTTTGAGGAAAATATTTGCCTCGAAACGCTCGGAAAGATTCAGGTTCGGCTGGAGCGGCGTGTGAATGGCAACTTTTCGCAAACGCTCGGCGGCTTGGAAAATATTGTCCACGTTGGGAAAGGTAATTTGTCCGGTTTCAGATTTCATTTACTTATAATACCGAATAAAGAATAAGCAAAATTTATCCGAAAAGAAACCTGAAAGCCCGGAAAAGCCGAATTTTTGAGATTTTTACAACAAAAGCCGCCGCAAAACCGGAAAATTTTGCGGCGGCTCCGAAAAAGGATCTGTTCGATTTTATTCCTGCGGACATTTGCCGCAATCGTCGTTCGATCTACTGCTGCGATTGACGGCTTTCAGATCGCGCTGATAGCCTTCGATAATATTCAAAATGAACCGGACATCTTTGTCTTCCATATTCGGAAAACGCTTGTAAGTTTCCTGCACGGAAACGTTTAAGAAGTTTTCCGCCTGGCGGTAATTCTGGCGTTTGGCGGATTCGGTCATATCGAAAAGCGATTGCGCGAGTTCCGCGATCGTGTAATTTTTCTTGACCTCGACATCAGCTAGAATATCGCAGAATTTTTGTTCGCTCGGAACTAATCTGACTTCCTGAATTTCCTCGACCGTTTTTCTGCGCTGAACATCGAAATATGAAAGGCGAACTTTCACGTTCGACGCTCCTTTCAAAGGATTTTTAGCGCGGAAACGCAGCATCACAACCTGCGTCAAGCCGTTGTTCATATCGTCCATCACGACCGAAAAACCGTTTGCGCGATAACGCGGCGCGTAGCCGTAAATCTTTTCAACCTGCAAATTCGGATCGTAATCAACGCTCACCTCAACTTTTTTGGCGACCTGCGAGATCAGGCTCTGGACTTCGTTGACGAAAACTTTTTCGATGTCCTGATAATCGGAAACGAAATGATAAAGTCCGCGTCCCGATTTGGCGAGAGTGCGCAAAAGATCGTTGTTCAGATTCAGCCCGACGCCGATCGTCGAAAGATCTAGCCCCTGCCCGTTAAATTCCGAAGATTCGGCGGCGATCTTGCTCGGATCGACCGTGCCGACATTGGCGATGCCGTCGGTTAATAAGATCACGCGGTTGGTCGAATCTTTGCGGAAATTTTTCAACGCTTCCTGATAGCCGAGCATCAATCCGCTATGTAGATTGGTTGAACCGTCGGGTTCGATGCAGTCGATCGCACGGCGCAGCGCGTAACCGTCGCCGATGCGGCTGGCGGGAAACAGAACTTCGGCTTCGGTATCGAAAACGACGATCGAAACAATATCGTCGGGACGCAGTTTACCGATCAAGGTCCGCAGAGATTCCTTGACGCGCGACATTTTATCGCTTTCCGCCATCGAACCGCTTTTATCGATCACAAGCGCGAGATTGAGCGGGCGCAGATCGGTTCGTTCGGAAACTTCGGCGGTCGTAAAACCGATCTGCAAAACGGCTTCGCGCTGCGTAGGCGAAATCTCATTGTTGCCCCAGCGCGTATCGAGCGCGACAGCTTGCCCGACTTTCGGCAAAGCCAGACGATGTTTGTGATAATTTACGAATTCTTCGACCGCAACCTCGTCAGGCACTTTAAAATTGACCGTTGACGGGTAATAACTCGAGTTTCTCGAACTTCTATTTGTTGAATTTGTCGTCTGCGGATTTGAATTGTTAATTGCGCGGCTTTGCGAAACCGAAGCCGACGACCCGCTCTGCTGTGCCCAGACATTTACCGCGAAACAGAAAAACACTCCGGCACAAACGAATATCGATCTGCCAAAACGAAAGACTTTCATCATTTTTTCTCCTTATTTTAACTTTCAGCAATCGAGGAGAGCTTTTTGTAAAACCTTTTGCCTAAAGGATTCTTTGAAAAAGAATTAAGTTGCTTGATGAGCTTCAAATTATTTTTATCGAACGAATCTGCCGTTCGGTTTGTCAGCGGTTTGCGCGGTTGGAAAAAGCCGAGGAATTTTTATTTTCGAATTCTTCGATGGCATCGCAAACCGTTTCGATCTGCGAATTTTCCATCTGCGGAGAAAGCGGCAGGGATAAAATTTCCGCACAGATTTTTTCGGCAACCGGCAAGGATCGCTGTTCGGCGGAGCGGAAATTTTTCTGCTCGTGCAAAAGATAGGGATAATGAACCGCCGAGCCGATGCCTTTTTCGGCAAGAAAATCTTTCAGCTCGTCGCGCAAAGCGCAGCGGATCACGAAAAGATGAAAAACCGCTTCGGATTTGTTGCGGACGAAAGACAATTGAATCGCCGGCAAATCTTTCAATCTTTCAAAATAAATTTCCGCCAGCTCGCGCCGCCGCGCATTCCATTCGTCGAGCCTTTTCAATTTAACGCGCAAAATTGCCGCCTGAATTTCATCGAGCCGCGAATTTCTGCCGATCAGATCCATCTCGAAAGCTTCCGCGTGTCCGCCCTGCCGCAGAAGACGGGTTCTTTGCAGAAAATCCGTGTCGCTCGAAATAACCGCGCCGCCGTCGCCGAGTGCGCCTAAATTTTTGGTCGGGTAAAAACTGAAGGTTGCCGCAAGACTCGACGAACCGCAGGGCTTTCCGTCAAATCGTGCGCCGTGCGCCTGCGCGGCGTCTTCGATAACGATCAAATTACGGCGTTCGGCAATTTCTTTGATTGCCTGCATATCCGCCGTCTGTCCGTAGAGATGCACCGGCACGATGGCGCGGGTGCGCGGCGTAATGGCTTGTTCGATTTTCTGCGCGTCGAGATTAAAGGTTTTTTCATCAATATCGACGAAAACGGGTTTGGCGCCCGCATTGACAATTCCGAGAGCCGTGTAGGCGGCGCTCAAAGGCGTCGTGATTACTTCGTCGCCCGCTTCGATTCTGTTTGAAGCGATCAGCGCGAGCGTGATCGCGTCCGTGCCGTTGGCGACACCGACCGCGCCTTTCGCTTCGCAAAACTGTGCCCATTCATTTTCAAAAGCTTCGACTTCTTGACCGAGGATAAAATTTCCGCGCTCGATGACCCGTGCCAGAGCTTCGTTGATGTCTTCAGATAACCCGGCGGAGTGATGTGTAAGATTTAGAAAAGGTATTTTCATCCGTGCCCCAGTAATGTTCCCGGTTTTGCCTGTAAAATTCGATCGTTTGCGCTAAACCTTCCTTCAAAGAAACCTTTGGTTCCCAACCAAGAACCCGCTCGATCTTTTTGTAAGTGCAGTAGCAATTGCCGATGTCGGTTAACTGGCGTTCCGGCGGGAAAGCCACGCCGAGCACCGAGCCGGTTCCGGTCAGCGTGATGAGCTCGTTGGCAATATCGGCTAAACTGACATTTTGCTGATGTCCCAGATTAAAAATCTCGCCCTCGGCTTCTTCGCTCAAACCCGCCAAAAGCATTGCATCAACCACGTCGTCAACGTGATTCAGATCGCGGCGTTGTCTGCCGTCGCCGAAAAGTTCGATGGTTTTATCGTCCATTGCCTGACGGATGAACCACGAGATAAATCCCTGCCGATTGTGATTCAGCTGCTGGCGCGCGCCGTAAGTATTGGTCAGCCGCAAAATAACCGTCCGCAAACCGTAGGCGCGGTCATAAAGCAGATGATACATTTCCGCCGCGTGCTTATTGATGCCGTTGATGTCCATCGGCTGAATCCGATGCTGTTCGTCAACCGGCAGATAAGCGGGTTTGCCGTAAACCTGGCGCGTACTGGTAAAAACTATTTTGACGTGCGGATTAAACATCCGGCAGGCTTCGAGCAGGGAAATATGCGCCGCGCAATTAAAATGCAAATCATCATGCGGCATCTTCATCGAATCGATGTGGCTGACACTGCCCGCGAGATTAAAAATATAATCAACGCCGCCGACCAGATGATTGATCACCCAGCTGTCGCTCATATCTGCGATGTGAAGCTTGACGCGGTCTTTGATATTTTCAATGTTGTGCAGATTACCGCCTTGTTCGTTACTGAGCGAATCGATGATCGTAATTTCAACATCTTCGATCTCAGCCAGACGCTGTGCCAGATTACTGCCGATAAACCCCAAGCCGCCGGTAATTAAAACCGACCGTCCTTTATATTTTTCGGAAGGCATATTTGTTCTCAATATCTATCAGAAAGAGTTGCAATCAAAGCAGATTTTCACTAATTCTTCCGCACCACAATAAGTTTTAACCAAAGCAAGAAAAAATCCAACAAAGTTTTCGACACGCGGCGAACGGTAAAAAACTGCGATTGTCCGAATTGACGGGCATAATGATTTACACCGACTTCTTTAAAATTGGCTCCGGCTTTCCGGAGTTTGTAAACCAGTTCGACGCAAATACTGCCGCTTGTAGAATGTAGAGCTATTTTGCCTAAAATCGCGCGCCGAATCAAGCGGAAATCGCAGTCGACATCCCGAATCGGCAAAGAAAAGAGAAAATGAGCTAAATGATTGTAAGAACTGCCGATAATCTTGCGGTTAACTTTGTCGGTGCGCTCCAATTTATAGCCGTTCACGACATCGACGTTTTCAGTCAAAAGCGGAAAAAGTTTGAGCAGCTCGCGGACATCATACTGCCCGTCGCCGTCCGTGTAAAAAACCAGATCCTTGCTTGCCGCGTTAAAACCGCTCCGCAAAGCCGCGCCGTAGCCTTTGTTCGTTTCGTGTTCGACGATCCGCACTTCGGGATGTTTTGCCTGTAATTGATCCAAAACGTCCTGCGTATTGTCCGTGCTTCCATCGTTGATCACGATAACTTCGTAATCGTCGGTTAATCCGGGCAAGACCGCGAGCGCGTTCTCGACTAATTTTTCGATTGACTGTGCGTCGTTATATGCAGGAAAAAAAACGCTGATGCCCGGACGCGATAAAATATTCGACATAAATTTATGGTAATTGCCCCGTTTCGCGCACATAGAGGTAAACGGGAGTAAATCTCTCCGGCAGATTTTCGGTCATCGGCACTAGACGATAATTCGGAAATCTTGTCTGAAGTTTATCCGAATCCCAGATGATTACCGCAAAGCGTCCGGCTCTGACTTCTTTTTCAAAAATCGCGCTCAGGACGGGCGACCAATTGCCGGTATATTCCCCGAAATCGTCAAACTCAAAAGCGCAGCCGCTGCGCACGACCAGCTCGACATAAACGCTGAAACAAGTGCTCCCGGGCGGCGTAAATTTCGCCGTCGTTTCGGAGATTTCACGATAATAACTTAAAGACTGCCACCTGAAATATTCACCGCGGGATGCCCGAAAAAGTTGAAAAATACCGCCCAAACTCAGCAGAACGATCATCGCCAACGCCAGGCGCGGCATTGCCTTTTGTTTGAAATCTTCATAGATCAAACCCCAGATTATCGCGATGACAAATGAATTTTCAATGTAATAATTAACGCTTGCGCCGACTCTGCCCGACGAAATCGAGCTCATCCCGAAAGAAAGAAAAAAGTATAACAAAATCAGTAATTTCGGCGACCGCAGACGGTTGATCAACTGCTGCCGATCCATTCGCCGAAAAAAATCGCGGTTTTCGTAGGCAAAGATCAGCAGAAAAATACCGAAAATTATCATCGTCGGACTTTTCAGTATTTGCAGAAGGTTAGCGGTCAGATTGTCCAAACTGTAAGGCAATTCCTGCGCGTGGAGAAAATGCTGCCAGATATAGCCGCCCGCCGAAGTGTCATTGAGCAAAAACATTCCGGCGGCGACCAAGATCGCATAGACGGACAAGAATTTGACCGCATCAGTGATTTTCTTTAATTGCAAAAAACGCAGAATGATGATCAAAACCGGAAGCAAAAACGTGTGTTTCGTAAAAAAAGAAGCCGTCAGCAATAAAGCAATGGCAAACAGGCGCGGAAAACTTATCCTGCTTTTTTCGTCGGCGTCAAAAGCCAGCCAAACGGAAACAAAAGCAAAAGCCGCCGCGATCAGATCGGAACGCACAACGCCGACCCACATCTCGACGGCAAACATCGCGAGACACGCGAGACATGCCGCCCAACCGGCTTCGCGACTACCCGTTAATTTTTTCGTAATTTTAAGAACTGCCCAAACGCAAACCGCAAGCCCCGCGACGGATAAAATTCTGCCCCACCATAACTGAAAGCCGAACAATTTGACACCGATCGCCAGCAGCGCGTAAAAGACGATGCCGTACGGAGTCATACTGTAGGGCGGCGTCAAAGCGTAGGCGTAGGGATTTTTGCCTTCTAAAAGATGCGCGGCAGGCATCCAGTTAAATGCCTCGTAATAACCGTTATCGAACGGGTAGATGATCCGCGAGAGAATAATCGAAAACAATAAAACGCCTAAAATTCCGATCCCTGTGTAGATAATGGAAAGCGTGTTAAGTCCGTAAAAATTTTTACGTATTTTTTCCGTGATTAGCATTTATCTGGATGAAAAACCGTTTGCCGACAATGATTCTCAAGATTTTGCTACATTTTACGCCGACTTTACAAATCGGAAATTTATTTATATTTTTCGGCTTTGCACAAAAATCCCGAAAGTGCCGCGAGTCTTTAAATAATTAGCCACGAATGAACACCAATATCACGAATTTTTAATGTTTTATTCGTGATATTGGTGTTCATTCGTGGCTAATTTTATCTTTGTTTTTGTGCGTCCAAGAGGGCTTTATTCCGTCGAAACAACTTCTTCACCCTCAAGCGCGGCGTGAAGCGTGTGCCACGAGAGCGAAGCGCATTTGACGCGCGCCGGAAATTCCAAAACCCCGGCGAAGATCTTTAATTTTCCGAGATGATTTTCTTCCTCTTCCGCGTCGAGCTCGCCCGTCACCATTTTGTGAAATTCTTCGAACAAAACTTCCGCTTCTTCTTTTGATTTCCCCTTAACGGCTTGCGTCATCATCGAAGCCGAAGCCTTTGAAATTGCACAGCCCGAACCTTTGAAAGCGACATCTTTAACCTTGTCGTCTTCCATCTCGACATAAACCCTGAGCGCATCGCCGCAGAGCGGATTGTTCCCGTCCGCCGTTCTGGTTGCGTCCTCGATCTCGCGGAAATTTCGCGGATTTTTGTTGTGGTCTAAAATAACTTCCTGATATAAATCGTTTAATTCTGACATATTTTAATTTTGGATTTCGGATTTCGGATTTTGGATTGCCGTTAAATTTTATCGCCGAGCGGCGCGGTAAATTTTTCGTCCTCGATGTTTCCCGTATTCAAAACATCTTTCGGCTCGAACAATAAAACTTCGGCTTCCCGTTCGGCGACCGGGCGATGCTCGACGCCGCGCGGCACGATCACGAAATCTCCCGCCGAAAGCTCGACCGTTTTATCACGAAATTCGATGCGGAAATTTCCCTTGACCGCCATAAACATTTCGTCTTCATTTTCGTGATGATGCCACGGAAACTCGCCCTGAATCTTGACGAGCTTGACTTCCTGACCATTGAGTTCGCCGACGACTTTCGGTCGCCAATGTTCATCGATCAACGCAAATTTTTCAGATAAATTAACTTTCATAATCCTCCAAATTCAAATCATATCTTTGTTCTACGAGCGGTTTTCCAAAAGTGTTCGATGGTTTTTCTTCCGTTAACTTAAAACCGTAGCGTTCATAAAGCGAAGCGGCGGCGGTTTGCTCGTTGGTCGTCCATAAATAAGCTGATTTATAGCTTTTTTCTTTCAGAAAATCCATAAACAACTGCATCAGCCGACTGCCTAATCCGATGCCGCGAAACCCGGGTTCGAGATAAAAATACCGAAGCTGTGCCGCACGTTCGCCGCGGTGCATCAAGAGCAAAAAACCGATAATCCGATCTTCATTCTCACAAACCCAAACGCGATCTTTTTCCGCGTCATACAAACGATAAAACTCACTCAAACCGGCGGCAACATACGCCTCGAAATCAATGCCGTAACCGTTTTCCTCGTTGTAGAGCTTGCCGTGCCGGTAAATTACATATCCCAAATCGCCCGCTTTCAGTTCGGTTCTGATCGAGATATTTTTATCGCCAAGATTCAAACGCATCTTTACAAACTCTTGGTCAAAAACTGTTCGAGCAAATCTTCCAGACCGACTTTCGCCGCAAAAATCCCTGTGCCGTGTCCGCCTTTCGGGTAAATTTGCAGAGTCCAATTGTTATTCAGACCTTCTGCGGATTTGAACAGTTTCAAGCTCGAATCCGCTGATTCATTGTCATCTGAGGCAGCAACGAACAAAAGCGGACGATTTCCAAAATCATTAACGGCAGCTTCGATCGGCAGATTGCCGAAATAATTGAGTCCGGGCGAAAGCAGCGCGACGGCTTTGACCTGTTTGTTTTGTGCGCCGTAGATCATCGCGAGACTGCTTCCGTAAGACGCGCCGACGATTCCGATACGCGCGGCATCGACATTTTTCTGCTTCGCCAAAAACTGAAAAGCATTATCAACATCCGCTTTCATTCCTTTGACGGTTTCATCGCCGCGATCCGCTGCGACGCTCGCGCCGTCCGACGTTTTCACCGATTCGCCGAAACCGCGCCCGTCGATCGCCAAAACGCCGAAGCCTTTTGCCTGAATTTTCCGCGCAAATTCATCATAAGATTCGCGGTCGCTGCCCCACTGATGAAGCAGCAAAACGGCAGGCGAATTCGCTTTCGCTGACTCGTAAAAAGTGCCGACAATCTCGACATTATCGGCAGAAATGAACTTCACTGTTTGCGGTTCGGAAATTTTTGTTTGCGAATTCGATTGATTCGCGCCGTTCGCATTATTCAACGGCGCATTTGAATTTGCCTTATTCGCCAGATTTGAAACGGTTTGAGTCTGACAGCCGAAAGCAAACAAAAACAAAAAACTGATGCATGCTAATTTTGCCAAAAGTCCGTATTTCACTATGCAAAAACCTCGATCACTTTTTCGACCGCTTCGGCTAATTTATCAACTTCTTCGCGCGTGTTGTAAAACGCAAAACTGGCGCGCGCCGTCGCGGGAACGTTGAAAAACTGCATCACGGGCTGCGCGCAGTGATGTCCGGCGCGGACGGCGATGCCTTGCTGGTCTAAAATTGTGCCGATGTCGTGCGGGTGAACGTTTTCGATCGTGAACGATAAGACCGACGCTTTTTCCTTCGCCGTGCCGATGATGCGCACGCCTTCGATCGCCGAGAGTTTTTCCGTCGCATATTCCAAAAGCTCGTGTTCATAGCGCGCGGCGGCTTCGAAATCGATCGAATTCAGATAATCGATCGCCGCGCCGAGACCGATTCCGGCGGCAATCGCGGGCGTTCCGGCTTCGAACTTTTCGGGAAGTCCGGCATAGGTCGTTTTTTCAAACGTGACGGTACGAATCATCGAACCGCCGGTTTGATACGGCGGCATTTTATCCAAAAATTCTTTCTTTCCGTAAAGGATTCCGCTGCCCGTCGGCGCAAACATTTTATGCCCCGAAAATACGTAAAAGTCCGCGTCGAGATCCTGCACATCGACCGGAAAATGCGGCACGGCTTGCGCTCCGTCAATCAAAACGGGAACGCCGAATTTATGCGCCGTTGCGATCATTTCCTTGATCGGATTGATCGTTCCCAAGCTGTTTGAAACATGCGTCACGGCAACGATCTTTGTCCGTTCGTTGAGCATATTTTCGTATTCTTCGATGATCAGCTCGCCGCGCTCGTTCATCGGAATCACCCGAATAAGCGCGCCTTTTTCTTCCGCGACGACCTGCCACGGAATAATATTGGCGTGATGTTCCATCTGGCTCAAAATGATCTCATCACCCTCACCAATAAATTTTCGACCGTAGGAATAAGCCACCAGATTGACGCCTTCGGTCGTTCCGCGCACGAAAATACATTCTTTAGCCGACGGCGCATTGATAAATCTTTTCACCTTTTCACGCGCCGCTTCATAGGCGGTCGTCGCGTGCTGCGAGAGATAATGAACGCCGCGATGAATGTTTGAATGTTCCTGTTCGAGATAATGCGTTCCGCGCTCGATCACCAGATTCGACACCTGCGACGACGCGCCGTTATCGAGATAAACCAGAGGCTTGCCGTTTACCTCCTGCGATAAAACGGGAAAATCTTCGCGAATTTTATTTACATCAAAACTGCTCATTTCTTTTACTGCTGTCATGTTTTTACCCCTTGATAATCAAGCGCGCCGGTTAAACTCCGGCGCGTCTCGTTCCCGAACCGGGTTTTTCGTTGCCGACTTCCACTTTCGGGTTATTGGCTTCTTTGATTTCTTCGCGGGCAATAAACTCTCTTAAGGCAGTTTCAATTGTCGCGGCGCGTTTGTTTTTATCGCCCGCAATGGCGTCAATTTTTGCCAGTAAACTTTCTTCGATGATTAAATTTGTTCTAACTCTCATAATTTTTTATGTTCCTAAATTTGTGTTCAAGCGATTCAAAACCGCTTCGTCCAATTGTTTTTTGATCGACTCGATCTCGATTTTATTAACGATTTCCTCAGCAAAACCGTAAGTCAAAAGATTTCGCGCCAAACTTTCGTTCAAACCGCGGCTTAACAAATAAAACAATTCTTCTTCTTCCAACTGACCGACGGTTGCGCCGTGCGCGCATTTAACGTCGTCATTGTAGATCTCGAGTTGCGGTTTTGTGTCAACACGCGCATCATTCGATAATAGCAGGTTTTTGTTCGATTGCTGTGCGTCCGTGCCGGAAGCGTTCTCGCGGACGAAAACTTTGCCGTTGAAAACGCCGCGCGACCTGTCGTTCAAAACGCCTTTGTAGTTCTGATGCGACGCGCAATTCGGCACCGCGTGATCGATCGTCGAATGCGTATCGGCGTGCTGATCGCCGTTCAGCATATACAGCCCGTCAACAAAACATTCCCCGCCTTCTTCGGTAAATTTCAGATGAACATCGTGGCGCGAGAGCTTTGCTCCGAGATTGATATTGGTCGAATTATACAGACTCCCGCGTTTCAGCGTGATCTCGGTCGTCCCGACGTGATAGCTTTCCGCCGATTCTCTCTGCACGCGGTAATGCGTCAGATTCGCGTTGTCTTCGACAAAAATCTGAACGCCTGAATTTGTAAAACTCGCGCCTTTCGATTCGTAATATTCAATGATCGTCGCCTTGCTTCCTGCTTCCGCAACGACGATAATGTGCGGAAAATTCGCTGTCTTTTCATCCGCGTTAAAGTTAAACTCGATCGGTTTTTCAATCGAAGTCTCCTTCGGGATCGTCACCAGAACAACATCGGCAAACGCCAGATGTAAAGCCGTAAAACCGTTGCGCTCGAAATCAAACTGTTTCAAAAGCTCACTTGTTTCGCTTTCGCGCTCCGAATTTTGAATTTTGAATTTTGAATTTTGAATTTCCGCGACGTTCGTATATTTCCACTCCTCGTCACGCGGGGTCGGAAAACCGTTTTCCGAGAAATAGGCAAACGCTTTTTCGCGCAAATCTTTGAGCCACGCGTTTTTTTCACGCGCTGCATTTTCGCTAAATGCCTGACTATAAATATTTTCTTTAACTAATTGTTGTGAAACCATAAAATTTCTAAAACTATCTCGCTGTCTTTCGCATTCCGAGCCAGTATCCCAAAAGCGAAATTATTTGATGACTAAAAAACAAAAACACCGCGGAAAAAATAACTCTTTGAAAACTCACGCCGATAAAAAACCCGAAGACGAGCCATACGCCGATCAAATAATCTATCTGGTCAAAAATGTAAAAGAACAAATTTAAAATCCCGCTTGATGTCGCGCCGGGCGCAATATCGATTTGGCGCTTGATAAAACTATTCGGCAATTCGCCGAGCATCGCCGCCGCACCGACTATCAAACTAAGAAAAATTACGCTAACCGCTGAATAATCAAGCAATTCCAGTTTTTGAAAAACTTCCCAACGATGGAGAATCAACGCTTGAATCGCAAATCCCAAAGCCGTTCCGATCGCTGTCATCGCAATCCCGCGATAGGTTTTGTTCTCGCCGAAAATCCGTTTCCCGCGAAAAGTTTTTCCCTGATCGATTGGCTGAATTAAAGATGAAAACCAGCCGAATTTGATCGCGAAACCGTGCGCTGTCAAACCGCTGAGCAAAG
>Ga0310813_10000583_pt1 | contig 22512 bp, 20 predicted proteins | sample YN3metagenome_FD_203086 | JGI IMG/M metagenome (GOLD analysis project Ga0310813, IMG submission 203086) | Soil microbial communities from experimental microcosm in Duke University, North Carolina, United States - YN3 | ecosystem: Engineered > Artificial ecosystem > Soil microcosm > Unclassified...
GTGATAGGGCCGGTAGGGCTTCGACAATTTTTTGTCGAGCTTGCGGTGTGACGCGCGCAACCATCCTTGTCCGATTGGCGTATGAGGGTCGATGGCCCCCTGGAATACGATTTCCTTGAGGTCACCGGTGAATACGCGCAGCACGATGAAGAAATCGGCATCGGAGGTCGAGGAAGAGGCAAACAGCTTCAAGGCCGACGGTCCCGTGATCTCCGTCTCTTTTGCGAGCGGCGGAGTAAGGAAAGTCAAACCGTCGTTCATTGCCGCAAATTTTAGTTGCGCGGCTCCGGACAGCCTTTTGGTCGTCAGCGTCATCGCTGACGGGTCGAGATAGAATTTTGTCCATCGTGTGCGCTTGAGTGGCCATTCGCTTTCGGCGCGCGGCACAAATTTGTCGATATGCCGTACCTGCAGCAGCACTTTTGGTTGTTTCGCCCAGCCTTCTTTCTTTCCGTGCAGGAAACAGTCGAAGAAACGCAGCTGCTGCTCGCGTCCGTAGTCCGTGTAGAAATGTGTCCAGTGCTCGATGCCATGGGCCTCCAGCCATTTCTGCCTGGAGGCGGCGCGCACGTATCCTTCGAAATTGCCACGCGGGTGCAGCCCCTGGCCGCCCCAATTGGCAGCGGAAAACAGCGGCGTGACGATCTTGTCCCACTTTGCCGATCGCGCCCGATGATAGTCGTCGTCCATTGGATGCGACGCGATCTCGGTGCCGAAGTCGGAGCGGTTTCTCGCGAGTTCTGATTCCGGCAACGTTTCCGGTCCGCACACCAGTTCACTGTGCACGCGGCTGCGCCTGCCGCGTTCGCCGGCGCCGTACTGGACGGTCTTGACCTGCATGTCATACCAGTTTTCCAAGAAGGTCGAGAGCATGCCGCCGTGATGCGACATATCGCGGTACCAGTCGGCGGCACCTTCCCAGACGCACATGGCGGCAAGATGCGGCGGTTGCAGCGATGCGACTTGCCACTGGTTGATGCCGTAATACGAAATTCCGTTGAGACCGACCTTTCCGTTCGACCACGGCTGCACGCCCGCCCACTCGATGCAGTCGTAGAAATCTTTCGTCTCGCGTGGGGAGAAATGATCGATGAAGCCCGGCGAGCATCCGGCGCCGCGCGAGTCGACGCGCACGCAAATGTAATCGTGCGGCACCCACTTTTCCGGATCGACCACTTCCCAGCTTTGATAGAGATTGCTCGACCCGGCGGTCACGTCGGGATGCTTTTCCGCCATACGCTGCCAGGCGCTCGGATATCCGTCCTGGAATGCGAGACTTTTCGCGTAGGGCCCGTAGCTGAGGATGACAGGGTACTTGCCGTCTTTCACTGGGCGAAAAACGTCGGCGCGCAGCACGAGACCATCGTCCATCGTGATCGGCACGTCCCAATCGATCCGCATCCCATCGCGGATCTCGGTGCGTTGCTGATGCGACGCCATGTACCTACGCCCTTCCCACGAATTATTCTTTTATGGGATGGGCAGGCTACAGAACACGAAGAAGGACGCAAGAGCCGTAGATGCGGGCTAGCGCTTGCGCCGCTTGACCTTTGCCATCTTCTCAAGCACCGCGCAGACCGCGGCGGTATCGCGGCTGCCAAGGCCGCTTTTCATTGCCTTGATGTAGATTCCCTTGGTCGCATTGAACATTGGCGTCGGCACGCGGATCTTTCGCGCGTAGTCGCCGATCACCTGCATGTCCTTGTCCCAGACCGAAATCTTCATTGTTACGTCGTCATAGCGGCCTTTCGCCATCATCGGAGCGCGCAGCTCGAAGACGCGCGAATTGCCGGCGCCCGCCGTTATCAAGTCGACGATCATGCGCGGATCGAGACCGGCCTTCATGCCAAGGACCATTGCTTCGGCCGATGCAACATTGTTGATGGCGACAAGAAGATTGGCGACGTATTTCATACGGCTGCCGTTGCCGAATGGGCCGACATTGAAGACTCCGCGACCGAATGCCGTGAGCAGGGGGCGGATTTTCGCGATGAGTTTCGAGTCGCCGCTGGCATAGAACACGAGGTCGCGATTTCTTGCTTGCGCACCAGTGCCGCTGACCGGGCAGTCGATCGTCTGGTGTCCAGCCTTGCGGAGCACCGCCGCCGCTTTTTCCTTATCTGAAATTTTGAAGGTGCTCATTTCGACGAGCAATTTGCGCTTGAGGTTGGCCGCCGCGATCTTGCGCACGGTATCGGTGAGCGCCTCCGGCTTGGGAAGACTGGTTAGAATTGTCGGAACGGCAGCCGCAAGCTCGGCGGCGTTTTTCGCAATCTCGACGCCTGCGCGCTTGGCTTCACGGCGGCGCGCCGCATTGGTGTCGTAACCGACGACATGCCAGCCGGCCCTAACCAGGTTCTTCGCGAAGGCACCCCCCATGATGCCGAGGCCGATCACGCCGACCGTGCCCTTGCGCCGTCTTGCCGCCATTCAGTGTCTCCCCGATGCGAAATTGCATCCGTCTGCCCATCCCGTCTTATGCGTTGGGTGTGGGGCTGTCGAGTCGCGGGTTGCAGTATGCCCGCTTTCAAGCAGGCTCCTGATCGCCTATCGTCCCTCCGCAAAAGAACGGGAGGACGCATGCGCGTTGGCGTTGCAGGTCTCGGAGTCATGGGTGCGGCCGTCGCGGCGCGGCTCTTGGAAGTCGGTCACGAGGTGACGGTCTGGAATCGAACGCCTGAGAAGACCAAGGCGTTAGCGGATACCGGCGCCAAGGTCGCGTCGACACCGGCGCAACTTGCGAGCGCGGTCGAAGCAACCATCACGATGCTGACCGACGCTGCGGCGATCGATGCGGTCTACAACGGCCCAAACGGCCTCCTTTCAGGCGATGTGAAAGGCAAGCTGCTCATTGAAATGAGCACCGTGCCTCCGAAAGTGCCTCTCGCTCTTGCGCCGAAAGTACGCGCCAAGGGCGCTGCATTCGTCGAGTGTCCGGTCGGCGGTTCGACCGCGCCGGCACGGCAGGGGAAACTGCTCGGCCTCATGGGCGCGGAGCCCGCCGACGCAGAGCGCGCCAAGCCCCTGCTCAACCAGCTTTGCCGCAGGCTCGAATACTGCGGGCCGGTTGGCACCGGCGCGTCGATGAAGCTGGCGATCAACCTGCCGCTGATGGTCGCCTGGCAGGCCTATGGCGAAGCTTTTGCCATCGCACGCTCGGCTGGCTGGGAGCCAAAGCGGCTGCTCGATCTGTTCGTCGACACCAATGGCGCAAATCCCGCGCTGAAGAACCGCGCCGAGATGATTGTTACGATGCTCGAAGGGCGCGATCCCGGACCGACGACCTTCAGCATCGCGAACGGTGTGAAGGACCTGCGCACGATGGTGGAAACCGGCGAAGCAAACGGCGCCGACATGCGCGTGACAAAGGCGACGCTAACCGGCTTTGAAGATGCGACGAAGAACGGCTTTGGTGGTGGCGACGGATCACGCATGTCGGTTTATTGGTCCACGCGCAAAAAATCCTGAACACCGCGGGGCTCCTTAGGAGGAATTCATGAGACTCTTTTCGTTCTGGCGCTCGCTGGCGACTTACCGTGTGCGCATCGCGCTGAACCTGAAAGGCATTACGCCCGACGAGGTGATAGAAGTTAATTTGATGAAAGGTCACCAGCGGGAAGCTGAATTCCGTAAAATCAATCCAATGATGGCGATTCCAGCATTGATCGAGGATGACGGCACTGTACTTTTTGAGTCTCTTGCTATCCTTGAATATCTCGACGAGAAACATCCGAACCCGCCGCTGTTGCCAAAAGACCCCAAGGCACGCGCGCGAGTCCGCGGTCTTGCACAAATCATCGCATGTGACACGCATCCGCTGATCGTGCCACGTGTGCGTGAGTATCTGGCGCACGAGTACAAAATTGATGAGGCCGGCGTACTAAAGTGGGGCCACCATTGGCACGAGGCGGCCCTGGGGGCACTCGAGACTCACCTGGCGGGCTCAAAGCAGACGGGACGTTACTGTCAGGGCGACCAGGTCACGATCGCCGATATTTGCCTCGCGGGCCAGGGAGTCGGGGCCGCCTACTTCAAATGTGATCTCGCGCCATTCCCCACGGTGAAACGCATCGTTGATGAGCTGAACAAAATCGAGGCCTTCGCGCGGGCCCATCCGCTCAAGCAGCCTGGCGCCCCGGCTTCGGTCTAGCCTCGAATGATAAACACGGCGATCGTCGGGCTCGGCTGGTGGGGCAAGACGCTGGTCAAGGCGGCGCGCGACTTTGGCGCACCATTGCGCTTTGTTCGCGGCGTCACGATCGAGCCTGACTCGGTTCGCGATTTTGCGGCCGAACATGAAATCGCGCTTGGAACCTCACTCGATGAAGTGCTTGCCGACAAGTCGATTCAGGCCGTGCTGCTTGCGACCCCCCATACCAAGCATCGCGCGCAGGTAGAAGCCATCGCGGCCGCCGGCAAGCATTTGTACTGCGAAAAACCTTTCGCGCTTACCAAAGCCGATGCCATAGCGGCGCTCGAAGCTTGTAAGCGCGCGGGCATCGTTCTCGGGGTTGGTCATCATTTCCGGCTGATGCCGTCAATGCGTGTTTTGGCAGAGCTTAAGGAGGCAGGAGCTTTCGGCACCATCATGCATGTCGAAGGCAACTACAGCCATGACTGGCTCGCAAACTATCCCACCGACAGCTGGCGCATGGCGGCCGAGGAAAGCCGCGCGGGCGGCATGACCGGTATGGGCATTCACGTGCTCGATTGTTTCCGCGATCTGGTCGGCCCGATGAAGCGGATCAGCGCGCTTTCGAAAGCACGTGCCCTCAAATTGCCGACGGGTGACACGACCGCGGCGCTAATTGAGTTCGAGAGCGGCGCAACCGGCACGCTCGGCACCACGATCAAGACTCCATTTCGATGGCGCGTCGCCGTCTTCGGGGAAAACTGCTGGGCCGAAAGCGTAAGTGAGACAAGGGCGATCGTTCGGTACGCCGGCAAGGACGACCCCGAAATCATTGAGCGATCGCAAGACAATCATCTCGGTCGCAACCTCGACTATTTTGCGAAGGCCGTCTTGGGGCAGGGATCCTTCCCGATCTCGCCTGCCGGTATCTTGCAGACAGCTGCGGCGCTCGAAGCTGTCTTCAAATCGGCAGATGCGGACGGCGCCTGGATGGCAGTATGATGGCTGCATGACCGAACCGCAGATCCGCTTCGACGACGGTGCAGCATACGAACGCATAATGGGCGTCTGGAGTCAGCTTGCGGGCGAGCAATTTCTTGGTTGGCTTGCGCCCGCCGCTGATCAGCACTGGGTAGACGTCGGATGCGGCAATGGGGCATTCACCGAATTGATCACCCAGCGCTGCGCACCAGCCAGCGTGGATGGTGTCGATCCGTCGGAGGGGCAATTGGCTTTCGCGCGAACGCGACCGGCTTCCCGCATCGCCAGGTTCAAGCAAGGCGATGCCATGGCTTTGCCCTACGATGACAAGACTTTCGATGTTGCCATCATGGCGCTGGTTATCTTCTTCGTTCCCGATCCGGCCAAAGGCGTTTCGGAAATGGCACGCGTCGTGCGGACAGGCGGCAGCGTCGCGGCGTACGCGTGGGACATGTACGGCGGTGGATTTCCTTGGGAATCGGTGCAGTCCGAATTGCGTGCGCTCGGCCAAAAGATCGTGTACCCGCCGAGTGCCGATGCGTCACGTATCAACACGATGCATCAGCTTTGGACGAGTGCCGGCGTCTCCGATGTCGAGACGCGGGAGATCACCGTGCAACGAACCTTTCAGGATTTTGATGAGTTTGCATCAATCGGCCTGAACACGCCAAGTATCGGTCCAATCGTAAGGGCCATGCCGCCCGGTGAAGTTGATAAGTTAAAAAAGCGGCTTCGCGATCGACTGGCGGTCGATGCCAAAGGCCGCATCACATATTCGGCGCGCGCCAACGCCGTAAAGGGGCGGGTGCGAAAATAGCTTGGACTACGCGCGCAATCTGCGCGGCTCCGCGATGGCACGATCCCAAATGGCGTGGATATGCGCGACCTCTGCCTCAAAGCGCTCGAGGAACATCCGCGCCTGCATCGATAGCTTGCGGCGCGTCGGCTGGATCACCACGAATTCGGCGTGCAGCTCAGGATCTATGATCGGGTTCACGATCAATTCGCCGCGTCCGATGTCATTGACTGAAATAACGCTCGGAAGGATCGTCACCCAATCGGAGCGGGCAACGAATTCAAGCGTCGCGATCATCGCATCCATTTCAAGCATTGCCTCGATCTCGACGCCGTGCGCCTGAAAATAGGTTTCGAGATTGCGACGGCGGATATTGTCCGGACTCGGTGCGACCATCTTGAGAGGGCGACATTCGGGCAGGCGCACGGGCGCGAGAGGCTTGAATCCGGCGCGCGGCCCCGAGATCAGCATCTCACGGTCGCGCACCAACATACGCGATTTCAATCCGATGGTGCCCTCGAACGAAGGCACGACGGCGAAATCGAGCTCGTCGTCGAGCACCATCTCGGTCAACAGCGCGCTGTAGCCTTCGACGATGTGCAGGCGTACTTCCGGGCATTTCGGCACGAAATCGTCCAGCACCGGAGCAAGCACCGCGCGGGTGAAGGTGGGCATCAGTCCGATGCGCAGTTCGCCGGTGACCTCGCCGGCCATCGAACGGGCTTCCTCGGCCGCATGCTCAAGCGCGCCCACCGCCTCCACGCAACGCTTGTAGTAGCGGAGTCCGGCCGGCGTCGGCGTAACGCCGCCGGTTGTGCGCTCGAACAGCTTGACTTTAAGGGCGCGTTCCACCGCCGCGACGTGTTGCGAAATGCCAGACTGTGTTGCGTTTTCCCGCTGCGCCGCACGCGTAAAGGAGCCTTCCTCGCACACGGCGATAACGGCGCGGATTTGCCGCAGCGGGATATTGGCCATGACACCCCCAAAAAACAGGACATTAGAAAATTTGATGGCAGAAGGCAGAATATATTATTTAGCCTGCACAGCCAACCAGCATAGGATTCCCGCAATCAGTCAGGTGGCGCGCTAAAGCGCCGGGTCGGGGAGGACGCCATGGGAGCTAATTTCGGCATTGCCGGATTGGACTGGCAGCAGCGGGTCAATTGGGACCGCATGCGCGAGTATCGCATCGAGCGCGCGCGCGCGATGATGAAAAAGCACGGCCTCGGCGCCATGCTCTGCATGTACGACGAGAACGTGCGCTACATCACCGGCACGCTGACACCCGGCTGGAACCGCCTCAAACCAGGCCTGCGTTACGCAATGTTGTGCGGCGATGGCCGGCCGATACTTTTCGAGCAGGGCGACATCGGGTTCCAGATCGAGCGGCACTCGCCGTGGATTCCGAAAGAGAACGTTCGTCACTCATTCGCCTGGATCAAAGGCGCTGCTGGGCCTGCTTCGACGCAACAGGTGACCAAGTTCACAAAGGCCGTGCTTCAGGCGATGAAGGATAACGGCGTCGCTGGTGAAACGCTCGGCGTCGACTTCATCGACATCAACATGATCAGGATTTTCCAGGAGAACAAGATCAACTGGACCGACGGCATGACGCCAATGATGGAGGCACGCGCCGTCAAGAGTCCCGACGAACAGGAGTGCTTCCGCATCGTCGGCGCCATCGGCGATGCCACGCATTGGGAGTGCATGAAGTTCCTGCGCCCTGGCATCACCGAAAACCAGGTGACCGCGCATCTGATGGAATATCTCTACAGCATCCCCGGAATGGAAGATGTTGAGGACGTCATCGTGTCGTCAGGGCCGAACACCTGGCCGAACTGGCGCAACTTCTCCGACCGCATCATCCAGCCTGGTGACATCGTATTCATGGATTTGGCCGCACTCACATGGAACGGCTACAAGTCCTGCTATTATCGGACCTATTGCGTCGGCAAGGAGCCGACGAAGGAGCAGAAAGACACTTACGCTACCGCGCTTGAATGGCTTTACGACTCGATTGGTGCGGTGAAGGTTGGAGCCACCACGCGTGACATTGCGCTGAAGTGGCCTTCAGCAATGGAAACCTGGGGTTACGAAGACGAGGACCAGGCGGCCGCCAATCTGTGGGGCCACGGTCTAGGCCTCGCGCAATACGACCCGCCGGTGATCTCACGCATCTGGTCGCTCGACCATCCGATCGACATCCAGGAAGGCATGACCTTCGCGCTGGAGACCCAGCACGGCAAGCGTTTCCGCTATGGCGTCCGCATCGAGGAAATGCTGATCGTAAAAAAGAATGAGATCGAGATCGTGTCGAACTTCCCCGTGAAGCAGATCACGGTCGTCGACCCCCTGCCTGGCTACGGGGACCATGTAAAGTGACGTCGGCATGAGCCAACGTCATCCCCGGGCGAGCCGAAGGCGAGACCCGGGGATCTCGAGTCGCAGAGCTGTATCCGCCTGAGCAGGATGGCCGGGGCAAGCCCGGCCACGACAACGGAAACTCAAGCAATCGCGATGACCGCGTTCATCCTCCGTCTTGACGATCCTTTCGCCGGCGATCCTGAACGGGTGGGGCCGAAGGCGGCCAATCTCGCAGCCTTGACGCATGCCGGTCTGCCGACGCCCGGCGGTTTCGCACTCACCGCCGACGCCTACCGCCATCAGCTCCGGCACCTCGGAATCGAGGACTTGTTGAGTCAGTACAACGATGCCGACGTGCCTACATCGCGCCGAATTTCGATCCAGGTCAGGCTTGCGCTCTACGAGCGCGACATTGCCCCGGAGATCCTCGATCCATTGCTCGCCGCCTGGCGCAAGCAGCGCGAGACTGCGCCGCTTGGCGTAGTGCGCTCGTCGGCGCTGATCGAGGACCGTGCCGGCGCCAACTTCGCCGGTCAGTTCGAGAGTTTCCTCGGACTTTCCGATGAGACCGAGTTTCTCACGGCGGTGCGCGCCTGCTGGGCGGCGCTGTGGACCTCGCATGCGCGGCGCTACATGGACAATCACAGGCTTTCGCCTGCCGATACCGCAATGGGCATCCTTATCCAGCCCCTGATCTCCGCGCGCGCGTCAGGCGGCGGCCTGAGTGAGACGGCCGAAGGACAGATGCTGATTTCCGCCACCTGGGGGCTCGGCTCGGCGATCGCGCAGGGTGAAGTGGTACCTGACCGGATTGTGCTGGCGAAGAACGGGTTCCTGCGTACAGTCGAGGCCGGGCGCAAGGGTCATCGCGAGACCTGTGCGCACGGCGTCTCGGCTCCAGAACTGGTGCCGAAAGAGCTTGTGAGCGAGCCGTGCCTTTCGCCGGGAGAGGCCGTAACGCTCGGCCGTTTGTTGCGCAAATGCGAGCACCTAGCGGGCGCTCCGGTCGAGATCGAATGGGCGATGGATGAAAGCGGTTTCAAATTGCTGCAATCGCGCCCGCTGCATGTCGAAGCGCCGATCGTGCCCGATGAAATCTGGCTGCAGCATCCGGGCGTGCGCGGCCATCCCGCCGGCATAGGCTGGGGGGCGGGCCGGGCAGTAGTTGTCAATTGCGAGTGTGAATTGTCGCGTGTCGCGCCCGGCGATGTTCTGGTGACGAAAGTGGCGGGCCCTGCACTCAGCCACATTCTGTCGCGCGTGTCGGGCGTGGTCGCCGAACGCGGCGGGTCGACCTCGCACATGGCCTCGCTCGCCCGCGAACGCGGCATCCCGATGGTGCTCGGGGTACTCGATGCAACCCGCAGGATTCCCGACGGCGCGCAATGTGCCGTTGACGGCGTTGCCGGTATCGTGCGGTGGTTGCGGTGACCGCCAAACTGCGCGTCTTTGTTACCCAGCCAATCGCGTCGAACGCGCTGGATCGGCTGCGCGCGCTTGCAACCGTTAAGATCAATACGGACTCGAGCAAGATCATCGCGAAGTCGAAGCTGATCGCGGCGGTCAAGACGTGCGACATCCTGTTCTCGCTGTTGCACGATCGGATCGATCGCGCCGTGCTCGCCGCCAACCCGAAATTGCGTGCTGTCTGCTCGATGTCGATTACGCCCGACAATATCGACGTCGCAGAGGCGACCAGGCGCGGTATTCCAGTCACGGTCGTTCCGCCGATTGTCGCGGAGGCGACTGCAGATATCCATTTCGGGTTGATGATTGCCGTCGCGCGCAGGATGGTCGAAGGCGAACGCCTTGTTCGCGCCGGTAAATTCCCCGGCTCGCAATCGAACCATCTCGCCGGCGCCTATGTGCACGGCAAGACGATCGGCATTGTGGGGGCAGGGCGTATCGGCCAGGCAACCGCGCGCCGCGCGCGCGGTTTTGGCATGAAAATCATCTATTGGGGTCCTCGCCGCAAACCCGACGCGGAGCGCGAGCTTGGCATGGAGCATGTCACGCTCGAGCGGCTTCTGGCGGAAGCGGACTTCGTGTCGCTTCATCCGCCGTTGAATGCCGAGACGCGTCACATGATCTCGGACGCGCAATTCGCGCAGATGAAACCGACCGCCTTCATTGTCAATACCGCGCGCGGGGCGGTCATCGATGAAAAGGCACTGGTCCGTGCGTTGAAGAAAAAGCGCATCGCGGGCGCGGGCCTCGATGTGTTCGAACATGAGCCAAAGCTGCCGCCAGCTCTGAAAACGATGAAGAACGTAGTGCTTACGCCGCATCTCGGCAGCGCCGTGATGGAAGTTCGTGAGCAAATGGCAAATATCGTCGTCGATAATCTGCAGGCTTTGATCAGTGGCGGGACACCGCCCAACTGCGTCAACCCGCAGGTGCTTGGTACGCGTTTGAATTAGGATCGCCGGTCGGCAATTATGTTGCTCCACCACACCTGGAGCGATCGTCGGCGGAAAGGAGAATTGAAATGGCGGACTTGCCGAAACTTAACGTCGTGATTGCCAACAATTTCGGCCATCTGCCGATGTTCGTGGGCGCAGAGAAGGGCTTCTTCAAGAAGCACGGCGTCGACGCCAGTTTCCGCGTCGTCGATACCGGCACCGACATGGTCAACGCCCTGCATAACGGCGAAGCGCAGATCGGCGACATGAGCACGACCACGTATCTGAAGGCCGTGCATGCCGGCAACCCGTTCCAGGTCATCGGCCTGATCATGAACGACGCCACCGACGATCATTGCGATACGCCGCTCGCCATCGTCACCAAGAAGGGTCGGGGTATCGATGTCGGCAAGATCGGCGATCTCAAGGGCAAGACCGTCGGCCTCGCGCGCGGCCAGACGTCCGACGAATATTTCAAGATGGTGCTTCGCCGCGCCGGCGTGAAGTACGATGACATCACCATCGAGAACATCTGGTCACAATTCGGCCTGGCGCCGGCGCTGAAAGAAGGCAAGGTCGATGCCATCGTGACCTGGGAGCCTTACGTGACGCAGGCGCTGACCCAGGTGCCCGAGTCCTATCTCGTCATCCGCGGCGGGCAACACATGTCTTACGTGATGGTCGCGGTTGCGCACGGGCCGACCGTCGAATCGAATCCGGCGGTGATCAAGAGCATTGCCGCCGGGCTGGCGCAGTCCTCGCACTTCACGCGCAACAATCGCGACGAGGCCGTGGAGATTTTCGCCAAATGGGTACCGGGCACTGACGTTGCCATCGGGAAGAAGGCGGTTAAAAACATCAGCTTCGATCCGCGCATGTCGCCGAATGTGCTGCGCGCCTTCGAGAATGCCGAGGACGAGGTGCTCACCAACACGCTCAAGGGCGCGCCCCGGCTCAACGTGCCGAGCCTGTTCCGGCCGGACTTCATGCAGCAGGTCGAGAAGGAGCACCCGGAATATTTCGCCGACCTGCCGCGGCTGAAGTAACTATTCCGCGGTCCAGCCGCCGTCGACCACCAGCGACGTCCCCGTCATGAGTGCGGCGGCGTCGCTCGCCAGAAACACGATTGCGCCGGTGAGGTCTTCGAGTTGGCCCAAGCGGCCGAGCTTGATCCGGCGAAGGGTGTCCTCACGGAATGCCTTGTTCTCGAAGAAAGGGCGCGTCATCGGTGTTTCAATGAAAGTCGGCGCCAGCGTATTGACGCGGATCTTGTGGGGGGCGAGGTCGATTGCCATCGCCTTAGTGAAGCCTTCCATCGCATGCTTGGTGGCGCAGTAGACCGAGCGGGTCGGCCCGCCGACATGGCCCATCTGCGACGACATATTGATGATCGAGCCGGGCCTCTTTGCCTCGACCAGCTTGCGCGCGACAGCCTGCGCCACGAAATAGGCCGCGCGCACGTTGAGCGAAAACACGAAGTCGAAATCCTCGACCTTCACATCGACGAACGGCGCCGGCTTGTTGGTGCCGGCGTTGTTGACGAGGATGTCGAACGGCGCCTGCGCCGCGATTGTTGCTTTCGCAGTCTCGACGTCGCGAACGTCGAGCGTGAGCGGCTCGGCCTTCTGTCCGCGTGCTCGAATGGCCTCGGCTGCTTCCTCGATCTCCTTTGAGGTGCGCGCGGCGAGCGTCACATGCGCGCCGGCGTCGGCCAGCGCCGAGGCGGCGGACAACCCGATACCGCGGCCGGCGCCCGTCACCAGCGCGCGCTTGCCATCGAGACGGAAGGAAGGGGTCTTGGTCAGTTCGACCGTCATTCGGCCGCCTGCGCGTAGGGCACGTTGCGGCCGCCGTAGCGGCGCACGCGGACATTGGCCTGCTCAGCATGCGCCAGGAAGCCTTCCAGCACGCAGAGCCGCGAGCAAACTTCGCCGATCTTGGCGCTGGCCTCGTCGGTCAGCACCTTCTGGTAGGTGCAGGTCTTGATGAATTTGCCGACCCATAGCCCGCCAGTGAAACGCGCATTTTTCTTGGTCGGTAGCGTGTGGTTGGTGCCGATCACCTTGTCGCCATAGGCAACATTGGTGCGCGGCCCGAGGAACAGCGAGCCATAGTTTTTCATGCCGTTGAGAAAGACGTCGGGATCGCGCGTCATCACCTGGACGTGCTCGGACGCCACGCGGTCGGCCTCGGCGATCATCTCAGCTTCGTCGTCGCAGATGATCACCTCGCCGTAGTCCTTCCAGGCCTGGCCGGCGAGATCAGCGCTCGGCAGGATCTTCAGCAGCCGCTCGACCTCTTTCATTGTGTCGCGCGCGAGCTTTTCCGAGTTGGTGATGAGGACGGCGGGCGAGGTTGGCCCGTGCTCGGCCTGGCCGAGAAGGTCGGTCGCGCAGATTTCGCCATCAACGGTATCGTCCGCGATGATCAAGGTCTCGGTCGGCCCGGCAAGCAGGTCGATGCCGACCCGCCCGAACAGCTGTCGCTTCGCCTCCGCCACGTAGGCATTTCCGGGCCCGACGATCATGTCGACCGGCTTGATGGAATCCGTGCCGAGCGCCATGGCGGCAACCGCTTGCACGCCGCCCAATACGTATATGTCGTCGGCGCCGCCAAAATGCATTGCTGCGACGATTGCCGGATGCGGCCCGCCCTTGAACGGCGGTGCGCAGGCAATGATGCGCTTCACCCCCGCGACCTTGGCTGTCACGATCGACATGTGCGCGCTGGCGACCATCGGATAGCGGCCTCCTGGGACGTAGCACCCGATCGAATTGACCGGGATATGCCGATGGCCGAGCACGACGCCGGGTAGGGTCTCCACCTCCAGGTCGAGCATGGTGTCGCGCTGCTTTTGCGCGAAATTGCGGACCTGCGCCTGCGCGAACTTGATGTCCTCGATGTCCCGCTTCGATACCTGCGCGATGGCGCGCTCGACCTCGGAGGGAGAGAGGTGGAAATCCTTCGGCGACCACTTGTCGAATTTCTCCGACAATTCGCGGATTGCGGCGTCCTTCCGCTCCTCGACCTGGACGAGAATGGACTCCACGGTCTCGCGCACTTTGACGTCGGCGGCCTTGATCGCCCCCGCGTCCATTCCGCGTTTGAGCCAACGAGCCATGACGTACCTCCAGACTCCTTGTCACGGCCCGGACCGACCCTGACATTCCGTGTTTGTTCGAACTGTAGCCCAAAAAACGGACCCCCGGCGACCAGCCGGGGGTGACACTTATATGTGCTGCAAAACTACTTGATAGCCTGCGGATTGATCGGTGACCCTGTTCCGCCGGTAATGAGCAGCGGCGGGCCGCAGAAGAAGAATTCGTAGATGCCGTCCTGCTCGCAATCCTCGGCCAGCTCTTTCAGATAGAAGATCTCGCCCATGCAGAGACCCATGGCGGGAATCACAACCCAGTGCCACGGTTGGTTGGCTTCCTTGGTCTCGTTCGGACGTACCTCGACGCCCCAGGTGTCCGTGCAGATCGCGGCGATCTGTTTTTCCTGACACCAATAGCAGTTCTCGAACTTCACGCCCGGCGCGTCGCCGCCGGCATAGCCGCCCCAGTCCTTCTCGGCGTGGCAGCGTTCCATCTGCCCGGTGCGAATGAGGACAAAATCGCCGCGCCCGATCGAAACATTCTGCTGCTTCGCGCATTGATCGAGTTCGTCATTTGAAATGCTCTCGCCGTCCTGCATCCATTTGACGCCACGGAAGCGCGCGATATCGAGCAGCACGCCGCGGCCGACCATCTTATCCTTGGAATGCTCAATTCCGAGGACGGAGAGGCCGCGCGAGTCGATCAGCTTGGCGTCGTAGCCGTTGTAGGCCTTGTCCTCATAAAAAATATGGCCGAGCGCGTCCCAGTGCGTCGCACCCTGGACGCACAAGGTCAGCGTGTCGTCGGCGTAACGAATCTTGTTCCAGTCCTGCTGGCCTGCGATCGCATCGGTGCCGGTGGCGAGCATCTGATGGATCGGATTGAAGCGCCCGCCGAACAATCCGGTCTGCGGACCCGTGCGGTCGAGGGGAATGCCCAGCGCGAAGACCTTGCCGGAGCGGATCAGGCTCGCTGCCTTCACTATGTCCTCGGGCGTCACGTGATTGAGCGTGCCGATCTGGTCCTCTTTGCCCCAGCGTCCCCAGTTCTTGAGTTTCTGCGTTGCCTCGGCGATCGCTTGTTTGCCGACCTTGATGTTCATAAAGCTGTTCCTTCCGGTCTTCTCGTTATTGGAGCGCCCTCGTCGATGGATGCCCGCTCCCGTTGCAATATTGCGCTGGCCGCCGGTGTTTCAGCAAGCGGGGTGCGGCGTTGCCGCTTTGACGAACACGCATTGCTTGCGCATGATCTGGCCCACAAGCATTCGCTCAGAAACCGGCCGTCCAGGAGGATATTCATGAAACGCAATTTGATTGCCGCTGCCGCCATTGTGGCTGCGCTCACGCTGCCCGCCCAGGCGAACAACATCGTTGAGGAGTGGGCAGGCACCAAGGCGCCGGCGGCGCCCGCGCTGAAGCCCGTGACCGTCGATCCGAAAACGACGGCCCTCCTGATGCTCGATTTCATGAATCAGAACTGCGGCAAGCGCCCGCGCTGCCTCGATACGATACCGGCAGCGAAAAAACTGCTCGATGCCGCGCGCGCGGCCAAGGCGACCGTGGTGTATAGCCTGATCGCAAATACTACGGCCGCCGATGTGATCAAGGACGTGGCGCCTGTGGCAGGCGAGTCATCGGTTCTCTCGGGTCCCGACAAGTTTCTGAAAACGGACCTCGAAAAGATCCTCAAGGACAAGGGCATTACGACTGTTATTGCCGTAGGCACCGCGTCCAATGGCGCCGTCCTCTACACCGGAAGCGGCGCTGCGCTCCGCGGAATGAATGTGATCATTCCGGTCGACGGCATGTCGGCGGTCGATCCTTACGCCGAATACAGCACCGTCTTCACTTTCATGAACGCGCCGTCGGTATCGGCCAAGACGACACTGACAAAAAGCGACATGATCAAGTTCTGATCGAGTCTTTCGCTGCTAGAGCTTACCCAACGCACCTAGAATCTTATCCTGTGGCGAGCGGCTGCGCCTGGAGCAGGCGCAGCCGTCTACCGAGCTTGCGGGCTATCAATGCGCCAGCGGCGCCCACCCCGCATGGTCAAAATACTTGCCGTAGGTGTCCAGCGCATTGACAATCTTGATTGCGCCCTGCTGCTTCTGGGCGGAGCCCTTCATCTCACTGATGCCGTCGAGGATCTGCTCCAGGACGACGTGCAACTGTTGATCGGCCTCTTCGGGCAGCTTGCAGTTCCCGACAACATAGTCGATGTGCTTTTGCACGTTCGTCGCCAGGGCCTCATAGTGTTCCGGCGAGAACGTATTCTCATGGATCGCCTTCAGCGAAGCAGCCATCGCGTGACGAATTTCGCCCATGCCTTGCCGCAGGGCATCGTCGGTCTGCCACTTCCTGCCGTTGTCTAGTTTGAGCTGAACTGCAGCAGCGTCACCGTGACCATGCGGTTCTGCCGCGGCGGCGGCGCCAACCGAGCCGAGCGCCAAAGTCAGGGCAAATACGGCGGATACGAGCACCTTACTGATAGACATGATCCTTTCTCCTCCGACCTCTTAAGGTCGTGACCGGGTTGCTTGCTCCTAGAAATAGGGTCCCGCGGGCCCACCAGATTGCTCTGGAGCAACGTCCCTGACGATTTTTTCCTTTTGAATCAACGCAACGGAGCGCCGCTGGCGACCGCTTCGAGTTTCCGCAGGTCGCAAACGAAAATTCGCTTGCGGGCGCTCATGATAATGCCCTCGGCCTGCCAATCGCTTAGGATACGGCTGACAGTGGTGTGCGCGGTGCCACTCATCGCAGCGAGGTCCTTACGCGACAAAGGGAAGCTGATCTCAATCCGGCCCTTGACCTTGCGGCCCGCGTGCTGCGCGAGCCGCAGCAGGGTATGCGCGATACGGCGGTCGACTGACTCTGTGGCCAATTCGCGGACACGATGCTGCAATTCGTCGAGGCGACGGCCGACAATGGCAAGTGCGTTGAGCGCGATCCGTGGGTATCGCTGCATCAATTCGGTGATGGCGGTGGAGGACCACTGAATTTCGACGCAGTCGGTGACCGCTGTTGCGTCAGCCGGATAGCGACCGCCATGGAATAAGGCAAGCGCGCCAAAAATCTGGCCGGGGCCGACATACCGGATTATGACATTATTGCCGGCGTCCGCTTGGGCGATCCGTACGCGGCCCGACAGCAGCAAATGGCAGGCCATCGCCGCGTCACCGAGGCGGAAAATGGTGCGACCTCGAGGGATTCGCCGACTTCGTCCATAGCGCACGACGTCGTTGAGTGCGGAAATGTCGAGCTTGGCAAAAAGCTCGGTGCGCCGGAGAACTGCCGAGTTAATCTTCATTGTTGCCGACCGGCGGAGGCGAGCCTACGTCACACCTTCCCCAGTGCCCTTAAAATCTTATCCGGCGTGAACGGCATGTCGGTGAGCGGCTGCGCCCCGAGCGGCCGCAACGCATCGTTGATCGCGTTCATCACCGATCCGGGCGCGCCGGCAGTGCCTGCTTCGCCGGCACCCTTGGCGCCGAGCTCGCTGTCGGCGGTGGGCGAAACCACGTGGCCGCACTCGATGTCCGGCATCTCGGCGGCCATCGGCACGAGGTAATCGGCCATGTTGCCGTTGAGCAGCTGACCACGCTCGTCGTAGAGGCAGTGCTCGAACAATGCACCGCCGATGCCTTGCACGACGCCCCCGCGGATCTGCTCGTCCACGAGCTGCGGGTTGATGATGGTGCCGCAGTCTTCCATGCACCAATGCTTCAGCAGATTCACGAAGCCGGTGTCGACGTCAACTTCGAGATAACTTCCCTGAATGCCGTTCGTGAAAGCAAAGGGCCAGGCGCGCGGCACGTAGTGACGCGTCGCCATCAGCTCGGCCTGGAAACCCGGCGGCAGCGTGTCCGGACGGAAGTAGGCGACGCGCGCCAGCTCGTCGAGCGGTAGGCGCTCGGTCCCTTTGTCCTTGTCCACGACGACGCCATTGCGGATGTCGAGATCTTCCGGCTTTGCCTGCAGCATGGCTGCGGCCACCGCGACAACGTTGGCCCGCAGCGCCTTGCCAGCCTGCCATGCGGCTTCACCTCCGATACCAGCGGCGCGCGAGGCCCAGGTGCCACCGCCATAGGGAGTGTTGTCGGTATCGCCGGTAACGACGCGCACCTTTTCAATCGGCACGCCGAATGACGATGCCACGCATTGCGCAACGACGGCTTCGGCGCCCTGGCCCTGCTCGGTGACGCCCGTGTGCACAATGATCGCGCCCTGTGCGTCGAGCTTGACCGTCGCGCCATCCATCGAGGTGATGCGCGCGCCGCCGACGCCGTAGAATGCAGCTGACGGGTTTGTCACCTCGATGAAACTTGCGAAGCCGATGCCGCGATAGATACCTTTTTCACGCAGCTTCTTCTGCTCCGCGCGCAGGCCTGCATAGTTCATCATCGAATCGAGATGAGCGAGCGCTTCGTGATGCGACAGCAACTCGAATTTCAGGCCTGAGGCTGACTGTGTCGGATAGGCGTCGTCTGCAATAAGATTGCGGCGGCGCAGCTCAAGCGGATCCATGCCGATTTTTGCGGCGGCGAGCTCGACTAGGCCTTCGGTAACCGCGACGGCAATTGGGTGACCGACCGCGCGGTACTGACACATCACGTTCTTGTTCTGGAACACAACGTGCGCCTGCGCACGGTAGTTCGGACATTTGTAGGGTCCGCCGACCAGGTTGACGATTTGGTTGGCCTCGATGCCGCTGGTGCGCGGGTAGACGGAGTAGGGGCCGATCCCGGTCAGGTCGTCGATTTCGAAGGCATTGATAGTGCCGTCCTTGCTGACGCCGATCTTGGCCTTGATACGGTGATCGCGCGCATGGATGTCGGTGACGAAGCTTTCAATTCTGTCGGCGACGAATTTCACCGGGCGCTTAAGCAGCTTCGAGAGCGCGACCGTCGCCATTTCGTCGGCATAAGTGTGCACCTTGATGCCGAACGAGCCACCCACATCCTTGGTCAGAACACGCACCTGATGCTCGGCGATGCCTAAATGCTTGGCGAACAGATTCTGCATCATGTGCGGAGCCTGCGTGCCCTGATAGACGGTCATCCGCTGCTCGCCTTCGTTCCAGTCGGCGACGATCGAACGCGGCTCGTTGGTGACGCCGGTGTGGCGGCCGAACCGGAACGTGGTCTCGACTACGGCATCGGAATCCGCGAAGGCCTTGTCGACTTCGCCGACATCGAGCTTGCGCTCGAAGCAGAGATTGTCGCCGAGCGAGGAATGAATCACCGGTGTCTTGCGATCGAGCGCGACCTCCGGGTCGGTGACAGGGGGAAGCTCTTCGTACTTTACTTCGACCAGCTCGCAGGCGTCCTCAGCTTCGGCGCGGGTGTTTGCGACCACGGCGCAGACAGCTTCACCCTGCCAGCAGGCGCGCTCGACGGCGATCGGCGCCTGCGGTGCGGATTTCAGCCCCTTGAGGTGGGTTAGCACTCCCACCCATGGCGTCATGACTTTTGCAAGCTCGGTGCCGGTGACAACCGCAATGACGCCCGGCAATTTCTTTGCGGCATCGGTCGCGATCTTCACGATACGTGCATGAGCATGCGGCGAGCGGACATAGGCCACGTGCGCCATGCGCGGCAACACGACGTCGCTGACATATTGACCGCGACCTTGCGTCAGCCGCTGCAGGTTCGGGCGCGGTACTGACCTGCCGATGTAGGAATTCGGCCGGTCAAGGGCGCTCAGGACGGGCGGGGAGTCATCGACAATCTTCATGGATGCGCAGCCTCACAGGAACCGGGTCGGCCACAGGATCGTGCGCCACATGTGCGCGGACGGACTGTTGTCCAGGCCAAGGCCTTCTTTCGGCTGCTTGAAATTGCGCCCGATGATGTCCACGAAGTCGTCGAGGTTGACCTTGGCGTTCGGGTCGAATGAATAAATGTCGTTCACACAAATCAGGCGCGAGGTCATGTACCACTTGTGCGCCCGCGCACGCTTGTATTCCTCGACGATGTAAGGCTCCGGATTGTAGTCGGGCCCGAACAGCTCCTTGTAGAGATCGGGATAGCCATAGCCGACCGACTCGTCGGGGAAGAAACGCAGCGCCTGGTGTGTCTTCACCGCCCAGGCAACCTCTTCATCGACATAGGGCTCGATCATCTGGGCGCCCCAATAGCCATGGTCGCAGCGAATGAAACTGACGATGGCAATGTCGTGCAGCAGACAGGCCAGCACCACTTTTTCGGGTTGTCCTCCCTTCAGCGCATGCGTGGCGCTCTGCAGCAGATGTGCGGTGGACGCGAAGCGGTGACGGAAATAGTCCACCAGCGTCGGTTTCTCCGGCATCGGCGGCAGCCGGGGGTCGTTGCCCATCAGAAAAAACTTGCCCGGATGCTTTACCTTCATTTCAGGGCCGGTATCCATCTTCACCTCGCCATCCATCAGATGGGCGATGGTCGACTTGGTGATGATGCGTTCCATCTCGTGCATTTTCTCTTCTTCGACTTCGTCGGCACGTTCCGACATCGACAGCGGATGGGCATGCTCGTTCATGGCTTAGCTTCCTTTCGCCGCCCCTGGGCCACTGCTTCAACGGCATCGATGATCGCGTGATAGCCGGTACAGCGGCAGTAGTTGCCCGATAGATGCTCGCGGATTTCGTCTCGGCTCGGCACCTTTTTTGCGCGTTTCAGCAGGTCCTGGGCCACGGCCAGCATGCCGGGGGTGCAGAAGCCGCACTGCAGCGCGTTGCGTTGTTCAAAGGCCGCTTGCAGGTCGGCCACCTCGCCGGAGTCGGAGAGACCTTCGATGGTTTCCACCTTGGCGCCGTCGCACTGGGCGGCGAGCATCAGGCAGCCGCGCACGATCTCGCCGTCGACGCGCACGGTGCAGGCGCCGCACACACCATGCTCGCAGCCGACATGGCTCCCGGTGAGAGACAGGTCGTCGCGCAGGTAGTCGACCAACGTCTTGCGCGCGTCGACGCGACCTTGCACGCGTTCACCGTTGACCGTCAGGGAAATATCGACGGCGTGCTTGCTCATCCCCGCGGCTCCATCAATTGCTTTGCAACGCGGCGGAGCAGGACACCGGCCAGGTGCTTCTTTGTCTTTGCCGTCGCCTGCACGTCGTCATGTGGATCAAGGTCGAGCGCTTTGACCGCCGCGTCGATATCGCCGTTGGCGAGCGCTGCCTCGGCTTTCTTCGGACGGACCGGCGTATCGCCAACGCCGAAATAGGCAAGGCGCACATCGGTCAGACCCTTGCCGTCGGCCCGCGCACTCGCCGCCAGGCCGACGATGGCGTAGTCGCCGTGACGGCGCGCGAGCTCGGCAAAGCCTACGCGCATGGTCTTGTCGGCGGCAGGGACGCGTACGGCGGTAATCATTTCCTGGGGGCGCAGAGCAGTTTCGAACAGGCCCTTGAAGAAAGCGTCGGCTTTTACTTTGCGCTTTCCGCGTGGACCCGCAATGTCGATCTCGCCTCCGAGCGCCAACAGGCAGGCAGGCAACTCGGCCGCCGGATCCGCAAAAGCGATGGAGCCGCCGAAAGTGCCGCGGTTGCGGATTGCCGGATGGCCGATATGCGGCATCGCAAGCGCAATCAGTGGCGCGTGTTTTGCGATGACATCTGAACGCTCAACCTGAGCATGGCGCGCCAGCGCGCCGATCTCGACGAGCTTTCCCTTTTTAGCGATGTCATTGAGGTTCTTGATGCCGTTGATGTCGATCAGCAGATCGGGCGCCGACAGGCGCATGTTGAGCGTGGCAATCAGGCTCTGCCCGCCGGCAAGCAGGCGTGCATCGTCCTTGTACTTGGCGAGGAGCGTGACCGCCTCCTTGAGCGTTTTCGCCTTTGTGTATGCAAATGGCGCTGGCTTCACGTCTCCTCCCCATTTTTTCTTATTCTGACCGGTAACGCGGGCAGGTCAATGCGGCCTGATACGTCTAGGAAATGGCCTTCACAATATCGATCGCACGGCGCAGCAGCGTCATCGACGCTTCCAGCGTCCGGAACGCGGCGTGCGAGGTCAGCGTGACGTTGGGCAGTTTCGCCAGCGGATGGTCGGCCTTCAGCGGCTCGGCATGAAAAACGTCGAGTCCCGCGTGGCGAATATGCCCGCTTTGCAATGCCGCGATCAGCGCCGCTTCATCGGCAAGCGCTCCGCGGGCCGTATTGACCAGGATCGCGCCCGGTTTCATGCGCGCGATGCGCTCTTTGCTCAGGAAGCCGCGCGTTTCATCGTTGAGCACGAGGTTGAGCGAGACGACATCCGATTTCGCCAACAACGTGTCGATATTGACCTGCGGCACACCGGCATCCGGCCGCGGCGTGCGGTTATAGGCGACAACTTCCATGCCAAGCCCTTTGCCGATCCGGGCAACTTCCGCGCCAATGCCGCCAAGTCCAACCACGCCAAGCGTCTTGCCCAGCAGCTGCACGCCTTCCTGCGGAGTCCAGACGCCGGAGCGCACCTCGCGATCCATGCGCGCGACATCGCGGGCCGCGGTGAAGATCAGGGCGACGGTGTGTTCGGCGACCGCGGTATCGCCGTAGCCCTTGATTGTGTGGACTCTCACACCGCGCGCGTTCAGTTCGGCGACATTCATGTAGCTAGCCGCGCCCGTACCCAGGAAAACAATGTGCTTGAGTTGCGGGCACCTAGCCACGAGTTCGGTCGGCATGTACGAATGATCATCGAGCGCGACGTCGTAGCCCTCGAGGACACGCGGTAAGTCATCGCGTGCGAAAGCCTTGCGATTGACATCGATCG
>Ga0310813_10000584_pt1 | contig 22500 bp, 27 predicted proteins | sample YN3metagenome_FD_203086 | JGI IMG/M metagenome (GOLD analysis project Ga0310813, IMG submission 203086) | Soil microbial communities from experimental microcosm in Duke University, North Carolina, United States - YN3 | ecosystem: Engineered > Artificial ecosystem > Soil microcosm > Unclassified...
TGCCTTCACGGAATAGCCGAGAGACGCGGCGAGCGTGTACTGATGGTCGCGAAACTCAGCGTAAAATTGCTGGAAAGCACGTTTGCGTAATTCAGGGTCGCGCTTCACCAGAAACGAGCTGAACGAGCTTTGGGTGAGCGGTCGCTCGCGTCCGGTCTCGTCCGCGAGCACACCAAACTTCATGTCCACATCTGTCAGTTGCGAAAATGTGTCGTCGTAGCCGCTCAGCGCGACGTTGCTCAGCGCCAGTAGACGTTCCTCTGGCACTGAAAGCACATGCGACCTCATTCGTCGGATTTTGTGCAGCTTGATCCGCCAATCTTTCAGCGCCGGATCGGCAACGAATTCTCCGAATCGTTCATCATCAATCGCCAGGATTTCAGGGACGACAAATGCCGCGGCCTCGCTGATTCTGGTAAGTAGATTCTGGACCTGACCAATGCGAGCCAGGTACTCGTTATTCGTGCTGTCTTCGGCCGCTTGCAGCGATGCGTAGTGATAGACGCGTTCCATCTTCTGTTCGAGCGCCTTCTCGAATTCGAGAAGCCCCAGCAGTGTCTCGGCTGATTCCCCCACTCTGCCTTTCCACTGTTCAAGCTTCGGATACTCGCTTTGTAACCACCCAAAGTCTTCCTGCCATTTGTTCACGTCAGCGAACAAATGTGTGAGATCCCATCTGTCGGCCTCGGCAATGTCAGCGCGTGTCAAAATTCCAGAAGACATTCGGAGAAAGATGAATCAGCAAAGCAGGAAACCAAGACAAGACTAAACTCTGGATTGAAAATTCATCGATTTCTGGCTTCGAGACTGATTCAGTAGACGGACTGCAGGGTGTCGCGCAATTAATTTGAGAGCACGCTCGGTTAGGGCTTTCCCGGGTGGAATCTTGTGCCAGGGCGACGCGCCGGAAGGGTGCGGCAACGGAATCAAATCGACACCATGCCCGCCATGGACCACGCGAAATTTATGGCCAATTACTTCTTCCAATTTTGCGCAGTCTATGTACTGGACGATCGCCAGTCGGCCGACGGGAATAACAAGCCGCGGCTGTAAAATCCGAATTTCATCATTCATCCACGACGCACAATTGCGAATTTCATCTGGCGCAGGGACCCGGTCAGTACCTCCGGAATTTTTACCCGGGAAACAGCGGCAGACCGCGGCGAAGTAAATCTTGGATCGAATGGTCGCTTCGTCCATTCCGCAAAATTGTTCGAACCAACGGAAGAGTGTTTTCCCGGCAGTGTGCGCGAACGGTCGCTTCAAAGTGGGTTCGCGCGGACCGGGTGCCTGACCAATGATCATCACATTGCTGGCGATCGCACCTCCTGAAACGGGCGTGGATTGCATGCGCGGGCAGCGACGGCAGCGAAGTAGCGCCTTTACATGTTCGTCGAGTCGGTTTTGGCGAGTTGCAGTAGCCACGGCGCTGTGGGCCGTTCGCACATGGATGAGCAACTCGCAAGATCAGACGGCCATAGGCCCGTGCTACAGCATTGAAATCCCTCGGCTTTGAAATTTCAGCGCCGGAAAATTGAGAAGAGCGACAGAAGCAAACTCAAGACAATGCTTACAACAATGCAGGTCACGATGGGAAAATAGAACGAGGAATGTTCGCGCTCGATCCGAATGTCGCCGGGCAATCGGCCCAGCCACTTCGGCGCGAAACCGCTCCACAACACCAGGCCTACCAGTGTGGCGACCACGCCGATGATCATGATGAACCTTCCAAGTTCCCGCACATTCAAAGAGTTGCGCGAATGAAGCGGAGGCACAAGCTTGGGAATAGATGCCGGTTCAATTTCGAGATTATTACGAGACACTTGGGGTGCCAAAAACGGCGACCGAAGACGAGATTCGCAGCGCGTTTCGAAAGCTCGCGCGTAAGTATCACCCCGACGTAGCCAAGGATAAAAAGGCGGCCGAAGAAAAATTTAAGGAGATCAACGAAGCGTACGAGGTTCTGAGCGATCCTGAAAAGCGAAAGAAATACGATCAGTTGGGCGCTGATTGGAACCGTCCGGGCGGTTTTCAGCCGCCGCCGCAATGGCAAAGCCAGCAACCCGGCGGGGGGTTTTCGCAATGGGGTGGCGACGGCGGCGGCGGAGTTGAGTTCGAGTTTGGTGGAACTGGGTTCAGCGATTTCTTCGAAGCGTTTTTTGGTGGCGGTCGCGGTCGCTCAGCATTCGGTGGATTTGGCGGACGCCCTGCAACAGCTGAACGCGGCGCCGATGTGGAAGCGGATATTATGGTTACGCTCGAGGAAGCACTCCACGGTTCCACAAGAACCGTGTCGCTACGGCGAGCAGGGTCAGACAGGGTGGAACAATATCAGGTGAAAATCCCCCGCGGAGTCCGCGAAGGCCAGCGGATCCGTTTGCGCGGTCAAGGCGAAGCCGGAGCGGGTGGAGGCAAGAGCGGCGATCTTTTCCTTCGGGTGCGATTGGCCAAACATCCGGACTTTTCTGTTGAAGGCAGCGACTTGATTCATGAGGAGAGAATCGAGCCGTGGCAGGTAGCACTGGGCAGCGAATTGCTCGTGCCCACGCTGGAAGGAAAAGCGCGGCTTAAAGTTCCGCCTGGTACACAAGGTGGTCAGCGGTTTCGTTTGCGTGAACGGGGTTTACCAGGAGTCTCAGGAAAACGCGGTGATCTTTACGTTGTCGTTCAGATCAACATCCCGAAGAAGCTGACTGAACGCGAACGCGAGCTCTGGAGCGAGCTGGCGAAATTGCACGGAGCGTAGCAATCATCATGTCGAGCGCAGTCGAGACATCTCTGATTATTGTCTTTCCGCGCGGTACGTTGCCAGAAACAATTAGAGATTCCTCGACTTCGCTCGGGGTGACAAACTGATGAAAATGAAAATTTCTCTCGGCTCAGATCACGCCGGTTTTCGTTACAAGGAAAAAGTAAAAGAATTGCTCGGCTCACTCGGTCACGAAGTGAAGGACTTCGGCACGTTCAGCGAGGATCCGGTGGATTATCCGCTCTTCATTCGTCCGGCAGCAGAAGCAGTAGCACGCGGTGAGTGCGATCGCGGCATTGTCTTTGGCGGTTCAGGCAATGGTGAAGCAATGGTAGCGAACAAGGTGCATGGCGTGCGTTGTGCGCTTTGTTGGAACGAAGAATCGGCACAGCTCTCGCGGCACCACAATGATGCGAACGTGCTTTCGATGGGCGAACGTCTGATTCCTGAAGATCTGGCTTTGAAAATTGTGCGAATTTGGCTTGAGACTGCTTTCGATGGCGGCCGGCACGAACGACGCGTTGCGATGCTAAACGCGATGTGAGAAAGAATGACGAAGCTCGAAGGAATGACGAATGACTAAATGAGGCATTGTCGCACGCTCGCTTATCGTCAGCAGAGCTTCGTCCTTCCTTCGGCATTCGATTCGTCCTTCGTCATTTTCATCAGTTTAGAGCAACCGATCCGCGCAAACCGCGACTAAGAACACCCCGCTTACAAACGCATTGCTTTGAAAGAATGCACGATTGATACCGATCAGATCGCGTTTTTCGGTTTTGTGTTCGTAGACAAGCGCGGCCGCGATCAGAGGCAGTGACCAGAAGTAAAGCGCGCCAAGGTTTGCGACCCAGCCAAAAGCGACAAGCGCGACAAACGTCAGCAGGTGTAATAGCTGGGCGAGACGCAAGCAACGGGGGATCCCCAGCTTCACCACCAGCGATCGAATCCCTTCGCGCCGGTCAAACTCATAGTCCTGGGTGGCGTAAATCAGATCGAATCCTGCCACCCAGCAAATCACGCCGGCCGCTAGCACGAGTGGCGCAAGATCGATCATTCCAGTCTGCGCAATCCATGCGCCGACTGGAGCAATAGCGAGTGCCAGTCCGAGAAAAAAATGCGTAGCGCTGGTGAAGCGCTTTGTGACGGAATAGAAAAAAATCAAGGCGAGCGCTACGGGCGCAAGGATGCACGTCAGCCGGTTAATCGCTGACGCGGTGAGAAAAAAACCCGCGGAAGCGAGAATCATCAAAAAGATGGCCGACAGCTTTGACACCAGCAAGTGCCGCATGGCCGTCCGTGGATTGCGTTGATCAAGCGACCAATCAACGACCCGGTTGAAAAGCATGGCAGCGGTTCGCGCAAATACCATGCAGATGATCACGAGCAAAAGAATTCTCGGCGACGGCAACCCGTTCGCCGCCACGATGAGCGCTGCAAGAGCAAAGGGAAGCGCAAAAATCGTATGAGAAAAACGAATGAACCGAAGAAATCGGCCAATGGGTCCGGTACCAAACTGGCTCATCATGTTTGGGCAAAGCTTTTAATTCTGCGGATCACGGACTGCGCGCCTGAAATCGGCCGCATCTTCCCGCACGAATTCTGAAACCCGCGCCGAGATCCAGCGCGGCAAGCTGCCAACAATCTGCTCGCTGCCATCCTGCGCTGGGCAGAGAGAGCGACCCACGCAGCTGTCATCGGCACATTGCGGTAAGCCGATTGGGACAATGTTTACTCGCCCGCGTGATGCGGCTCGTGCGTCCTCGGTTCGGCCGGTACTTCTGCTGGCTTTTCTTCGTGCTCAAGCCATTCGGTGTGGAAAACGCCGGGTTTGTCGATGCGTTCATACGTATGCGCTCCAAAGAAATCGCGTTGCGCTTGCAGGAGATTAGCCGGAAGACGAGCGGAGCGATAACTGTCGTAATATGCCAATGACGCGGAAAACGCGGGCACTGGTATACCAAATTTGATAGCGGTGGAAACGACCAGGCGCCATTTCGGCTGCGCTCTTTTGATGGCGCGCGTGAAATACCGATCCAGTAGAAGGTTTTGCAGCGCAGGATTACGCCGATATGCCTGCACGATTCGGTTGAGAAACTTGGCGCGAATGATGCAGCCGCCCCGCCAGATCGTGGCGATGTCGCCCAGGTTCAAGTTCCATCCGTAGGTTGTGCTTCCGGAGCGAAGAAGCTCCATTCCCTGCGCGTACGAAATAATTTTGGATGCATAAAGCGCGTCACGCACCGCGCCGACGAAACGATCGCGATTGCCTTTAAAGGTACGAGTCCGCGGTGGAGGCAGAATTTCCGAGGCAGCAACACGTTCTTCTTTCCGCGCCGAAATCACGCGAGCTTCGACTGCGGCGTTGATCGTGGAAATCACGACGTATTGGTTAATGGCAGCTTGCAATGTCCAGATGCCGGTCCCTTTCTGGCCAGCTTTGTCGAGGATGATCTCGACCAGGGGCTTGCCTGTTTCGGGATCGATTTTTCGAAAAATCTGCGAAGTGATCTCGATCAAATAACTCTCGAGCTCGCCTTTGTTCCACTCTGCAAAAGTTTCTGCGAGCTGCGGCGCATCCATTCCCGTGATGTCCTTCAGAATTGCGTACGCTTCACAGATCAGTTGGATGTCGCCGTACTCGATACCGTTGTGCACCATCTTCACGTAATGACCAGCGCCGTCGGGTCCCATATATCGACAGCATGGTTCACCGTCGACTTGCGCTGCGATTTTTCGGAAAATCGGCGCGATGATTTCCCACGATTCGCGCGAGCCGCCTGGCATAAGCGACGGCCCCTTCAGCGCGCCTTCTTCGCCGCCGGACACGCCCATACCTACAAAGTGAATTCCCGTGCTCTGCAATTCTCGTTCGCGTCGTTGAGTGTCGGTGAAGAGAGAATTCCCGCCGTCGATGATCACGTCGCCTTTTTCCAGCAGCGGAGCCAGTTGCCCGATAACGGAATCGACAGGCGGACCCGCTTTTACCATCATCATGGCGACACGGGGTTTTTTGAGCGCGCCGACAAATTCCTCCAGTGTGCGGGCAGGCTGAATGTTTTTTCCCTTGCCGCGTTCAGCGACAAATTTTTCGGTGACCTCCGTGGTGCGATTGAACACTGCGACCGAAAAACCTTTGGATTCCATGTTCAGGACGAGATTTTCGCCCATGACACCGAGACCGATCAGGCCGATATCACATTGATTCGTGTTCATTTTTGTATCTCCTTTTGTGGCTGCTCAACGTAGAAGGACTCACTGTAGCGAGCACTTTAAGAGCATGGCAAATGTCCTTTGTGAAATTTCAGTGACACAGGAACCGCTTGTGGCAGAGGTGAGCGATGTCCCCGGCGCCGGCGCGGTCGTGGATTTTTGGGGCGTGGTTCGCCTAATAGAAGACGGGCGCGAAATCGACGGAATCCATTATGATGCGCATCGGCGAATGGCCGAGCATCAGTTGAAACGAATTGCCGAACAGGCCGGAGAACAGTTTGGGCTCAACCTCGTTAGAGTTCATCACCGAATTGGGTTTATCCAAGTTGGAGAACCATCTCTTTTTCTGAGAGTAGCAAGTCCGCATCGGACCGAAGGCTTCCGCGCAAGTCAATGGATCGTGAATGAGTTGAAGAAGAGAGTCCCGATTTGGAAACGACCACAGTTTAAACCCGGGAGTTATCGCCACACCTCCCGCAGCGAGGCGGCTGCAGTATGAATTGGGCAAACCGACTAACTCTGAGCCGGCTCGCATTGACAGTTCTCTTTGTTTTGTTGCTCAGTTCGTCCTGGCATTATGCGCGCACCGGCGCGCTCGTGATTTTTTTGATCGCCGGCCTCACTGACTTCATCGACGGCGAAATCGCACGGCGTTACGGAGTCATCACCAACTTCGGCAAGTTAATGGATCCGCTGGTCGATAAAATCATGGTGGCTGCGGCGTTCATTTCCCTTGTTCCTCTGAAAGCGGTGCCAGCATGGGCGGCGACGACTGTTGTCGCGCGCGATTTTTTGATCACTGGTTTACGAATGATGGCCAGCGCTAAGGGGCGAATTCTGCCTGCAGAGAGCCTCGGTAAACAAAAAACATCGTGGCAAATCGTTACCATTGTTTTCTTCCTCGCTCTGCTCTCGGTCGCCGAACTCCAGTACGCGAATGAGACGTCTACCTGGTGGCTGCGGGCATGGGACCAAGCCGGTCCCGTGTTGGTTTGGGTTACGGTGGCGTTGACGCTCTATTCGGGAGTTGCGTACGCGTGGCGACATCGCGAGTTGCTCGCGCCAGATCAATAGCTACCCAAGCAAATCATAAACTGTCCAGGAGTGTCTGCTACGAAGCAATTGCGAGATGTTCTTCATCGTTCCAAAGACGCGACTGTGGCTTTCACGGCGCGAGTGGCCATCAATACAAAGCTGCGGTCGATCGGGCAAATGACTGAACTTTTAATCGATACAAAAAATAAACGCGTTCGCGTCCGACTCGATTTGCTAGGCGAAAAGGAACCGATCGAGATCGATATTCTGCGCTACAGTTTAAAAGAGAAAGGCGAGACGGCTTACATCACCATTGAGGAGGCGACCTCATCGCGCGAATGGTTAACTGCTGCAGTGCGTGAATTCGTTGTCGGTCAAGATTTGCCGATCCCCGCCAAAGCTGGCGCACTTCTGAGATTACTAACGTAAAGCTGCTGACGACGAAAGCGCATAGCCAGCGAGATTTCGAATCGATTTTACGAGGCGCGGATTTCGCGACCGTACCGCGCGGTTCATCAACCCTGCGGCTTTTGGTGGCTGCGAGACCTCTGGCCGGCTACCCCTTACACGCATAGCAAGCACGGGACACGAAGCAGTCTTGGTGAAACGACCACGCCGCGCGCTCGTCATCTGGTTGTCGATCTGCTTATCGGCGGGGAATGACGCAAAAGCAGGGCCGTTTCGGGACTTTTTCAGCACGCTACGCAGCGCAATTGCTCACCCGAAAGAGACGACGCGAGCGCACCGCGGCACGCATAAGCATAAAAAGACTCCGACAAGCGACGTTTCGAATGATCAAACTTCGGATAAGCCGAGCCGGGTGCCTCAGGGTCAGACCGACGTCCGGTGGGCGAAAGCAGCGTCAAGCGACACGGACCAAAAAGTCGAATTGCCGTATGGAACCCCGGTCCCGGGTAAACCAGGTTTTGTCACCAGTCCGTTTGCGCCGGATGCTGGCTACGTCCAGGTCCTCGGTTTTCCGCCAGGAACCCGGGTAGAAGATCCTTACACGGGCAAAATCTTCCTCACGCCGTAGGCATCAGTGATTTTCATTCCTTGCACGCGCAAGATCCACCTTTCGGTTTGGCGTATTTAGTGATAACATTTTAGACTCGCGGAGGTATCAACCTCCGGAGAAGGTTAGGAGGGCTACGCTTCATCACTCGTCACGCTCACAGGAGGTCTGCAGTCGCAGCAGTCGCCGATTTTGGTGCTTTTGTACTCGCACACCGGGACGAGGTTCTCCACTCCTGGATCGCTGCTGTCGAGAAGCACCCGAGCATTTCTACCTCGGACAATCTTACCTACACACAACTGCTTGATCATCTCCCCGAGCTCTGCACCGAGCTCGCGGCTCTCCTCAAACAGCCCGATGCTAAGGAAATCAAGCGAGAGGCGAAGCAGGATGCCAGGGCGCATGGTTGGAAACGCTGGCGGCAAGGTTACAAGCTGGAGGAATTGATTCGCGAGATCTGCGTGATTCGTCGGAACTTCCTTGATACCTGGCTTAAAACTTTCGCCTCTGAGGAACTACGTTTCGATTCTGACGCACAGAATGCCGCGCAACGAGTTGTGGAAGGTTTTTTCGACAACGTCATTATTGAAGCAACCGTCCAATTCGCTGAGGAACATCAAGAATCCATGCGTCAATTGAACACCACGCTGAAACCCAGCGTGCCTCGCAATTCGGAATTTGTTCAGCGCATTACGCACCTACTGCGTGAGCCATTGGGGCCGCTGTTGCTGGGGCTCGAAGTGTTGTTGCGCGAAGAATCTTTATCGCCGCGGGGCGTCCAAATGATTGAAGTCCTCCAGCGGGGGGTGAAAAAAGAGGCCGACGCCATTGAAGAACTGCTGAGAACGACAGAATTGTTCGAAAAAGAGCTGGCCAGATAAAATGAGCGGGCAACGGGAATCGAACCCGCATGGCCAGCTTGGAAGGCTGGAACTTTACCATTAAGCTATGCCCGCATAGTACGGTGAGTTGAACAGTGCCAAGTGACTAGGGACTAGTCAAAGCGATTGCAGGGTGGTTATCGCACCAAATTAAATCCGCGGACTACCCTTCAAACGCGCTGGCGACGAGAGTCGCGTTATGGCCGCCAAACCCAAAGGAATTATTGAGTGCAACTCGGACTCTCTTTTCGCGGGCAACGTTGGCGGTGTAGTCGAGGTCGCACTCTTCACCTGGATTTTCCAGGTTGATGGTGGGCGGAATTACAGAGTCGCGAATGGCCAGTGCGCAAGCAGCCATCTCTATTCCCCCGGCACCGCCTAACAAGTGGCCGGTCATCGATTTCGTTGCACTAATCGAAACCTTGTCGGCGTATTCGCCAAATATTTGTTTGATGGCGCGGGTTTCGCAGAGATCGCCGATGTCAGTGGAAGTCGCGTGTGCGTTGATGTAATCGACCTGCTGGGGTGAGATGCGCGCGTGGTCCAGCGCCATTTTCATAGCTCGCGCGGCACCTTCGCCGTCCGGAGGCGGCGCAGTCATGTGGTAAGCATCAGCGGAAACGCCGTATCCGGTGATTTCACAGTAAATCTTTGCGCCGCGTGCCCTAGCATGTTCCAGCTCCTCGACGACGACGACTCCTGAGCCTTCGCTCATCACGAAACCATCGCGGTCACGATCGAAAGGCCGCGACGCACGCTCAGGTTCGTCGTTGCGCGTGCTAAGCGCTCTCATCGCTGAAAATCCTGCCACTCCGATTTCAACGATAGACGCCTCGGCACCCCCGGCGAGGAAGATATCCGCGTCGCCGGACTTGATGATGCGCCAGGATTCACCGATGGCGTTATTCGAGGTTGCGCAAGCGGTAACGATACAGAGGTTCGGACCGCGCAGGTTGAACTCCATCGAGATAACACCGCCAGCCATGTTGCTGATCAACATAGGGATGGTGAACGGTGAGTTTCGCCCCGGCCCCCGCGTCAAAAGGATTCGTAACTGATCTTGTAACGTTTTCAGGCCGCCAATTCCGGTGCTAACGATTACGCCGAAACGGTCGCGCTCTTTCAGATTATCGATATCGATTCCGCTGTCGGTGACAGCCATTTTTGCGGCGGCCATCGCAAGATGCGTAAACCGGTCGGTACGCCGGACGTCCTTTGGGTTTTTGAAGCACGGTTTGGGATCGAAATCGCGAACTTGCCCGCCGATTTTGCAATCGTATCCGGCGGTATCAAAAGCGTCGATCGTACGAATGCCGCTGACGCCGTTTTTCAGATTCGACCAAAATGTCTCAAGGCTATTGCCAACGGGTGTGACAACACCCATCCCGGTGATAACTACTCTACGCTCGGCCATGGCGATATAGCGTTGAAATTGAAACGTGAGAGCGTCAGCTGCTTCCCATGCCGACGTTTTGGACAGTCTGGAAGAGTTTTCCTTCCGTCCGGATCGAAGGCGCGATGATGATTTCAGTTTGTTGGAACTCGGGAAGATTGCGTGCGCCTACGTTGCCCATACAAGTCGTGATTGCGCCAACGAGGTTTTGGCTTCCGTCATCAACCTCAGCCGGGCCGAATAGAATTTGCTTCAACGAACCGGTCGCGCCCACTTTGATGCGCGTTCCACGAGGAAGGTTGGCGTGCGGAGTAGCCATCCCCCAATGGTAGCCGCGTCCTGGCGCTTCGTGCGCTTTGGCAAACGCGCTGCCCACCATGACCGCGTCTGCACCGCAAGCCAGCGCCTTGCAAACGTCGCCGCCTCTGCTCATGCCGCCGTCGGTGATAATCGGCACATATCGCGATGTTTTTTTGAAGTAAGCGTCACGCGCCGCCGCGCAATCGACGGTAGCAGTCACCTGTGGAACCCCAAGTCCGAGCACCCCACGTGAAGTGCACGCAGCTCCGGGCCCAACCCCAACCAGGACCGCAGCCGGGCCGCACTCCATGATCTCGAGAGTCACATCGTACCCCACGGTGTTTCCCACGATCACAGGCATACGCATTTCGCGGCAAAATTTTTCAAGATCGAGCGATTTGTACTCGGACGAGATGTGACGGACTGTGGAAACCGTGCTCTGCACAACGAAAACGTCCGCGCCGGCTTCCTGGGCGATCCTGCCAAATTCAGCAGCGCGCTGAGGAATGGAACTCACCGCGGCTACAACACCAGCGTCCTTAATTTGGCGCACACGCGCTGCTATAAGGTCCTGCTGAATCGGTTCCTGATAAATTCGTTGCAACAACGCAGTAATCTCCGACTTATTCGCTTCGACGATTTTTTGCAGCACCTCCTGTGGGTTTTTGTAGCGCGTCTGCACACCTTCCAAATTCAACACGGCAAGTCCACCGAGTTTGTTCATTGCAATGGCGAAGCCCACATCGACGACTCCATCCATCGCGCTGGCGAGAATCGGAATCTTCAAATCGAGTGGTTCCGCTGCTTTGCGAGGCAAGCTAAACGTTGTGTCCACTTCGTTCGGGTTGATTGTCACGCGGCCGGGCACAAGCGCGATCTCGTCGAAACCATAGGTCACGCGCGCTTTGCGGTTTCGGCCTATCCACATCCCCATGTTAAATGTTCTCCATCCTGAATCGTTCGTTTAAGCTTCCGCAGTGTGGGCACCGGGGAAGCAGCGCATCCGTGCGATCCTCAAATTCAAACGCGCAAATCACGCAACGCAACCGGTGCTGAAGAGACCGTCGCTCTCGCCGCCGGCGGTTCCATTCTCCCACTATCCAGAATAGAAACACTGCCGCAAGAAAAAGCAGCAGATAAATCGTGACAAGAGTAGCAAGACTGACGCGAATCACGGCTTGAGGTTGGCTGTCGAACGTCGCTGCGAAGACTCTACGTCGCTGCCCCATTGAATGCTGGCCGTGCCCCAAACCAGCGAAGAGGTGGGCCTCGTGTCGTTCTGTCTGGTGGGTGAGAAACGGGTACGGACGACCTGTAAGCGCGCTTCTTCATCAACCGCTGCATCACCCGATGAGTTGATTGGAAAGCAGTATCGAATTTCACCCAGATTGTTCACTGCAACGCGAAACCGAAGTGTCTCGGGTGTTTCTTGGTTGGACGCGGCGGAACCAGAGCGTGGCACGGCCGGCGTTCCAAATTGCTCGAGTTCCTTCGAAAACGAAATGTATGTCCGCGGCGTGCCTCTGGTGGAAGCCGTAGTCCGGGTCATGAAATGCACGGCATCTGGCGGCTGTGAACTTGGAATCGTTAGATCAGATTGCAATGCTGGAAGCTCCTTGAGAATTGGTTGTACTGCCGAATAGGAGGGCAGATGCTCAGTCTTTGGCAGCGCGCCAAGCCTTGCTCCCGGTGCCGGGTGAGTTGTGAAAGCAACCGCAGGATCTTCTGCATCAACCCAACGAAGCAGAGTCCGCCCTTCTTCCGAATCCGGTGCTATAAATGTGACCCGGGCTGGCGGCGGAAGAAGCGCTACCGGAGTCGGGTAAACGATTTGGAAGACATAAAAGCAGAGGGCGTGGGCCACCAGCGACAGCAGTAAGAAAGCCACGAGCATGGTCCTCCGATGTCGAGGGGAATCCCAGCTGAAAATAAGCGGTTCGGGTGCAATCTCAGAAGCGATACTATTCATCGTGGCGGAGTTGCAGCGAGCGCAACCGACGTGATGCCGTGTTCGAGCGCAGCGTTTGTGACTTCAGCGACTGTTTCGTACGAAGCAGAACGATCAGCCTTGATGATGATAGATTGATCCTTGCGCTTGGCTGCGTCGAGTAAGGGCCCAAGCTGATCCATGGTGACCCGCTGGTCCTGAAAATAAATCGCGGAAACTGCTCCGCCGGTAATACTGATGATTTGTTGATTGCTCTGCGGCCCGAGCGAAAAACGCGAGAACGGCATCGAGACTGAGATGCCTTGTTGCAGGATAAAATTCGAACTTAATAAGAGAAAAAACGCGAGCAGGAAAGCGAGATCGACGAGCCCGATCAGCAAAAGCCAAGCGAAGTTATAGTTTGTTGTTCGGCTGAGTTTCACAGGACCCAACTACATGAAGCCGCCCGTCAAACGTCCTGCCGTGCTTCAATCTCACGCACCGTCTCATCAGGTTGTTGGAAAGTGATGATGCCGCTAATTGGCCGGCTTTCGGTTAATAGGTGGACAATCTCAATGCCTGCGCGTTCCATGTCGTGCATCATGGTATTTACACGAGACGAAAGGTAGCTGTAGGCGACAAATGTCGGTGTTGCTACAACGAGTCCGGCCGCAGTCGTCAGCAAACTCTTGTAAACGCCACCGGAAAGCTCTGTCACTGTCGCATAACCACCGCTCGAGGCGATGGTCCCAAAAGCATCGATCATCCCTGCGACGGTCCCGAGCAGTCCCAGTAAGGGCGTCAGAAAGGCAATGGTGGCAAGTACGGGAAGAAAGCGCTCAAGCTTTGGCACCTCGAGTTGCGCGGCTTCCTGCACGATGTCGCCTAATTCCGCGCGCGGGGCATCGTGGCGAATAATCGCAGCATGAATCACTCGCGCCACCGGACCTGGCATGCCGGCGGACTCATGCAAAGCCTCGGCGAAATTGCGACGCCGGATCAGGTTCGACAATCCTTTCAAGAACTCGCCGACGTGAATGGTCGCGCGGTGAAAGTAAAAAAGGCGCTCCGCAAAAACAGCAATTGAGATGATGCTGCAGGCTAAAATTGGCCACATCAACAATCCGCCTTTTTGGATGTAATCAATCACGCCGACTTTTGTACCTCTGTTTGCGCGGTGTGGCAAGGCCGTTTCGGTGCTTTGGCTTTCACAAAGGGCTAGGATTTTGCAGCGGTATAAATGGTAACGATCCCCCCGGTGAGATGTTCATATGTTGGAGAAACGTAACCGGTCGCGCGCATCAATTCACACATTGCATTGCCATTCGGAAACTCCTCGATTGACTCACCGAGGTAGTCATAGGCGCGTTTCTTTTGTGTTAGAAATGAGCCAAGCAATGGCAGACAGCGATGCAGATAAAAACGATACGCCGCGCGTAGCATCGGCGTTACTGGCAATGAGAACTCTAGCACGAGCAGGTGACCGTTAGTGTTAAGCACGCGCCACATTTCAGTAAGTGCGGCTGAGCAATTTTCCAGGTTGCGCAGGCCGAAGGCGATAGTGACACAGTCGAACGACGCATCGCCGAACGGCAGTTTCATCGCATCAGCCAGTACCACCCGCCGCACACCTTTGTGCCGTGCAAGCTCCAACATCTGGGGCAAGAAATCGACACCAGTCACTTCCGCGTTTGGCAATATCTTTTGGATCGCCAGCGCCAGATCTCCGGTACCGGTTGCAAGATCTGCGATGGAATGTGGGTGCCAGGCCTTGACGATCTCAGCCGCGCGCGCTCGCCAATAGAAGTCAAGACCGCAGCTAAGCACGTGGTTTGCGAGATCGTAGCGTGTAGCAATCGACTCGAACATCTCTTGGACGCGCGCAGGTTTGGTACTCATGTCAGAAGTCTCATCGAAACGTCAGCGCGGGTTTGTTAAGGCGCTCGATCATGTGAGTCATAGTATAGCTAACGAGCTAACTCCGAGGAACAAGACTTGGAAGTCGCCATAAAATTACTGATTGCCATACATGATAACTACGGCTATCTACCGGCATGGACATATCTGTTAAAGAACTACAGGAAGCGATTTCAATTCGCCAGCAAATCGATAATCTGCAACGACGCCTTTCCTCTCTTTTGCGGGGGGCACCTCAAACGCCAGCGCCAGAGCCAAGGGCGACTCCCAGTGCCTCCAGACGCTACTTTTCGCCGTCAACAAGAGCGAAGCTTTCGGCCGCTGCCCGAGCTCGTTGGGCAAGAAGGCAAGGCACTGCAACAGCAGCAGCGCCAGCTAAAGGAAGAGGCCAGCTAACACCGGCTGGCCGAAGGAAGCTTTCCCAGCTTATGAAAGCGCGCTGGGCTGCAAGAAGAAAGGCAGGAGGAAAACAAAAAGTTTCGACACGGAAAAAAGGGGTGCTTACACCTGCCGGCCGAAAGAGACTTTCAGAGCTAATGAAGGCCCGCTGGGCCGCCAGAAGGAAAGCCGCCTCGAAATAAGCAACTACAATCGCTTCCACGAGCGGGCAGTTACTGGGACATCAACAGCTGGTTGCATCAGAGGAATTACTGCTCGCGAGAGGACTCGAACCTCCACGGGTTGCCCCATACGGTCCTGAGCCGTACGCGTCTGCCAGTTCCGCCACGCGAGCAACAAAGCGGGGTCTTACAATGCGAGCGCGCCAGCGTGCCTGCAAGCTGAAATCAAAGGAATAGCGCGGGATAACTCAGCTCGCGAGTTTCTTGCGTGCGCGCACCTCTAATTGATGTGCTTTTCGCACCTGCCCAAGGGAACGTAACAGATCGGCATAATTGGATACGACAATCTCATAATCTTTCGAGGGCTTATCCTCGACTTGTTCCCAGCTCTTGAGTGACGATTGATAGAGTTCCGCCGCCTTCGCATAATCACCACGAGAATGATAGACCACAGCCAGATTGCATTTGGATTGAGCAATATCGGCAATGGGGCGAGGCTGTAGGCTCTCTCTGATCGCCAGGGCCCGAAGATGTAGTTTCTCGGCTTCCGTGTATCGGCGTTCGTTGGTGTAAAAGACCGCCAGATTGTTCAGCACCGATGCCACATCAACGTGGTCAGGTCCAAGTTGCTTCTCATAGATCTCCAACGCGCGCAAGTAACATGGTTCGGCTGCCTTTTGTCGACCTGACTTGCGGAGAATCAGGGCGACGTTGTTTAGCATCGTGCCGATATCTGAATACGGGACGTCATCGACCCCACTTCCAGCAGCTATCGCTTTCTGGTAAAAATCGATCGCTTCTTCAGATTGACCAAGACTGTCGAACAGCAGGGCCAAGCGCCGTGCCGAGCGGTAGATGCCGCGCTGATCGGGCGGGTTGCCCTTTTCAAGGATCGCGTGGGTTTTGAGCAAGTATGCTTCCGCTCCAGCGTGATCTCCCTTTTGTTCTAACAGTTGACCAAGTTTCTCAAAGCTCGTGGCGAGTGCCGTTTCATTTCCTTTGAATGCACGCCTGGCAACTTCAAGGGCTGTTTCCGCAACGCGAATTGCCTCAGGCAGGCGATTGGTGGCGCGCAGATTGTCGAGCTTCTCATTGAGGATTACCCATAGTTTCTCTTCGCCCTTCATCTTATCACCATCCCTCGCTTAGTTGAGTAACTAATCGGGTGGCGAGGTCCTCAGTCGCGAGTGGCAAAGCTTGTCGTTCGTCTGTCGTTACGTCACTGGTGACGAAAAAACTGGTGCTACCCGTTACTTCATTCGGCCCGGCGAGCGGTTTGCCGTCTCGTGCAGTGAGCGAGAATTTTAGAGTTAGGGCAATATTAAATTCCGTCGTGGCCAGCACATTCCCACGCACTGACCGCGCTGGCAGCCGATTGATACGAGATATCTCTCCACTCAAGGTGGCGTCCGCCTTGTCGTCGCTTGTAATGACAAACGTGCCATCCTGTTGGAATTGTTTGATCACCGTATCCGTCACCAAGACTTCGATCCGCGGCACCAGCGTGCGATTCTTGAACGTGGGCACCGCAATGCTGTGAATGTCGCGGAGGTAATACGGCTTTACCGGCCCAACGTGATATCCAAGGCAACCGGAGATCGCGAGGCAAAGGATGGTCGCTAGTGAGGCTTTCAAGGCGCCGGTAAGGCGGACTCTTCGGGAGAAGAGGATGCTGCGGGAGCACTCGACGGATCGGAGCTTGTGCTCGTGCCCGGCAGAGGCGGCAAAGGTTCAGGGGCAGTAGTTGTATCCGGCGCGAGCGATGCCGGTGGCGGGAGCGAGCTTTCGCCCTCCGATGCAGGCAGGGGCGCCTCGTTATTCGGTGCGCCCGGCTTAGCCGATCCACTGCCGGCACTTTTAGCTCCATGCGGTTCGGGTTTTTTCTTTGCCGTCTCTGAAACGGGTATCGCCGGCTGCAATGCAGCGTCGCCATACTTGGCACGCAGTTGGTCGATCCGTTTCTTAGCCTTGTTACTTTCCTCTGATCCCGGCTGCTGCCGAATTACTTCGTTGTAGTAGATGACCGCGGCGCGATAATATTTTTGCTTATCGTAGAACTTCGCGACCTTAAAAGAATTGTTTGTCTGCTTGTGCTCTAGGATGTCGAGATCCTTGCGCGCCTGTGCTGCTTTCTCGCTCTTGGGATAGTGGAAAAGGAAATCTTGGAACGCCGTTTTCGCGTTGCTTGCGGCGGCAGCGTCATTTGTGCCTAGCTGTGAAGCCGTAAACCAAATGTAACCGATTTGATACTGGGCATCGACGGCTATCGGCTCGTTAGGAAACTTGTCCACAACGGCTTGATAAGCCTGGATCGCTGCATCGTTGGCTCCCTGTTTTTCGCGCGCCATGCCAATATTAAACTGCGCTCGTGCGGTGTATCTTCCATACGGGGCGGTGCGGACAACATTGGCGAAAATCGTTACCGCCCGATCCAACGCAGACGCGATCGGAATCCCCAATAGCTTCAATTTTTTTCCGTTCAGATAAATCTCGCCAACACGAAATTGTCCCTCGATTGCTTCATCGAAATGTGGGTTGCTCGCGTATCTTTCAACCAACTGGAGATATGATTCGGCTGCTGGAGTGTACTGATTGGTCTGTTCCTGTAATTGAGCAGCACGAAAAAGAGCAGTCGGAGCCAGCGCGTCTTTTGGGTGACGTTTGACGAGGCTCTTGTAAGCTTTGATCGCGCGTTTGACGTTGTTTTCCTTTTCGGCGGCCTGCGCCGTCTGATAGATCTCCGCGGCGTTGCCGTTTATTTCTTCCTCGCCCGGCGGCACATACTCCGCTTTGTTGGGTTTGAAAACGATCGACGCTCCGCTCGGTTCCGGTACAAGTAACAGTACCGCTATCACGATTAAAATGACTCGAATAAGGAATTGCATTCGGGTGTCGCAGGGTAATTAACTTCTCTTTCCAGTCAAGTTTCAACAGACACTGGACCCGCTCCGCCAGAGAGCTGATTCAGACGAGATTCGTTAGGGCAGAAGCTTTTTCTACGGGCAAAACCGATTAATGTTGGAATTCATTTGAATCTCACGGATCAACAGAAGATACGCATCGGCTCGTGCGCATGGAGCTTCGACGACTGGCGCGGTGTCTTTTATCCGGATGATTTGCCAGAGCCGCACTGGCTCGAATTTTACGCAGGCCATTTACCGGCGGTCGAAGTGGATTCTACCTTCCACGCTGCGCCGGCCGAAACAACCGTTCGTCGCTGGGCTGAAATGACTCCCGCCACGTTTCGGTTTACATGCAAGCTTCCCCGTCAAATCACCCACATTTGCCGGCTGCGGGATTGTGCGGCAGAGCTAAGTTCATTTTTTCGGACGATCGAATCGCTTGGCCCAAAGCTACATGTTATTCTCGTGCAGCTTCCGCCTTCACTGACGCCCAATGATGGCAAACACGCGCTGCGCAAGTTCCTGGCGCAATTGCCGCGGGAGTTCCGGTTTGCCATCGAATTTCGCCACGCGGGCTGGCATCGGCCTCAGTTTATTCGGTTGGTGGAAAAATATCGTGTTTGCTGGGTCTGGGCCGATACCACTCCGCTCCACGAGCGAAACCTTGCGCCTTTCGAATTTCTGCCGTGCACCACTGATTTCCTTTACCTGCGTTTGCTTGGGGATTACGTAACCAAATACGACGTCGATGGTAGCCACATCCATCGTTACGGAAAATTACTATGGAAACGGGAAGCCGCGTTGGAAAGCTGGTCCCTAAAAATTCAGCAGCATCTTGCAGACGTGCGCAGTGTTTGGGCATTTGCCGGCAATCACTTTGAAGGATTTGCGCTGGAGACCTGTCAGCGTCTCGCCGAACGGCTGGGGTTTAATCTGCCGCTGCCGCCGGAAACCGAACAGACGTTGTCAACCGACAGAGAATCGCAGCTGGATCTACAATTGTAACGGGACCTCGACACTTTTGTGCTTTTCAAAAATCAAAACCTTCCCAACGCCAATCCCGGTCATCTTGTCAGCGAGCCTCTTAAAATTTTCGCCAAGTTGGACTTGTGAATGCGCATCGGAAGCGGTCGTAAATGGAATCTCTTTCTCCATTGCTAATGCGATGATTGGATCGCTCGGATAAAGTTCCTTCACTGGTTTGCGCCAGCCGGCAGTGGAAAGCTCGATTGCAACATTGCGCGCACGAATAAATTCAAGTGTCTCATTAACCAACGCGCCGATGTCTGCTGTCGGGCGATGTCCATGGATCTTGATCAGATCCAAATGGGCAAGACAATCGACTAACCCGGTCGCAATTAGTTCGCGCAGACGCCGAAAATAATCGGCGTACATCTCGTCGATGTTCATCCCTTCGAATTGCGCCGCGCCATCCGGCACGCTGTCGAACATTTGATCGGCGCGCTCGAGGAAATGCACGGAGCCGAGAACGAAATCCAGGTCTTCCCAATGTTTTTCGATCCATTTACGGCCCGCCGGTGAATGGACGGGATCGTTATCCAACTCGATCCCCGCGCGGATCCGCAAATCAGGATTTCGTTCCCGTAACCGCTTGATTTCGTCAAAATCAATCCCGGCGTGGTAACGATCGTGATCCGTGAGAGCAATATCCCTTAATCCTTTTTTCCGAGCCGAATCCGCCCACGGCTGGAGCAGTTCCTGCGTGTACCGCTGCACACGATGTCCCTGAGGGTGCATGTGGTAGTCAGAAAAAAGTTCATGGTGTGCAATTGACGAGTGATCGGCGCCCATAGTCCCCTCTAGAGCTGTCTATCGACTCTGCGACTCAAGGTACTGCCAGGAATTTTTGCCGAATGCGCAGCTCCAAAAATTGCGGAAAAAAAACCTCGGCAATGAAGACTTTGTTAGGGGTAAGTTCGCGCGTCGAGATTGTCTCGTTATACTCGATCCGCTCTGAAGGGTTAATTAAAATTGTGCCGGGTTTTTCAGCGATCGCATGGTTCTCAGACCATTTCGTCAGGATCTCGCCGCCAGAATTCATGAGATAGATTTCGATGCGTTGAGTCGTCGGAAAATCGAGCGCCAACGGTCTTTTGGACAGGTTTGCCAGCGTTACTTTGACGCTGAGCTGACGGACTTCAGATAACTTCACAGTCTGCGGAGTGATTTGCAGATCGAGGGCGAGCCCGCGCAGGCGTGGATCTTTGTATTGCGGAACGACGTTGGGAGAAAACGGATGAAGAATGCGGCTCAACCAACCCCTTTTTCGTGGCGGCGTAGCCGTCGGCGTAACGTCCTGACCGACCATGGCTCCAGCCGCCACGACTATCAGAACAATCAAAACAAGCCGGCGCTTCATGAGGCCCTAAACAGCGCGAAAATTTTTCTAAGTTGCAAAATAGCTGTCAAACGATTTATGAACTCGCGAATGTCTTCGCAGGTAATCGGCATCAAAAGTCTTTGTATATTCGTATTTTGTGTGGCTTTTGCGCTGATTGATGCAGCAGCGAAGGAACGACACTGCACCTTTCGCGTCCATGCGCAAGCAAACGCTCAAGATACGGATGTGTTCTCAATACCCGCCCATGCCACGTCTTCGGGGAAAGATGTAGCCATTGAAAAAGTGCCATGGATCACCGAGCGCGATGTCATGGCTTTTTCGCCATACCCGGCCCAGAACGGAACCTTCGGCGCATTATTTCAGCTCGACGATCATGGACGGGTCGTGCTCGATACGCTAAGCGTCGAGCACCGCGGCAGCTTTCTCTTTGTACTCGTTAACGGCAGAATGATCACGGAACTACAGATCGACAAGCGAGTGTCGGACGGAAAGATTTACGTTCCGTCCGGCCTAACTGCCGCGGATGTCGAGCTAATGAAAAAACAATGGCGCTCGCCCGGGGAACGGAAGCGCTAAGGAGTTCATCCCGCATGCGACTATTGTTCGGCGGAGTTGTTGTCGCTCTCCTTTTCTCTGCTCCGGCGACACCGCAATCTGCACAAAATCAGGTTCTCGATCTCGTTCTGCCCACCGACAATGATGCTCTATTTTCTGGAGACGGCCCCGCTTTTTACCAATCTGTCGACCGAGGTGATAACGGCACAAAATCGGCACCATGGGAAGGCGGCCAATACGGCTTTGTGCGTGATGCGAAAAGCACTGGAGGAGGCGTCGTTTACACGCGCTTTCACGAAGGCGTTGATATTCGGTCCGTGCACCGGGATGCAAATGGCGAGCCGCGGGACGAAGTGCGCGCAATTGCCGATGGAGAAGTTGTGCACGTCAGTCCGGTGGCTGGCTACTCAAATTACGGCAAATACATCGTAATCGAGCATCGGTGGGGCGGCTCGAGTTACTACAGTTTATACGCACATCTCAGCTCGATTGCAGTCCAGCCCGGTGAGACGGTGAAACGCGGTCAACCTATCGCGGTGATGGGTTACACTGGAACGGGCATAAACCGTGAACGCGCACATTTGCATCTGGAATTATGCCTGATGTTCAGCCATCAATTCGAAGCCTGGTACAACACATTTTTCAGGAACGATCCCAATCGCCATGGCCTCTACAACGGGATGAACCTCGCCGGTCTCGACGTGGCGCGCCTCTACCTGGCGCTTCGAAAGAATCCGGCGCTGACGATTCCCGAGTTCCTGGCCCATGAAGAGACGTTTTATAAGATCACATTGCCGAAGGCACAGCACTTTGATTTGCTAACGCTGTACCCCTGGATGCTTGCAGCGGGAAAACGAAGTGCATCGTCATGGGAGGTTTCGTTCGCGAGTTCCGGCGTTCCCTTGAGAATTGAACCATCCGAAAAACGGCTAGCGCAACCCGAGGTAAGCTACGTTAAAAACAGCTCCGCGGAGTGTTCCTATCTTACTCGCGATGTAGTTTCTGGCCGCGCACCAAACGCCCATCTCACCAACTACGGTGCCCAGCTAATGCGGCTGCTGATCTGGCCTAATTGAATGCGGGCCGATATTTTCAGCACGACGTCGGCGTGCCTTGCGCAACTGCGACACCATGCGGGATCGCGCCTTGCACAAAGGTGAGACATTCCACCGCGCCGCTCGGCTTTCCTGGCAGCGCGATCACAAGAGCGTGATCGATCACTGCGGCAAGGTTGCGCGAGAGGATGGCGTTGGGCGTAATCTTCATCGATTCAGCCCGCATTACTTCTCCGAATCCCGGCAATTCTACTCGCATGACCGCGCGAATTGCTTCCGGCGTAACGTCGCGCGGCCCGATGCCCGTCCCTCCGGTTGTCAAAATTAATCCGCAACCTTGCCTGGCAAACGATCGAATTGTTTCCTGAATCCGACCTATCTCGTCTGGCACAATCGCTTCGGCCAAAACGTGCCAGCCGATCTGTTTCGCGATTTCTTTCAAAGCCGGCCCACCCAAATCGTCGTAATGACCCCCACTGGCGCGATCAGAAACGGTGATGATGCCAACTTGTACTTGCATGGTCGCGTTGCTATCCACGCCGTATTCTTTCGCGGTGACGGTCACAGCCACCCGCTACAGTGCTTTTAGTTTTCTCAAGCAATTGCACGCCGGAAATGATCATGTGTTTGTCTACCGC
>Ga0310813_10000585_pt1 | contig 22479 bp, 22 predicted proteins | sample YN3metagenome_FD_203086 | JGI IMG/M metagenome (GOLD analysis project Ga0310813, IMG submission 203086) | Soil microbial communities from experimental microcosm in Duke University, North Carolina, United States - YN3 | ecosystem: Engineered > Artificial ecosystem > Soil microcosm > Unclassified...
TCATGACATCCACATCGACGCACCGTTTGCTGACAAGGAAAAGTCTGACGTCATCAAACTCGGTGTCGAACTCGGCGTTCCGTTGGAGCTGACGCTCTCGTGCATGAATCCGCACCTTCGCCGCGCGGCGTCGCGTCGCGACACGACGAGCCAGCGCTTGTTGGGCGGGCAAGCTCCGGACATTGAACACTGTGGCGTTTGCAGCAAGTGCCGCGAGCGGCGTGATGCGTTCAACGAGGCGGGCGTAGAGGACAGGACCCGCTACGCGGTTCAACCGATCCGCTAACGCCCTCGCGGGCGCAGAGGGTCCGCGCTGCTGCGGTACACCTCTTCGCCGTCGATGAACGTTCGCGACACACCGAAGCCGCGGTCCAGCACAACAAGATCAGCGACATTGCCCTCGGCGAGGACACCGAACCTGGTCAGGCCAAGCGCCCGTGCCGGCGTTGTCGAGCACATGATCGCCGCATCGGTGATTGATGCCCCGAACATCGTGACGACGTTTCTAAACGCACGGTCCATCGTCAGCGTGCTCCCGGCCAGGGTGCCGTCGTCAAGCAGCGCCGCCTGATCCGAAACACGAATCGAGCGGCCGCCAAGCCGCGCGATTGCACCGGGCGCAAGTCCCGAGCCCCCTGTGCCGTCGGTGATCGCCATTACGCCGTCTACGCCCTTGGCGGCAATGGCCACACGGCTCATCGCGGGATGAACGTGAAAGCCGTCGCAAATGAGTTCTGCCTGCACCTCCGCGTGCGATAGCACGGCCCCGGCGAGTCCAGGCGCACGATGCGTAATCGGCGTCATGCGGTTGAACAGATGCGTCGCATGACGCGCGCCGGCATCGATCGCGGCGACCGCTTGATCGAAATCGGCGCCTGAGTGACCCAGCGACACGCGATGACCGGCACGCACCAGCCTCGGAATCAGGTCGAGAACACCCTCGATCTCGGGAGCGACGGTGATGATGCCGACATCGGCAGCTCTCGATTCGATCACATCCAGAATGTCGCGGCCGCTGTAGTGGCCATCCCGCCGGTGATCGTTCGGGACGCGGAGGCAGGCCGCAGGCTGCGCGCCTTTGTATTCTGGATTGATGAAGTTGCTTTCCAGATGCGCCGCCAGCACGCGTGACGCACCGCGGACTGGCGTCGCGCGGGCGGCAGCAATCTGCTCGAGGGTGGCCGCGAGCTCCTGTGGTCGACACGCGACGGTCGTCGGACAAAACGCGGTGACGCCGTAGCGGGGAAGGCGTTCGGCGATAGCCGCGATCGAACCGACGCCGTCAAGCGCGTCGTGCCCCTCGACGCCATGCACGTGAACATCGATGAAACCCGGGACAAGGTAGCTGTCCGCGACGTCGACGACTTGGGCGCCCGCAGGAGCTCCGCGCGTCCGGTCGATGGCCGCGATTCGTCCCTCGTCGATGATGACCGACGCGTTGCTGAGGATGCGATCCGGCAGGACGATGTCGCCGCCGGCGAGGACGATCATTCCCCGATCATCGCTGCGCGTGCGGCGCCGAGTGGACCTCCGTCGTCACCGAGCGCCGCGGCGACAACCGCCAGCGAATCCGCCATCGTTTTCGGCAGCCGGCGGATCGCTTCCGTCTGCGAGGGCTGCAGCAGTTGGTCCGCGGCGTCGGCGATCAGGCCGCCAACGACAACGATGTTCGGATCGGTGACGACGACAAGGTTCGCGATCGCCATACCGACGTAGCGCGCGGTGTCACGTACGACGGAGATCGACACGCCGTCGCCATTGCGTGCGGCTTCGAAGATCTGATGCACGTGGATGGCGGCAATATCGCCACCGGCCATGTCGAGGACGCGCGAACGATCGCCGGATTTGATTCGCCAGACGAGCCGGCGGACGATGCCGGCCGCGCCAATTTCCGCCTGCAGCGATCCGAAACGGCGATAGTCCTCCCGCTCGACTGGATTGAGCGCGAGATACGCGGCGGCACCCGCCAGACCGTGCGCCCCTTCGAACGGCACGCCGTCGAGAATGAGGCCCGAGTGCACGCTGTCCGCCGCGGTGAGCGCCACGACCTGGCGTGCGCCTTGTGCAGCGCCGCGCCAGTGTTCGCCGAGAGCGAGGGCGCAACCGCGCGTGGTAATACGTGGCGACACCGATCCGCCTGCGGCAGCAGCGATCGCATCGACGACATCCGCAGTGCCATCTTCCAAGGGGTCGCGAACGGCAATGCCGATGGACGTCGCTTTGCTGCCGCCAAGCGCCGCACGCACCGCATCGGCGGCGGACGATCCGCTGGCGCCTTCGTGTCTGCCGCGCCCCATGATGCCGCCGCCATCATCGGCGGCGACCGCGACGACTTCGTCTTCGCGAATTTCGACTCCGAGAATCACGCGTCTTTGGTGAGGATTGTATCGCCCGCCCAGTCCACATGCACATGAACCTTGCGCCCTTCGAATGGCAAGGCACAGATATTGAGCGAGCGTTGAAACACTTCGGCGTCGAGCCGCTTCAGCAGAGCGATGTAACCACGCTCCTCGGGCGCCGTGAGAATGATGACGCCGCCGCTTTCGCCCGGCGGAAACTTGCGGTCGTCAAGGTAATCGCGGTCGAAGCTAATCAATGTGCGACGGAGCTGCCGCGCAAGCCGGTAGTGCTCCCCGTCGCGGGCGCGTCGAAGATCGGGATGCTCGATGACGAACAATGTGTCCCAGTGCAGCACGTCGCGCATGAAGGTGACGAGTCCCGCCGGCACATTCGCATCCACGTAGACACGCGTATGGCCGAACAGCCCGTCGGCATGCGGCGCGAGCTCTGAAGCCAATGTCCCCATGTTCGCTATCGATGCCTCTCCAGATCCGGCATCGTCTCGGTCATTTCCGCTGGCTCAGGACGCGTCCGCGTGACGTTCTTTGCTTCGGAGCGCAGCTGCGCCACCAGCGCGTCGCGTTTGTGCATCAGCTCCTTACGCGGACGCCGGCCATGCTTCGAACCCACCGCGTATTCACAAAACAGCGGAAAGGCGATTGTGGAATCGCAGTAGGCGACGACCGTGTCGGGCAGAACTCCCGGATTGACCTTGCCCCAGCTAACGGCTTCCGCAGGCGTCGCACCTGATAGACCACCCCACACCACCTGATCGGTTGTCAGCTGAATGAAATAGTCGTTTCCGCCCTTCGGAATCCCGTACACCTCCCACAACGTCGGCTGCCCCTGCAGATAGAAATTCTTTGGCGAACCGCCGCCGAGGATTACGCAGCCGTTCTTCTTGCCTGCGAGGATGAATGCGCAGACTTCATTCACGTCCTTGTTCGGATCGATCATGAGGCGGCTGTCGTTCATCAGCTCGTGGTAGGCGATGTTCATGCCGATCGAGCTGTCGCCGGGCGACGAGGTATAGATCGGCACGCCGGTAGCGGCGGCGGCAGCCACGACCGAGTAGGCCTCGCAGCCTGGCTGCCGAGCCATTAGATCACGGCCCAGCGCGTAGTGGAACTCCGCTGTCGATACCGGGCCGTTCATTGCCGAGCGGACCAGGAAGTCGCGAATGTAGGCATCGGTTTCGAGCAACACACTCGACGGAAAGAGCACGTCGTAGATGCGAATAACGCCTTCTTCGTAGAGCTCGACGTCGTCAACGAACGGCGACCCGCGATGCAGCGTGAAATTCAACGCGTAATGGAGGTCGTGATACAGGTTCGCGCCCGTACTGATGAGGAAATCGATGAGCCCGCGTTCCATCATCTCGACGATGCAGCCGCCGAGGCCAGCCGGGGTCAGCGCGCCGGCGATCGTCAGCGCAATCGTTGTGTCGTGCTCGGGGAACAACATCTTGTCCGCGAAGATGCGGCACGCTTCGCCAAGTCGCGCGGCGTTGAACGCCTGGAACCCTTCGTCAATCAGATGCCGGATGTCGGCGCTGCCGCGCGGGCGGTAGTAGCGAATCGGCTTGCCTGAAAGGTATTGCTGTCGGGTTTTGCCCACGGAGCCGGGCGCGCGGTGAGGCATACGGCGTGAAGCTAGTATCCCCCACCTTTCCGATATTGAGACCGGCCGCGCGCGAAACCAGATGCTGCGGTGCGCAGTCGCGATTAACAAACGACCAATTTCACGTTTTCTTGAGCTGCGCCCTGTGGCTCAGAACGAGACGCACCGATAAGCAGACGAGCCGCCGCAGTACCCTGCGGGCCCCAAGACCACAGTGGATGAACTGACATTTGCCGCCCGGCGCGCGATAGCGTCGCTGCCGAAGACGACGGAAGGGTCTGATCTCGACACCCGGTTCCGCAACCTCGTACAGTCGCCGCTCCGCGCCGGCCTCCTGCGGTTCCTCAGCGCGCGCCCAGAGGAGGGCTTCGACGTTGAAGCCCTGATGTCGACCTTCGGGCGGCTCCGACTCGACGTAGAAAACTGCCTCAACGAGCTGGTCGCCTTTGGAGTTGCGCGCCGCATGCCATCGTCCCCCGGCGCGCATCCACGCTTCGGCGCCGCGCGCCCGATTGATGAAGATGCGGCGACGCTGCTCGACACCTTCCTCGAACGACGTGCCGCCATCAGCACCGAAGATCAGGCCCCCTCGGTGCAACGCTTCCGCGAAATGATCGGCCGCGACGAGAAGATGCTCATTGTCTTCGAATGGATCCGCACGGCAGCCAAGTCGGACATCGCGGTGCTGATCCTCGGACCGACCGGCTCGGGCAAGGAAGTGGTCGCGCGGATGATTCACGAGTTGAGCCGCCGCGGGACGGAGCGATTCCAGGCGGTCAACTGCGCAGCCTTGCCGGACACGCTCTTCGAATCAGAAATCTTCGGGTTTGAGAAAGGCGCGTTCACCGGCGCTCACGATCGCAAGCCGGGACGTCTCGAGCTCGCCGATCACGGCACGCTGTTCCTCGATGAAATCGGTGACCTCTCGCTTGTTGCGCAAGCGAAGCTCCTGCGCGTGCTCGAAGACCGGCGATTCGAACGGCTTGGTGGCCAGAAATCGCTGCACGTGGATTTCCGGCTGATTTCCGCAACGAATCGTCCGCTCGAGCAGTTCGTACGCGACGCGCGGTTCCGAGAAGACCTTTATTACCGCGTCAATGCGTTCTCGATTCGCCTGCCGTCGCTGCGCGAACGACCCGTTGACATTCCCGTGCTCGCAAACCGGTTCCTCGCGCGTTACTGCGCGAGCAACGGTCTACCGCTGGATGCCAAGACGCTCTCGAGCGAAGCCATGGCGCGGCTGCACACGTATCCGTGGCCAGGCAACATCCGCGAGCTCGAAAGCACCGTCTCCCGCGCGGCGCTGTCTGCTCCGGGACGGGTGATTCGCGACAACGACATCGAATTCCTTCACGCCGGCGTGGCCATGCCGGTTACCGACGGTCCTCCGCGTCTGCCGACCCTGCGCGATGCCGAACGCGCGCACATCGTTCGCGTGCTCGATGCGGTATCGTGGAACAAGAAAGAAGCGGCGCGCGTGCTCGAAATCAGCCGCGGGACGCTTTATAGGAAGATTGTCGAGTACAACCTGGAACCGGAAACCCGAACGTCCCGGAATAAAACACCCGAATAGAACACGCTGTTGCGGTTCGGCACACGATCGGGACGCGGGGTTGAGGCAGACCTGACCCCTTCCGACGTGCTAACGCGCTCACCCTCCCGGATTTATGGCCCTCGGTCACATTGATCCAGCGATGCGGCAAACGGTTTGCGCCTGTGGACTGTCCAGGGTCGAACCCGAGGAGCATCATGAGAGCACGCGTTACGATAATTTGGCTCCCTTAAGGCAGCTTCCCTCCCCCAGCTCGCCTGCAGACGAGCCTTTCCGGTACAGTCAATGAACGTGAGGTCGATGCAGAAGACGCTCGTGCGTCTGCTTTGGAGCACACCAGGCTCCGTTGCATTGGTCTGCCTCGCGCTCGTTTGCTCCTGGGCGCTCACGTCTTCGGGCTTCTGGCTGCTTCCGATCGCGCTGCTGGCCTTCTACTTCGCTTTCGGTGTCTCGCGACGTGCTAATCAAATCTCCGAGCTGCATCTGGCGACAATTGAGGCGCTGGCGCTTGCGATTGACGCGAAGGACCAGACGGCGCACAACCACATTCGCCGCGTACAGGTATATGCCGTCGGTCTCGCTCGCGCCATCGGCATGAGCGAGCACGAGATCCGCGGCGTCAAGACCGCTGCGCTCCTGCACGACATCGGCAAGCTTGCGGTTCCCGAGCACATTCTCGCCAAGCCGGGTCCGCTGACGCCCGAGGAGTTTCAGAAGGTGCGGATTCATCCGCAGGTGGGCGCCGGCATCATCAGCGCGGTGCCATTCCCGTATCCCGTTGCGCCACTCATTCTGAGCCATCACGAACGGTGGGACGGCCGCGGCTATCCGGCAGGTTTACGGGACCGCGACATCCCGCTCGGCGCACGCGTCCTGTCGATCGTCGACTACTTCGATGCACTCACTTCGGAGCGCCCGTACCACCAGGCGATGTCGATCGAAGGGGCAGTCTCGCTGCTACAACAGGAAGCCGGCAAGGCGCTCGATCCACAAATCGTCGAAACGTTCGTGCGCGTCCTTCCGCAGCTGCGTGCGGAAGTGCAGCAACTGGATCTGGCGCGTCTCACCACACCGGTTACCGCGATTCCCACTGAGCCGGCGCCCTCGGTGTTCGACGACATCGCGCTGGCGCATCGCGAGATCTACGCGCTCTACCAGATCGCGCAGACGATGGGAACGAGCCTCGGAGTTGCAGACACGATGGGCGTTATTTGCTCCAAGCTCAGCGAGCTGGTGCCGTTCTCGTCGTGCGCGCTCTTCCTTCACACCGAAGCGACGGACAGCCTGCGCTGCCGTTTCGCGACCGGGGTTGATGCAGAGACGCTTGAAGGTCTCACCGTGCGCGACGGCCAGGGGTTGAGTGGATGGGTCGCCCGCAACCGGCGGCCGCTGGTGAACGCACGTCCCGCCGCGGAGCTCGAAGCGGCGGCGTCAGCACAGCAAACCAAGCTGCAATCGGCGCTCGTCTGTCCGTTGATCGTAGGCGATCGCTTCATCGGCACGCTGTCCGTCTACCACGTAGAGCCGAGCTTCTACCGTGACGATCACCGGCGGCTCCTCGATCGCGTGTGCGAGCAGGCGGCCGCGGTAATCCACAACTCGATGGTATTCGAGCAGACGCAGGAGGATTCGCTGACGGATGCCCTCACCGGACTGCCGAACACGCGTTTCATGTTCCTGCACCTGTCGCGCGAGCTGGCGCGCGCCGATCGTCTTGGCGCCGAAGTCTCGCTGATGGTCATGGACCTCGACGACTTCAAGGAGATCAACGATACGTTCGGCCACCACATCGGCGACCGCGCGCTGCGCGAGGTCGCGACCGTGCTGCGGACGGCCATTCGCCCGTACGATATCTGCGTGCGTTACGCCGGTGACGAGTTCATTGTCGTCCTGTCCGGCTGCGGACGGGAGGAGGCGGAAACGAAGCGTCAGGAGCTGCAGCACGCGGTCGACAACGTGGAGCTCGAGGTGCAGCCGGATCTCCGCATCCCGATGATGATCAGTGTCGGCGCGGCCGTCTTCCCGCACGACGGTGACAGCTACGAGACGCTGCTTGCGAAAGCCGACAGCCGCATGTACCGCGACAAGAGCCAGCGCAAGGCGGCGCGCGCGCGGCTGCGCAGCGCGGAAGCGATGGGTTCCGCGGGTTACACTGGCGGCGGTGACCTTCCTGACACTGCCGCTCGCGCGCGTTGATCATGCGTCTGCGCGCTCGCGCCTGCTGTCGATAGACTTCAGCGGCCACACCTTCAACTTTCTTCCCGGCCAGGCAGTGATGGTGGGCACACACGGTGCAGCCGTGCGACGGCCGTTCTCCATTGCCTGCTCGCCCGAGCGCGCTGTCGAAACGCACGTACTGGAGCTGCTGATCGCGATGGAAGGCGGGTCGGGCGACTTGGGCTGGGCGGCACCAGGCGCGCTCGTCGACGTCGAAGGCCCGATCGGTACCTTCACATTTCCTTCATCCCTGCAGCAGTCGCGCCTGTTGTTCGTGGCCGGCGGCACCGGCATCGCGCCGGTGCGCGCAATGCTCGATCACGTCATGCGTCGGTATCCGGCGGAAAGGATTTCGCTCCTGTACAGCACGCGCCGCAGCGACGAGTTCGCGTTCGTCGACGAGCTACGTGCGCACGAACGTGCGGGTCGACTGGAGCTGCATCAGACGGTGACGCGAGATGCGGATACGTCGTGGGGCGGAAGACGCGGGCGCATTGGCAGAAGCCACTTCGAAGCCGTTCTCCACGATGCAAAAACGACCTTGTGTTTTGTCTGCGGGCCGCCGTCGCTTGTGAGCGAATCGGCGGCCACCTTGAAGGAGCTCGGCGTCCCGGACGAACTGATACGGACCGAAGGATGGGGGAACGTTACGGGATGACCTGCAGCGCGTCCTTCACTTCCGTCACGCCATTGACCTGACGCGCCAGCGCCAGCGCTTGGTCGTGCTCGCCCTGGCTCTTCACGCGCCCCGACAACGTTACAACGCCTTTGTAAGTGTCGACGTCGATGCCCGTGCCGCCGACATTCGGATCGTTCAGCATCGCCGTCTTCACGCGTGTGGTGATCGTCGTGTCGTCGATCGTTTCGCCGATCGTCTTGCCGCAGCCCGCCACGAGCGGCACCGCCACCAGCGCCGCAAGCAACGTCATCTTGCAACAGCCGAGCTTTTGCATCGCACCCTCCGGTGGAGGGCGGGCTGCAAGCTACATACCTGTGATGTGGAAGCCGGCGTCAACCATCAGCACTTCGCCGGTAATGCCTCGAGCTGCGTTACTAAGAAGGAATGCTGCCGCCTCGCCAACCTCATTCGTCTCGATGTTGCGCCGCAGCGGCGCTCGCTCCTTATACACATTAAGGATGCTCGAGAACCCAGAGATGCCGGCCGCGGCAAGTGTTTTCACAGGGCCTGCGGAGATGGCGTTCACGCGGATGTTTCGGCTACCAACATCGGCGGCGAGATAACGCACCGACGCTTCCAGCGCCGCCTTCGCCACGCCCATGACGTTGTAGTTCGGAAAGACGCGCTCGCTTCCCAGATAGCTCAGCGTGAGCACGCTTCCGCCACCGCGTTGTTCCATCAGCGGTGCGGCGCCGCGTGTCAGCGCGATGAGCGAGTAGGCCGAAATGTCGAGCGCCACGCGAAACCCTTCGCGCGTCGTCTGTGAGAACGGCAGCGACAGCTCTTCGCGCGGAGCGAACGCGGCGCCATGCACCACGAAATCGAGTCCGCCAAACTCCTGATTGATTCTGTCGAAGACCGCTGCGATGTCCTGATCAGAGCTCACGTCGCACGGCAACACGAGCGGCGGCTGCCCCAGCCCTTGCGACAGCTCGTGGACGTGCTCTTCGAACCGACCCTGATACGTCAGCGCGAGGCGCGCGCCGCGCGCCGCGGTTGCCTGCGCAATCGCCCACGATATGGACCGCTTGTTGGCGACACCGACGATGAGACCGAGCTTGCCTGTGAAGTCGCTCAACGTCCGCGCTTCCGGCCGGGGCCGCGCTGCTGGCCCTGAGAACGGCCGCCGCGTTGATTGCCGGAAGGCCCAGGTCGATCGCCGCTCTGACGGTGACGCGGTTGCGATTGATTCTGATGTGCTCCGCTGCCGAATCGCATCGGTCCGTTGAAGGACCCTTGCGGGCCGCGCGCGCCGCGCCGGCCGCGGCCGTGGCGGGGATTGCCGCCGCCTGGCTGCCGCATCGTCAACTCGGGACCCTTGCGTTCCGGAGGCTGACCCTCCGGACGCGGCAGCGTCGCGCGGATCAATCGACGATGTACCGGACCTTCGTCTTCGCGATTCTCCGTGAGCGCAGCATCTTCATGCGCGGGCATCTCGGCCGTTTCGACATGTTCCTCAGCCGCAACGGCTTCGACTGGCAGTTCGGTGAAGGGTGCTTCTTCAGGCTGCTCTTGCTGTTCGTGATCGGCCATATCGGTCGGTGTCGGGGAGGCGAGCGATTCTTTCTTGCGGCGCGGCGGGGGGACACGGGCCTGCTTGTATTCGTGATCCGAATCACACGTCGTGCAGCGCGTCTGCTTCACCTCATCGTCAATCATCGCCACGATCGCATGATTGGTGATGCGGCGCTCGCGCGGACAATAGTCGTCCAGAATGTCACCGAGCCGAAGCCGGCGTTGCTGCATTGAACTCCCCCGGAGCCGTTCCTTTTCAGGCGGGATCGGATAAAAAAAGGCGGCGGTAGCCAGAGTTTACTTGGAAACGCCCAAAAGCCAAATCTCTATGTGGAATTCTGTGCAGCCAACCAGTTCTTGCACTCCTTTAATGCCGCCTGCACGGCGTCCGGGTTGGTGGACTGCGGCGTCCGCTTGGCGTAGACGGATTCCAGCGGTGTCGCCGCCTGCGGGGCATCGTCGCCGAAGAAATCGCTCGCCTCTTTCCATTCCTTGAGCGTCAGGCTGCTGAAATCCCGGCCTTCGGCGACCAACCGGCGCACCATCGCAGCCACGATCTCGTGCGCTTGACGGAACGGCATCCCGCGGATCGCCAGGTAGTCGGCGACGTCGGTGGCGAGCAGCAGTCCGGATGCGGCTTGTGCTGCTTTCTGTGCGTTCAATGTAAGGCGTGAAATAACGGCGTGCGCAGCGCTGAACGAGATTCCGAGAGTGTGTTCGGCCTCGAAGACGGCTTCTTTGTCTTCCTGCAGATCCTTGTTGTATCCGCTCGGCAGTCCCTTCATCGTCACCAGCCATCCGGCGAGGCGGCCGATGGCGCGCCCGGTCTTTCCGCGCGCGAGCTCCAATGCATCCGGGTTCTTCTTCTGCGGCATCATGCTGCTGCCGGTCGCGGTCGCGTCCGCGAGCTCGAAGAAGCCGTGCTCGTCGCCGGTGAAGATGATGAGATCTTCGGCGATGCGACTGAGATGCACCATCGCCAGCGAGGTCGCAAACAGGAACGACGCAACGAAGTCGCGATCGGACGAGGCGTCGATGCTGTTGCGCACGACGCGGGAGAACCCAAGACGCGTGGCCAGGAGCGCAGTGTCCATTGAGTAGCTGGTGCCTGCGATCGCGCCGGATCCGAGTGGCAACGCGTCAGCATCGGCGCGTGCCGCGGCGAGGCGATCGAAGTCACGCCGCAGCGCGGATGCGTGCGCCAGAAAGAAGTGGGCCACGAGCACCGGCTGCGCACGACGCAGATGCGTGTAAGACGGCATCAGCGCCTCGCCGGCGCGCTCCGCCTGGTCGGCGCATGCCGCAACGACGCGCTTCACGGCGTCTCGCAGCAGCGGAATGCGACGTCGCAGGTACAGTCGCAGATCGAGCGAGACCTGCTCGTTGCGCGATCGTCCGGTGTGCAGCCGCTTGCCTGCGTCGCCAATCCTCTCGACCAGTTTGCGCTCGACGAAGCTGTGAACGTCTTCGTCGGGCCCGGCAACGTATGCGGGATCCCTGCGGCCTTCCTGAAGAATCTCTTCGAGCCCTTTTTTGATCGCTGCGGCATCCTGCTTCGACAGCACGCCCGCGGCTCCCAGCGCCTCGGCCCAGGCGAGGCTGCCGGTCACGTCGTCTTCGAAAAGCGCGCGATCGAAGCCGAAGGAAACCTGGAAGTCAAACGCCGCCGGATCGGGCGCCGTATCGAAACGGCCGGACCAGAGTGTCATGAATGGTGCGCGGAGAGGACGCGGTGCTGGCCTTTGAACGATTCGAGGCAGACGATCGCATCAGGCGCGTGCGAGGCGGTGCTGCCGAGCGCGTCGTGGACCGCCTGGAAGATCGCCGCGGGCGGCGCATCCGCAATCGTGGCGACGCTCTCGATGACTTCAGGGAGCGTCATGGGAACGCCGTTCACCGACACGGGCAGTCCGCGCTCGAATGCGATTTCCAGCCGCGCCGGCTCGTTCAACTCCGGTTTTCCGGGTGAACGCTGCCACAAGGTGGTCTCCACATCGTCGTAGCCGCCGCAGTCGATGACCGGGGTTGCGCCTTCGATGGCCGCCACCTCGTCCAGCTTGCGCGCGACCAGCGGCATCACGGAAGGACGCTGCCCGTTGCGGAGCGCTGCCATGCAGTCGCGTGCGAATTCTTCGCGAGCATCGATAACGTGCGCACGTACCGCGCCGGCCGCGAGCGCGGCCTGACGGACACCCTCGAGCTCGCGAGCCTGCCCGATGTCGAGAGTAACCGTGATCACTTCCGCGTCGAACTCGCCCGCCAGCCGCGGAATGGCCGCGACACTGTCGGAGCTGCCGGCGCAGGCGATGACGATGCGCCGCTGCGCGGGGGTCTGTTTCACGCCGGTTGTCCCTCCCCGGTAAATCGTTCGAGCCGTTTGACGAGCGCCTTCGCGCGTCTTGTGTCGGGCGCAATCACCAGCACTGTGTCCTCGCCCGCGACGGTGCCGACGACCTCCGGCAGGTGTGCATCGTCGATCGTTACGCACAGCGCCTGCGCGCGGCCGAGACCCGTCCGCAGCAGCACGAGCTGCTGTACGCGATCGACGCGCAGCAGGTATTCGGCAACCGCGCGCTGCAGCATGCTCTCCGCCGTCTTTCCGTTCGGCGCGACCGGTTTGCCCGGCGCCTGATAGGCGCCGTCAACGCCGCCCTTGACGAGCCCGAGCTCGCGGATGTCGCGCGACAGCGTCGCCTGAGTCACGTCAAACCCGGCGGCGCGCAGACTGCGCCGCAGCTGCTCCTGGCTGCGCACCGGCGAGCGCTGAATGACGTCGAGAATGACCGACTGGCGGCGCGGTTTCACGCTTTTCAGAATACACCAAACTCTTGACTGATTATGCATGCGAATGTATAAATATTCTTTTACGGGATCGTAAGGAGACAATGGCCGTAGCAGTCCCCGCCGGGGAGAAACACAGGCAACAAGGCAGCGAGCAGCAGCGCAGCCAGAGCAGCGCGAGCGGGCAGCAGCCGAAGACGCGCGTGGCGATCGCCGGCGCGACCGGCTACGCCGGACAGGAGCTGGTGCGCATTCTGGCGCGGCATCCAGCCGTCACCCTGACGACGGCGATGTCGTCGGGATCGACGAGCACGCCGCGGCCCATGCCGGCGCTGGCGCGCATCTGGGACAGCGAGGTGGTCGCGCTGGACGTGGATCGGCTCGTTGCGTCCGCCGACATTGTGTTCCTCGCCCTGCCCGAGGCGGCCTCGGCGGAGCTGGCGCCGAAGCTTCTGGAAGGCGGTGTGCGCGTCATCGATCTGTCCGGGGCGTTTCGTATCCGCGAGGCCGCCGATCGCCTGCGCTGGTATCCGGCGACGACGGCGCTGCCGCCCGGCACGGTGTACGGTCTGCCCGAACGCGATGCGGCGGCAATCAGGACTGCGCGGCTTGTGTCGTGCCCTGGCTGCTACCCAACCGCGGCGCTGCTGGCGCTGCAGCCACTCTCCGATGCGGGTCTGATCGAGGGCTCGGTTATCGTGGACGCGAAGTCCGGCGTCTCCGGCGCGGGTAAGGCGCCGACCGACCGCACGCATTTCTCGGAGAACCACGGCAGCGTTGCCGCCTACGGCGTCTTCTCGCACCGGCATAACGCCGAGATCGAACAGGAGCTGCAGCGCGAGGTCACATTCGTTCCGCATCTCGTGCCGCTCGACCGCGGCATCCTCGAAACGATCTACGTTTCGCTGAAGAAGGGAACGACCGAGGCGCTTATGGCGAAAACGCTGGAGGACGCCTATGCCGAGGCCGCGTTCGTGCGGCTGACGGGTGCTGCGCTCCCCGAGATCAAGCACGTCGCGCATACGAACTTCTGCGATATCGGGTGGAAGGTTGATGAGTCGCGCAACCGCGCCGCGCTCATCGCTGTTCTCGACAATCTCGTGAAAGGCGCCGCGGGGCAGGCCGTGCAGAACCTCAATATCGTTCTCGGCCTCGATGAGCGGACGGGTCTGCTCTGATGGCGGCGCGCAGCAAAGTTCGGTTCGTGCTCAAACTAGGCGGCGAGCTGCTCGAGCAGCCTGACGATCTCGTTCGCCTGGCGAACGGCATCGCTGCGCTCGCACAGCGAACGTCTCTGGTGGTGGTGCATGGCGGCGGGCGTGAAATCGATTCGGCGCTCGCCACGGCCGGCATTGCAAAACAGCAGGTCGACGGGTTGCGCATCACGGACGCGCGAACGCTCGACGTCGTCGTGGCCGTGCTTGCCGGCGCCATCAACACACGGCTCGTCGCCGCACTGCGCAAGGCGGGTGGGCGTCCGGTCGGGCTTACCGGCGCCGACGCGGCAGTGGCGACGATGAAGCGCTCACAGCCAATGACCAGTGTTGCGGGCGCGAGCGTCGATCTCGGCCTGGTCGGATCGCCGATCAATAACGGCGCCCCGCAGCTGCTGACCGACCTGCTCGCGCGCGGGTATGTGCCGGTGGTCGCCTGCATCGGCGCGACGCGCGACGGACAACTCCTGAACGTGAACGCCGACACGCTGGCGGCGCACCTCGCATCATCACTCGGTGCGAAACGGCTCGTCATTGCCGGAGGAACATCCGGCGTGCTCGACGAAGCCGGGCAGACGATTGCCCGCCTCGATTCGCGCCGCGCTGCGCAAATGATTAAAGCGGGCACGGCGAACAGAGGCATGGTCGCGAAGCTCGAGGCCTGCCGCGCGGCGCTTCGAAAGGGCGTGGGCGATGTGCTCATCGCCAACGGGCGCGAGGTCAAGCTGGACGCGCTGGCAGCGGCGAAAGGGCCGCTCGCCGGGTGCACGCAGGTGGTGCGATGAAGAAGTGGACGCTCGACGGGATCAAGGCGCTCGAAGCGCAGCACGTGGTGACGACCTACAAGCGTCAACCGGTCGCCTTCGTACGCGGCAGTGGCTCGCGCCTCTATGATGTCGACGGCCGCGAGTATCTCGACTTCATCTCCGGCATCGGCGTCACCTCGCTCGGCCACGCGCATCCCGGACTCGCCGCCGCGATCGCGGATCAGGCGTCAACGCTCCTGCATACCTCGAATCTGTATTACCACCCGCTGCAGGGGCAGGTGGCCGCGCGTCTGACGACGATGTCCGGAATGGCGCGCGCCTTCTTCGCTAACAGCGGCACGGAAGCCGTCGAAGGCTGCCTCAAATTCGCGCGGCGCTACTGGTATACGAACGGCAACAAGGAGCGCTCGGCATTTGTCGCGCTCGAAAACGCCTTCGGCGGCCGCACGATGGGTTCGCTCTCGGTCACGTGGGACGAGCACTACCGCACGCCGTTTCAGCCGCTCGTCGCCGACGTCACGTTCGTCAAGCCGGGCGACATTGCATCGCTGCAGGCCGCGGTAACCGACAGAACGGCTGCCATCATCGCCGAGCCGATCCAGGGCGAAGGCGGCATCCGTCCGCTGTCGAAAGAATTCGCCCAGGCGATCAGAGATGTCTGCCGCCGCACCGGGACGCTCTACATCGCTGATGAGGTGCAGACGGGCCTTGGCCGCACGGGATATCCGTTTTACTTCCCGCTCCTCGGCCTCGAGCCGGATCTGGTGAGCGTCGGCAAAGCGCTCGGCAGTGGTGTGCCGGTCGGCGCCATCCTCATGTCCGAGCGCGTCGCGCAGGCGATTTCGCCAGGCGATCACGGCACTACCTACGGTGGCAACCTGCTCGCCTGCCGCGCGGCGCTGTTTTTTCTCGAGCAGCTGATGGAGAACGGCCTGCTCGAACACGTCAACGCCGTCGGTCCGCAGTTCGAGCGCAAGCTGCGCGCGCTGGCGCTGAAGCATCCGGTCATCGTCGAAACGCGCGGCGTCGGGCTGATGCAAGGACTGCAGCTGGCGATCGATGCCGGGCCCATTGTGGATACCGCGCGGGAGCGCGGACTGCTCGTCAACCGCACCAACGAGAAGGTCGTACGCATGCTGCCGCCGCTGACCGTTGAAGCGGCAGACATCGACAAAGCCGTGGACATCCTTGACGAAGTGTTCGCCACAGTGCAGACGGAGGTGTCGGCCTAATGCTTCTGCCGCTGACGGGGATTCGAGATTCGGGATTCGGGATTCGGACACGGCGCATCAGCGACGCACCGATCGCTCTGCGCAACGCCACGTCCGACGATGCCGATGCGATCCACGAGCTCATCGACGAGCACCTTGCCGAAGGCCACCTGCTTGCGCGCGAGTTCGACGAGATCCGCGTCCACGCGCACCGCTTCGTCGTCGCGGTGCAGGATGACGAAGTCGTTGCGTGCGCAGAATTGGCGCCGCTCAGCCGATCCGTCGCGGAAGTCCGTTCGTTTGCCGTCAGCCGTGAAGCACGCAGCCGTGGCGTCGGCCGACGCATCGTCGACGAGCTGGTAGGGCGCGCCACGGTCGCAGGGTTCGAGAAGCTGTGCGCCTTCACGCACTCGCCGTCGTACTTCGTTCACCTCGGGTTTTCGATCGTGCCGCACGCGTGGCTTCCCGAGAAGATCGCCACCGACTGCAAGTCCTGCAGCCAGTTCCGCCGCTGCGGACAGTACGCGGTGGTGCGCTCCCTCGAGCGCGCGCGGAACGCCTGCGTTCCGTTGGCTGCCCTGCATGGCTGACGTGATGCCGGCGGCGCGGCAGACTTCCATCACTCCTGTTGACGGTGGAATCACGGCGCCAACCGGCTTCAAGTCGGCGGCGCTGCACTGTGGGATCAAGGCAAAGCCCGGCGCCCTGGACCTCGCTGTCATCGCCACGGACACGTTCGCCTCGATGGCCGGTATCTTCACGACGAACCTCGCGCAGGCTGCGCCGGTGCTTGTTTCCAAGCAGCACCTCGAAGCAACGCACGGCGTTGGGTGCGCCATCGTCGTCAACAGCGGATGCGCAAACGCGTGCACGGGTGCCGAAGGACTGGCGAATGCGAAGCGGATGACCGAGCAAGTGGCCGACGCGCTGGGATGCCCGCCGGAGCACGTCCTCGTTGCATCGACTGGCGTCATTGGCGTGGGACTACCGATGGAGCGCGTCATTCCCGGTATCCAGCAGGCGTGTTCGGCGCTCGCGCGCGGCAGCGGCGGCGAAGCGGCGCGGGCGATCATGACCACCGATCCATTCCCGAAAGAGCATTCGGTCCGGGTGACGACGTCACGCGGATCGTTTGTCGTCGGTGCGATGGCAAAGGGGTCGGGAATGATCGAGCCGAACATGGCGACGATGCTCGGGTTCATCACCACGGATGCGCAGGTGCCGCCGGCGATGCTGCATCGCGCGCTCGTCGAATCGGCGCGCGACACCTTCAACGCAATCACGGTAGATGGCGAGTGCTCGACAAATGACTCGCTGTTTGCAATGGCATCGGGGAGCAGCGGCACCGCCATTGACGAGGAGCTCTATCCCGCGCTCCTCGACGGCCTGCTGTCGGTTTCCGAACCTCTTGCACTCGGCATCGTTCGAGGCGGCGAGGGCGCGACGAAGGTCATGGCGGTCAGCGTGTACGACGCACGCACCATCGATGACGCGCGCCAGGTGGCGCGCACGATCGCCAACTCACCGCTCGTCAAGACGGCGGTGCACGGCGCAGATCCCAACTGGGGCCGCATCGTCGCCGCCGCGGGACGGTCTGGCGTGACGTTCGACATGCAAAAGGTGACCGTGCGCGTCGGCGGCATTCTGCTGTTCGAAAATGGCTTGCCGCACGACGAGTCGTCGCCCAAGGCTGCTGAAATTCTCAAGCGCGACACGGTGGACATCGAAGTAAGTCTGGGCGGCGGCGCCGCCTGCGCCACCATCTGGGGCTGCGATCTCAGCGCGGAGTACGTGCGCATCAATGGCGAATACCGGACCTAACGAGGTCGGCGTGGCGATGACGAAGGATTTCCTGTCGGTCCTCGATCTGTCGTCGCGCGATCTCGTGCGGCTGCTCGAGCTGTCGCGGCAGATCAAAGCCGATCGACGGCTTGGCCGTCAGGCGCCGACGGCGACGACACTGTCGGGCCAGCACGTCGCGATGCTCTTCGAAAAGCCTTCGCTGCGCACGCGCTCGACGTTTGAGATCGCGGTGAAAGAGCTGGGCGGTGAGACGCTGCACGTGCCCTCAGAGTTCGCTGACGGCCAACGCGAGCCGCTCGAGGACGTCGCACGCAACCTGGAGCGATGGGTGCACGCGCTTGTGGTGCGGACGTATGCGCAGGAAAAAGCGGCCGCGATGGCCGCTGCGGCGCCCGATCTGCATGTTGTCAACGCGCTCAGCGACGAGCAGCATCCCTGCCAGGCACTGGCCGACATGATGACGCTGCAGGAGCGCTGGGGATCGATGCGCGGCCGCCGTATCGCGTTTGTCGGCGACGGCAACAACGTCGCGACATCCCTGGCGCATGCCTCGGCGCTGCTCGGCCTGCCGTTTCATATCGCCTCGCCGCGCGGCTACGAGCTTCCGCCGCAGGTCGTCAAATCCGCCGCCGGGGCGGCGCGCGACGGCGCCGAGCTGCGAATGTTCAACGACCCATGCGAGGCAGTGCGCGGCGTTGACGCGATCTATACCGACGTCTGGACGTCGATGGGACAGGAGCGGGAGACCGATCGCCGCAAGCAGATTTTCGCGCCCTACCAGGTAAACCCACAGCTCATGAAAGCCGCCGCGCCGGGTGCGTTGTTCATGCATTGCCTTCCCGCGCACCGCGGCGAGGAAGTCACGTCCGAAGTCCTCGATTCGCCCGCCTCCGTCGTTTTCGATCAGGCCGAGAATCGGCTGCACACGCAGAAGGCTCTTCTGCTAATGCTATTGGGGTGAACAAACGGTGGCTGCAGCAGTACGACCCGGACGTCGCCCATTCGCTGGAGCCATACCCCGACAAAACCCTTATTGACTACCTGGCGTCGCTCGCACGCGAGAGCGGCGGAAGGCCGGCGCTGCTCTTCAAAGGCACGAAGGTTTCATACGCACAGCTGCATCGCGAAAGCGACGCCTTTGCCGTGGCGCTCGCTGCCCTCGGTGTCAGACACGGCGATCGCGTCGCGCTGATTCTTCCCAACGCGCCGCAGTTCTTTCTCGCCGAATTCGGTGCATGGAAGCTTGGTGCCATCGTCTGTCCGATCAACCCTACCTATAGCGAGCGTGAGCTCGAAAACGCGCTGCAAGCGAATGGCGCTGAGACCGTCATTACGCTCACCCCCTTCTATGCGCGCCTGAAAGACGTTCAGCCGAGGACCAGCGTTCGCAACGTCATCGCCACGTCAATCAAGGAGTACCTGCCGCCGGTGCTCCGCCTTCTGTTCACGCTCTTCAAGGAGAAGCAGACCGGGCACCGCATCTCCATTGCGCACGGCGATCACTGGCTGCAGGAGCTGATGACGCAGCATCGCGGCGCAAAGCCGACGGCAGCCGTGGTCAGTGGCGACGACCGAGCAGTGATCCTGTCGAGCGGCGGAACGACCGGAACGCCGAAGGGCGTTGTTGGCCTCCACCGGCATTACGTCGCAGCAGGCATGCAGTTGTACGAGTGGACGAAGTCCGCCAAGCGACCGTGGATCGACTCGATCATGCTGCCGCTGCCGCTTTTCCACGTCTACGCCAACGTCGGCGTGCAGCCGCTCGCGTTCACCGGACCGAATCCGCTGTCGCTCGTGCCGAATCCGCGCGACATCAACGATCTGTTGAAGACAATCCGCCACGACAGACCGGCGTTCTTCAATGGCGTGCCGACGCTCTACACCGCCATTCTCAATCATCCGCACGTGCGCGCCGGCAAAGTCGATCTGAGCTCGATCAAGTTGTGCTTCTCGGGCGCAGCGGCGCTGATGGCCGAGACGAAGCGGCAGTTCGAAGCAGCGACCGGGGCGCGGATCGTTGAAGGCTACTCTCTGACGGAAGGGATGATGGCGTGCTGCGTCAACCCGGTGCAGGGCACGAACAAGATCGGCTCGATTGGCGTGCCGCTGCCCGACGTCGAAGTGCGCATCGTGGACGCGGACGATGGCGAGCGCGAGATGGGTGTCGATGAAGTTGGAGAGATGCTCCTGCGCGCGCCGCAGTACATGGTCGAGTACTGGAACAACCCGAAAGAGACGGCCGACACGCTGCGAACGCACGGCCCCGGCGGACCATGGGTGCACACCGGCGATCTCGCGCGCATGGACGCCGACGGCTTCATCTTCATCGTCGATCGGAAGAAGGACCTGCTCAAGACCAGCGGCTACCAGGTGTGGCCGCGCGAGATCGAGGAAGTACTGGCAACACATCCCGCCGTGCTGGAAGTCGGCGTAGCCGGTGTGCCCGACGCGACCAAGGGTGAGGTCGCCCATGCCTGGGTGGTATTGAAACCTGGTCAGAGCGCGACGGCCGAAGAGCTGCGCATGTACTGCCGCGAGCGTCTCGCGCCCTACAAGGTGCCCGCACAGGTCGAATTCCGATCCGAGCTGCCGAAGACGATGGTCGGAAAGGTGTTACGACGGGCGCTGGTTGCCGAGCGCCGCGGATAGACTCGTCACCGCAATGTTCGCCGTCTGGAGTTCGGCGCGGACGCGTAACGCCAGTTCCGCTGCGCCAGGCGTATCGCCGTGCAAGCAGATGGTGTCGACGTCGGCTCTCCGGGCAAGCGGCACGACACGGGCCAGGACCTCGTCGGGATCGTGAATGACGGCCCCCGGCTCGGTGCGCGGCACCAGAGTGCCGTCAGCACGGTAAGCGCGATCTGCGAATGCCTCACGCGCGGCGGTCAGCCCTGCCGCGTGCGCCGCGACCACCAGCTCCGACCCGGGCAGCCCCATGATGATCAATGCGCTGTCCACCGATGCGGTGGCGAGTGCGATTGCTTCTGCGACGGTCCGGTCCCGAACGGCGATGTTGTATAGCGCGCCGTGCGGTTTGACGTGCTGCAGGCGGATACCATAATTGACGGCAATTTCCGCAAGCACTTCGATCTGCTGCACGACGAGGGCGGTAATTTGCTCCGGGGAGAGGTGCAGATCGCGACGCCCGAAGTGATCGCGATCATCGAAACCAGGGTGCGCGCCGACCGCGACGCCAAACTTCTGTGCAAGCAGGACGGTCTCGCGCATGACCGCGCGATTACCAGCATGTAATCCGCACGCCACGTTCGCCGACGAGATGCACCGCATAAGGGCGGCATCCTGTCCACACTCCTCGCCGACGTCGGCGTTGAGATCGACGGCCATTTCTGACGTATCTCTGAACACCCTTGTAATTCTTCCCACATTCCTGAAACCGGCCGTCGGCTGGAAGTGCGATTTTGCTCGGGAATCTGACCGGCACATCCGTTGCCCTGAGGACGGCCCGTCGGCCTGTGGTTTACGGCAGGGCGCCGTAAATGCTGGGGGGAGCCAGGTCGACTACCAGGAAGGGGCGCCTTCGGGCGCCCTATCCGGTTTACCCACCGGAGCGCGAAAGCGCGACGGTGGGTTTTGTTTTTTAGACCCCTGCGCCTTCCGGGTATTCCAAGGCCAGCTTGAGCTCGCGCGCCAGCGTTTCGACGGTGGTACCGCTACGCTTCCACGCGCCTTCCGTTTCAAATCTCAGGTCGCCGATGCGACGGCCCCACGGCGCGATGACGCGACCGATGGCCCGGTAGTCGCCGCGATCGGCGTGATCCTGATCAAGGCGCCGTACCACATCCGGCGACACGCGGATGAATGCGCGGAGTGCCGTGGCCGTCTTGATGCTGTATTTGCGGCCGCCCCACGCGGCGCCGAAAACCATCGAGATCTGCTTGAAATAGTTCACGAAGAAGCGCTTGCTTTCCTCGCGGAAATCCGCCGATTTACGCGGCCCGCCGAAGGCGTCACCGCCGAACAGCTTTTTCAGTTCCTGCGCGATCGGCGCCTGCGCCACACGGCCACGGCCGACGCCGAGCAGCTTGATTTCTCCGTGCAGCGGCGAGTCTTCCTTGTCGTTGAGCGCGCGAACTACGTCATGTGCCGCCGCGAGCGCATCGTCGCGATAGAGCTGCCGGCCCGACAGACTGACTAGATGCGACGCATTGAGGCGCGTATGCTTCGCATTGATCGTGACAAACATCTGCACGATGTGATCTTCGGGCACACGGTCGAAAATAATCGCGGGGACCGTGAAATCGTGGTCGCGGATGTTGTCGATGTCCGCGTGCAGCGCCAGCAGGCGGTGCTGGCCGTCAATGGCTCGCAGGATCCCTTCGCGCTCCGGAACCTTCAGGCGACCGACCGAAGATCCGCCGTCCACCGGCTCGAACGCCAACTTTTCGTCGCACGAGATAATCACGGCGCCTGGAATCGACGGCAGATCCTGGGCCTGGCGGCATTGCTCGTAGTAGGCGACGAGTTCGTCGATCTTTCGCCGGATGATTTGGCGCTGATACGCTTTCTCGCTCGAGGCAATCCTTCGCTCGAGGAGGTCCCAGTTCACCTTCGACGGCGCCTTCTTCTTGCCGCCCCGCACCGGCTGTTGTCCTGAATCGCCGTAGCTGAGCACCTCGAAGCGTACGAGCTTGTCGATGTCCTCGGCGGTGAGCGCCGCCTGGTAGAACTGCACGCCAAACTGCTGCATCCGGATCGCAGCCACGTTGATCATTCCGGTTTCCCCTCCTGGACCGCCCGACGCGGCTTAGGAAAGCTGCGA
>Ga0310813_10000588_pt1 | contig 22439 bp, 16 predicted proteins | sample YN3metagenome_FD_203086 | JGI IMG/M metagenome (GOLD analysis project Ga0310813, IMG submission 203086) | Soil microbial communities from experimental microcosm in Duke University, North Carolina, United States - YN3 | ecosystem: Engineered > Artificial ecosystem > Soil microcosm > Unclassified...
GCGCCCGGCGTCCCGCTCCACTCGTTCCGCGGGCGCCACAAGAAGGAATTCGACGCGGTCAAGGGCGTGCTCTCGTTCAAGGCGCCGAAGGGGACGAAGAAGCGCCGCGTGGCGCTCTTCACCGGCTGCCTCGCCGACCAGCTCTTCGCCGACGTCAACGAGGCGACGGTGCAGGTGCTGCTCCGCAACGGCTGCGACGTCGACGTGCTCTCCCTCGAGCAGTGCTGCGGCGCCCTGCACATCCACAACGGCGCCCGCGACCAGGCGAAGGACCTCGCGCGAGCCAACGTGCGGGTATTCAACGCGGGCCGCTACGACGCGATCCTGACGAACGCCGCCGGGTGCAGCGCCGAGCTCCGCCACTACGGCGAGCTCCTCGACGGCGACCCGGGCGCGGTCGAGTTCGGCAAGAAGATCCGGGACATCTCCGAGTACCTGGTCGAGATCGGCGCCCCGCCGCCTCCCGGAAAGGTGAAGGGCAAGGTCGCCTACGACGAGCCCTGCCACCTGATCCACGCGCAGAAGATCAGCGCCGAGCCCAAGAAGCTGCTCGGAGCGATCCCCGGGATCGAACGCGTCGCCCTCGAGGAGGCCGAGGCCTGCTGCGGAAGCGCCGGCATCTACTCCTTCACGCAACCGAAGCTGTCCAAGGAGGTGCTCGCCCGGAAGATCGAGCAGATCAAGAAGAGCGGCTGCGACACGCTCGTGACCGGGAACCCCGGCTGCATCCTCCAGATCCGCTACGGCCTGAAGGAAGCGGGGCTGCCCGTCAAGGTGATGCACCCCGTCGAGCTCCTCGCCGAATCGTACGAGAAATCGAAGGACTGATTTTCTCCCAGGAGGATCCATGAGCGCCGCGCCCCCCAGTTTCGTGCCGCCCAGCCGGCTTCTGCTCGGACCCGGTCCCAGCCCCATCGACCCCCGGATCCTCCAGGCGTTCACGCGCCCGACCCTCGGTCACCTCGATCCCATCTTCCTCAAGCTGATGGACGAGGTGCGCGGGATGCTGAAGCAGGTCTTCCGCACCCAGAACGAGCTCACCTTTCCGGTCTCCGGCACCGGCACCGCCGGCATGGAGACCTGCCTGGTGAACCTGATCGAGCCCGGCGACGAGGTCGTCGTCTGCGTCCAGGGCTACTTCGGCGCCCGCATGGCCGACATCGCGGGCCGCGCGGGCGGCAAGGTTACGGTCCTCGACGCCAAGTGGGGCGAAGGCTTCGAGCCCGGCCAGGTAGAGCCGCTCCTCAAGGGCAAGAACGTGAAGGTCCTCGCGATCGTCCAGGCGGAGACCTCGACCGGCTACAACCAGCCCGTCAAGGAGTTCGCCGAGCTGGCCCACAAGCATGGCGCCCTGATCGTCGTCGACGCGGTCACGTCGACCGGCGGCATCCCCGTCGAGGTCGACGGCTGGGGCATCGACGCGATCTACACGGGCACGCAGAAGTGCCTGGGCGGTCCTCCGGGCCTCGCGCCCATCAGCTTCAGCCCGCGCGCGGTCGAGAAAATGGACAAGCGCAAGTCGAAGGTCCAGAGCTGGTACCTGGACATGACGCTCGTGCGGAAGTACTGGGGCGCGGACCGCGCGTACCACCACACGGCGCCGATCAACAACATCTACGGGCTCCACGAATCGCTGCGCATCGTTCTCGAGGAGGGCCTCGAGGCGCGCTGGAAGCGCCACCAGGAGGCGCACGAGCGCTTCGTCAAGGGGCTGGCGGCCCTCGGGCTCGACCTCCAGGTCAAGGAAGGCCGGCGCCTGCCGCAGCTCAACGCGGTGAAGATCCCCGCCGGCTTCGAGGACAAGCCCGGCCGCAAGGAGCTCCTCGAGAAGCACGGGATCGAGATCGGTGGCGGCCTCGGCGACCTGGCAGGCAAGGTGTGGCGCATCGGACTCATGGGCTACGGCGCGCGGCCCGAGGTCGTCGATCAGATGCTCGCGGCGCTCAAGTCGCTGCTCAAGAAATGAAGCCGACGCGACGGGAGTTCGTTGCGGGCGCGGCGCTGGTGCTGGCCGGTTGCGCGTCGGCGGCGCCGAAACGGCCGAAGAACGCGGTGCCGGTCGTCGACGCGCACCTCCACTGCTTCGCCGGCTTCGACGATCCCCGCTACCCGTATCATCCCGACGCGCCGTACAAGCCGGAGACGCCGGCGCGGCCCGATCAGCTCCTGCGCTTGATGGAAGGGGCCGGGGTCGACTACGCGATCGTCGTCCATCCCGAGCCGTACCAGGACAACCACGACTACCTCGAGCACTGCCTCGACGTCGGAAAGGAAAAACTCAAGGCCACCTGCCTCTTCTTCGCGGGGCGTCCCCTGGATCCGATGGCGGCGCTCGTGAAGCGCTGGCCCGGCCGGATCGTGGCGGCCCGGATCCATGCCTACGCGCCCGAGCGGCTCCCTCCGTTCGGGAAGCCCGAGCTGCGCGAGCTTTGGAAGAAGGCGGCGGACCTCGGGCTGATGATCCAGCTCCATTTCGAGCCGCGCTACGCGCCGGGCTTCGAGCCGCTGATCGAGGAGTTCCCCGGGACGACGGTGATCATCGACCACCTCGGGCGGCCGCTCCAGGGGACACTCGAGGAGCACGCGCGCGTGATCGGCTGGTCGCGCTACAAGAACACCGTGATCAAGCTGAGCGCGATCTCGCCGCGCACGCAGTTCCCCCACCGGGACGCCGCCCCGGCGATCCGGCGGGCCGCCGACGCCTTCGGCCCCGACCGCATGATCTACGGCGGCGGCTTCGAGCCGAACGCCACTCCGGACTCCTACGCGGCCGCGCGCGATCGGCTGCTCGCGTACGTGTCGCACCTCTCCCCCGCCGACCAGGACAAGGTGGCCGGCGGCACGGCGGCGAAGCTCTTCAAGTTCGACGCCCGTTAAGAAGGTAATGTCCCTTTCGCTGGCCGCGGCGGCGCTGCTCGTCGCCGCCCAGGATCTCCCGTCCCGCTCCCTGGCGGCCCACGCCCAGGGGACCACGCAGATCCGCTCGACCGCCGACGGCAAGCTGCTGCTCACGACGGGATTGCCCGACCGCAGCGTCAAGGTGTGGCTGCTGGCGACGGGAAAAGTCCTCCACACGCTGGGCCGTCAGACGGAATGCTTCGCGATCCGTCCCGACGGAGGTCTCGCGGCCGTCGGAGAGGCCGAGGGGACGACCGTGTGGAACCTGACGACCGGGCAGTCGGTTCATTCGCTCGCCGCCGGCCGGACGATCGCGCTCGGGTGGTCGGCCGACGGAAAGACCCTGACCACGGTCGGGCTCAAGGGCGAGCGAGGCAAGGCCGGCGTTTTCGAGGTACGGCTCTGGGACTTCCCCGCGGCGGAGTCGCGCAAGCCGACCCTGCTGCCGCTCTCGCGCGTGCCGTCCAGCGTCGCCGTCTCCCCCGACGGCACGCGGCTCGTCGTCCCGCACTGGGAAGGCGGGCTGCGCGTCTGGGATCTCATCAAGGACAGGCTCGCGCTCGAGCTCGCCGGAAGCCCGGTGACCGCGATCGCCTGGAGCCCGAACGGGGGCATCCTCGCGACGGCGTCGTCGGATCGGATCGTACGCTTCCTGGACGCCGGAACCGGCAAGGAACTGAAGACGCTGATCGGCGACTACGAGAACGGCGCGCAGATCGGCTTCAGCCCGGATGGGTCGTGGGCGCTGGTCAGCGGAGACAAGGGCTTGGAGCTCTGGAAGACGGATTCCTGGACGCGGGCGGAGGCGACGTATGGCGGGCCCGGAACCGGGATCTGGACGCCTGCTTCGTTCGAGCTCTCGCCGGACGGCCGCACGCTGCTGGCCGGCGGCACGCTCATTTCCAAGGACGCCCCTGCGGCAGGCCGCCTTTCGGGCCCCGTCTATTTCTGGAAGCTCCGACGCTGACCTCGGACGTGCTTCTTCACCACAAAGACACAAAGGCCAAAAAGGAAGACCCTGCCTGGAGGAGCTGCTTTGTGGTCTTTGTGCCTTTGTGGTGAATCCACTCCTCCGGGCCAGCGCCTCGGTTCGTTGACTCCCCTTCCCTCATTTGGTGAACTGTTCCCCTTCGAAGGGAGATTCCCCATGGGCGAATGGATCGTGCCGTCCGAGCTTCACGACCGGATCGTCGCGGCGGCGTACAAGAAGCGCGGCTACACGGGCAAGGAGGCGGCGCAGGCGGCCACGTTCTCCAACCTGACCGCGCGGCACGGCATCAAGACGCACAACGCCATCAAGGCGCTGCACCTGGACGAGCTCTTCGGGTCGAAGGCCGGCGGCTGCGTGCCGGGAGCGAAGATCGAGAAGCTCGCGAGCCCCTTCCGCGCCGTGCAGCGCTGGAACGCCAACCGCAAGCTCGGCCAGTCCGTGGGCCTGGAGGCCATGGCGGCGGCCATGAAGCTCGCCGACCGCTTCGGCGTCGGCGTGGTGGCGGTGGACAACGCCTTTCACTACCTGTGGGGCGGCGGCTACGTCATCGACGCGGCCAAGAAGGGCTACATCGCGTACACGAACTGCACCGCCGCGCTGGCGGAGGTCGTTCCCTTCGGCGGCAAGTTCCCGACGCTGGGCACGAACCCGCACTCCTGGGGCTTTCCCACCGCGGCGGCCATCGGCTTCCCCATCTGCATCGACTGGGCGACCAGCACGGTGGCGATGGGCCGCGTGCAGCAGTTCGTGCGCGAAAACAAGCCGCTGCCTCCGGGCTGCGCCGTCGACGAGAACGGGAAGGAGACCACGGACGCCACGAAGGTGAAGGCGCTGCTGCCCTTCGGGGCCCACAAGGGCTACGGCCTGTCGCTGATCGACGAGCTCGTGGGCGCCTTCATCGGCGGCTCGCTCCCGACGCTGCGGAGCCGCTGGACCCAGGGCTCGCCCGACGAGAAGCGGACGCCGTCCTTCTTCTTCCAGGCGATCAAGCCCGAAGCGCTGGACTGCGGCAACTTCGCGCAGAAGCGCACGCAGGCGGTGAACGTGCGGGCCGTCATCGAGGACATCCTGGGCCACGGCAACACGCCCGGCACGATGCTTCCCGGCCAGCTGGAGCACGAGGCGTTCCTGCGCAGCGAGAAGGCCGGCGGCCTGATCTTCACCGACGCGGAGATCTCCGAGTTCGACAAGCTCGCCGAGGAAGGCCGGGTGCGCTTCAGTCCGAAGAACCTGAAGCCGGCCTGATCGCGCGATCCCGCTGAAAGAATGCGCGCAGCCGGGCTACTATGAGTTTATGAACGTTCTCCTGCTCCTCGCCGGCGCCCTGCCGCTGCTCCAGGACACCGCCGAAACACTTCTCAAGCAGCTCAAGGACCCCGACGCCGCCGTCCGCATTACCGCCGCCCGGCGCGTCGGCGAATCCTGCAAACCCCAGCTCGCTCCGTTCCTGCTGCCCCTCCTCGAGGACGAAGACGGCCGGGTCCGCTGGAGCGGCGCCGACGCGATCCGGGTGCTCAACAGCCAGTACGTGGAAGGCGACATCGCCCGTCTGCTCAACCACCGAAACGGGGGCGTCCGCGCGGACGCCGCCTTCGCGCTCGCGGCCATCGGATCGAAGGCCGCGGTCCGGGAGGTGGGGCTGCTGCTGAAGGACGCCGACCCGCGCGTCCGGGCCTCGGCGGTCTTCGCGCTCCTGCGCATGGACACGCCCTCGGTGTCGAAGGAGATCGCTCCGCTGCTGGACGATGGCGACGCGCGGGTGCGCTGGGTCGCCGTGTCGGCCCTGGAAGCCCTCAAGGCCAAGACCTACGCGCGGGACCTCTTCCGCTTCCTGGAGGACCGCGACCCGCTGCTCCGCTATAACGCCCTCCGCACCCTCCAGTCTTTCGGCGAGAAGCCCGGCGCCGGCGAGATCGAAAAGTTAATGGCCCACGCGGATCCCGGCGTGAGGGCCGACGCCGTCCTCTCGGTCGAACTGTTCCAGGCGCGCTACCTCCTGCCCGACGTGGCGAAGCTCCTCGCGGACTCGGACGCCGGCGTTCGTTGGAACGCCGTCCGCGTGCTGGCGAAGGCCGGGGACAAGACGTATCGGCCGGACATCGTGAAGGTGCTGGAGGACCCCGACCGCGACGTGCGGCTGGCGGCGACCCGCGCGGTCGCGGCCATCGACGGCCAGGAGCAGGTCTCTCCGCAGCCGGACGGGCGGCCGTCCTTCTCGCGGCTTACGGCGAGCAATCCGTTGGTCCACGGGAGCTACGCGCGACTCGTCGTCCGGACCCTCGAGTCCCTCGGCCCGTCCACCCACTGGAGCGCCGCGCTCAGCCTCGGCCGGCTTCCGCTCATGACGGGCGTGGAGGACCTGGCCGCCATGGCCTGCCATCCCCTGCCGGAGGTCCGCCGCTCGGCAGCCTGGAGCCTCGAGCAGTGGGGCTCGGCGGACGCGATCCGGGAGCTCCAGCGCGCCGCCGGACGTGAACAGGACCCCGCGGTCCTCAAGGCGATGCAGGACGCGCTGTCCCGCGCCGGCAAGAAGTAGGAGCCGGGTCAGGGTTGCGGGGGCACGTCGGGCGGGACGCGGTCCTCCCCCGGCAGCCGGCGGGCCGCCGCGAGCGCCTTGCGCAGCACGAACTCGATCTGAGCGTTCACGCTGCGGAACTCGTCGTCGGCCCAGCGCTCCAGCGCCCGATGCACCTTCGGGTCCAGTCGCAACAGGAACGGCTTTCGTTCCATGAGCGGCCTACTGGTGAAGAGTTCCCACGTTGACCACCGGGTTCGTGTCGCGCTCGCCGCAGAGCACCACGAGCAGATTGCTCACCATCGTGGCCTTCTTGTCGTCGTCCAGCTCGACGATGTGCTGATCCGCGAGCGACTTGAGCGCCATCTCGACCATGCCGACGGCGCCCTCGACGATCTTCTGCCGCGCCGCGACCACGGCGGCCGCCTGCTGGCGCCGGAGCATCGCGCCCGCGATCTCCGGGGCGTAGGCCAGATGGCTGATCCGGGACTCGAGGACCTGCACGCCCGCCTGGGTCAGCCGCGACTGGATCTCGAGCTTCAGCTTCTCGGCGATCTCGTCCGTGTTGCTGCGGAGCGACATGTCGCCGACCCCGTGGGCGTCGTACGGGTAGCGCGACGCCAGGTTCCGCAGCGCCGCCTCGCTCTGGACGTGGACGAAGTTCTGATAGTTCTCCACGTGGAAGCAGGCCTCGGCGGTGTCAGCCACCCTCCAGACCACGACCGCGGCGATCTCGATCGGGTTGCCCGCGTGGTCGTTCACCTTGAGCTTCTGGCTCTCGAAGTTGTTCACCCGGAGGGACACGGTCCGCTTCGAGTAGAACGGGTTGGCCCAGCGGAGGCCGGGGTCCTTCACGGTCCCGACGTAGGAGCCGAAGAACTGGAGCACCCGGGCCTCGTTCGGGTTGACGACGAAGAATCCCGCCATGGAGATCAGCGTCCCGATGATCGCCAGCATCCCGCCCACGATGAGGAGGGGCGTCCGGAGGTTCACTCCGAGGATCACCGCGCCGATGCATCCCGCGAGCATGAGCAGCAACCCCAGCAGCGCGAGGAATCCGTGGGGCGCGTACGTCGACTTCTCCTGCAACATAGAACCCTCCTGTATGACATCATTATGATATCACGCAGCTATCAGACGCGCAAGGGCGCCGCACGTGACCGGAAATCGGCGGGCGGAATGTTTTCCGCCCAAAAGCCCCGGAACCCGGGCCATGATAATCTTCAAGGACCATGAGCGGCGAGCCCGTGCCTCCGGAACCATCCCGCACCACCCCGGACGACCCCGTGCTCCGGGCGTTCGGCGCCGGGCCTCCCTCGTCCGTCCCTGCCCAGGGCGCCACGCAATCCGCGCCGGAGGGGCTTCTCCTGGGCAAGATCGCCCTCGACCTGCAGCTCCTCCAGACCCATCAGCTCATGGACTGCCTGAAGGAGCAGGAAGACCTGCGCTCGCAGGGGAAACCGGTCCTGCTCCAGGACCTCCTGGTCCGCCGGGGCCATCTCAACGATGAAGCCGTGGCCCGCCTCCTCACCGAGCAGCAGCGGCGGACGGAGGGACTTCCGACCCTCGCCCGCTACGAGATCCGGGACCGGATCGGCGAAGGCGCGACCGCCCTCGTCTACCGCGGATGGGACCGCGAGCTCAAGCGCCTCGTGGCCGTCAAGATCCTCCGGGAAAGCGCGGGAGTCAGCGAGATCGCCCGCCAGCGTTTCCGTCGCGAGGCGCAGGCCTCCGCCGGACTCAGCCATCCGAACGTCGTGCTCGTCCACGACGCCGGGGAAAAGGACGGCCGGCACTACCTGGTCATGGAGCTCGTCGAGGGCCGCCCGTTCAGCGACGTGCTGCGCTCCTCATCCACCACCCTGGAGCAGAATCTCCGCTTCCTCGAGCAGGCGGCGCGCGGCGTCGGCGCGGCTCACGCGAAAGGCATCGTGCACCGCGACCTAAAGCCGTCGAACATCCTCATCACCGCGGACGGCGTTCCCAAGGTGGGCGACTTCGGCCTGGCGCACCTCGTCGACTCTTCGACGGAGCTGACCCGCACCGGCACCGCGCTGGGCACGCCGCTGTACATGTCGCCCGAACAAGTGGAAGGCAATCCCGACAAGATCACGCCCCGGACGGACGTCTACGCGCTGGGAGCGATCCTCTACGAGCTCCTGACCGGCCGCACGCCCCACAAGGGCGAGGCGATCATGGAGATCTACGGCAAGATCATGCGGGAAGACCCTCCCCCGCCGCGCTCGCTGAATCCGCGGGTGTCGGTCGACCTCGAAACCATCGCGATGAAGTCGCTCGAGAAGTCCGCGGCCCGTCGCTACGCGACCGCCGAGGACTTCGCGGAAGATCTGCGGCGTTGCCTGGCGGGAGAGGATATCCTGGCGCGCCCGCTCTCCACCACGGCGCGGGTATGGCGGAAGGCCGCCCGATACCGGGCGCTGCTCATCCCCGCCGCGGCCGCCCTGCTCCTGCTGGCCGCGTGGGCGTCGTGGACGACGTTCCGGAATGCGCGCCAGGTCCGCATCGAGCTGGAGCAGGCGACCGTCGGAGAGTCCGCGGGGAACTTCGAGGGCGCGAGGCTCGCCTACCAGGCCGCCCTCTCGATCGACGCCGGGAATCCCACCGCGCAGGCCGGACTGACCCGGACGAGCGCGATCGTGCGCCGGCTCGAGGAAGCCCGGCGTGAGGCGGACCGGCTCCTCGAGACCGCCCGCCACGACCTCGAGGCCGTGAACCGCTACCTCTACGATCCGAACGCGCAGTACTCGGAGCTGCTGCGACGCGTCGAGGACCGCCAGAAGCTGATCGACGACGCGATCGCCAAAGCGCCCGACAAGGCCCTCGGGCATTACCTCCTGGCGCGGGTCTGGGAGATCAAAGGCTGGGAGGATCGCGCCGAAGCGTCCTACCGCAAGGCGATCGGACTGGAGCCGATGCTCGGCCCGGCCCACGACCAACTGGGCCGCCTCCTCCTGACGCGCGCCGGACGGACGCTCGTGGGGACCACGCCCGAGGAGCGGACGGCGCGGCGACTCCAGGCCCAGCCGCTGATCGAGGAGGCGTCCCGCGAGCTGGCGGCGGCCCTCAAGACAGGCTCCGGTCTGGACGACGAACTCCGCCTGGAGATCGCCCGCATCATGCTCGCCTATGCGTCCGGGTCGGACCAGGAGGTCCTGCGGCGGGCCGAGGAGCTGATCCAGCGCTTCCCCGACCGGGACGGGGTGGAGGAGTTGCACTGGTTGATCGGGCTTGCGTCCTCCGGAGAGGCGCAGGTCGAGGCTTTCTCCCGCGCCCTGGCCAAGCGCCCCAAGTATCCGCTCGCGCTGCTCTGCCGGGCGGCGGCGCGGATCCACCAGGGCGACCAGGAAGGCGCGATCCGGGACTGCGACGAAGCGCTGCGGGTGAGCCCGAGGCTGGTGGAAGCGTACAACAACAAGGCCGTCGCCGGCCTGAAGCTCGGCAACGCCGACCTGGCCCTGAAGTCGTTCGCGCAGGCGCTGGAGATCGATCCGCGCTACGGGCCGTCCTACGAGAACCGCGCGGCCCTGCTCAGCAGTCGAGGAGATCACGAAGGAGCGTTCGCGGACCTGGCGAAGGCCCTGGAGATCAATCCGCGCAGTCCGCTCGCGCTCCTGAACCGTGGGGTCGTCAAGACCCGGACGGGGGACCTCGACGGCGCACTCCGAGACTTCGACAGCGTCCTGTCGCTGCGGCCCCGCTATCCCGAGGCCTTCGCGAACCGCGGCTCCGCCAGGACGCGGAAAGGCGACCTCGAAGGCGCGATCCAGGACTTCGACGAAGCGTTGAAGCTGGAGCCCGCCTCGGCGGAAACGCTGAACAACCGCGGCAACGCCTGGCTCGCCCGGGGGGATCGCTTCAAGGCCCTCGAAGATTTCAGCCTGGCCCTCGCAATCAACTCCCGCTTCGTGGAGGCCTACTACAACCGGGGCCTGGCGCATGCCGCCGGAGAGGACACGAGGAAGGCGGATCTGGACTTCACCCGAGCCCACGAGCTGCGGCCGACCTGGGGAGCCCCGCTCGCGGCCCGGGCGCAGATCCGAGCGTTCGAAGGGGACAAGAAGGGCGCCATCAAGGATGCGCGAAAAGCGCTGGAACTGGGCCTCGACGAGGAGCAGCGCAAATCCATGCAGGAGCTCCTCACCCGACTGGGCGAGAATCTCTGACGGAGACCATTTATGCGGCCACCGCGGCGGAAAACCCAGGACGTCACGCGGATCAACGCCTTCGTCGACGTGAGGTGTCTCTGCGGCCAGCTGCACACCTTCCTCCGCGACAAGGTCGTCGAGGGACTGGGCGTGGGCCGATGGAAGTGCGGCGGCTGCAAGCGCCGCTTCATCCTCGCCTGCGTCCCTCAGTGCGAAGGACAGCCGGAAGCCTTCTGGCCGATCTTTCTCGAGAACGTGCCGGCGAGCGGCAGCACCGTCGAAGACGGCACCTCGATGGACGAGAACTCGAAGGCTTCCCCCGCCGAGGAGCTCCAGTTCCGCTGCCGCTGCGGCTGCCGTCTCGTCGCGCGCTCCCAGCATTTCGGCAAGCCGCTCCGCTGCCCGCGCTGCGCCTCGACCGTCGTCGTCCGCCTGGGCTACACGCCCGACACGAATCGTCCGTCGCCCCTTCTCGAGTATCCCGGAGAAGGCACGGAAGCCCCCCGGAAGTGAAGGCCTACCTCACCGCGTCGATCCATTCTCCCAGCCGGCTCCGGAAGCGGAGGTGGCGCGGCGTCCCGTCGAGAAGCGCTTCGACCCGCTCGACCTCCTGCCGCTTCGCGTCCTCGTAGCGCTCCTGGATCTCCCGCTCCTTTCGCGACCGCTCCTCCGAACCCAGCCAGGCCGGCAACGCCAGCAGCGCCTCGTCCCTCGCCTTCCAGGCGCGGCCGATCTGCTCCACCGACTGCGCGGCGGTCTGCTCGAACGCCGCGGCCCGCGCGTTCTCCAGTCCCAGGTAGCCCGTGGTGATCGACGTCACGTGCTCGCGGTGGCTCGCCGGCGCCACCGACGAACGGACCTCGACCAGGCCGCCCAGTTCGTCCCAGAACTCCTGGTCCGCCCGGCGCTGCGTGCGCAGGGCGGCCAGGGTCCGGCGCTCGACCGCCGGCGTGGCGCGGCTCGCCTCGTGGCGCTCCGCCGGCGTCGGCTTGATCAACGGCGGCGGCTCGTCCGCGGCCTCGAGGTCCACGGTCCTGGCCGCCGCCCGGGGCTCCGGCCGCCGTTCGGCCGGAGCCCTCCGCCCCAATACTGCCCCTGCCAGCAGCACCGCCAGTCCCAGGCCCGCGGCGGCGATCGCTTTCGTCGCATTCATCGGCGCCTCCTACTTCGAGAACAGGGCGTTCTGAGGGATCACCTGCTTCGGCGTCGCCGGGCTCGACCAGAGCAGCTTCGCCGTCGCGCCCCAGCCGTTCTCGTAGAACTCCATCCGGATGTCGTAGCTCTGGCCCGCCGAGAGCGTGATCGTGCCGGAGTTCTCGACCGGTGCGTGGTCGGTCCAGTTGTTGACGATCAGCTGGCCGTTCACCCAGAGGCGGACGCCGTCGTCGGAGACGGTATAGAAGGTGTACGTTTCCGAGAATTGCGGCCGGACCTTCCCCGTCCAGCGCACGCTGAACGTGTCCGGGCCGACGGATGCGACCGGAGAGTCGGGCCAGTCGAAGTTCACCGTGCCGTCGACGCGCGTCACCCGGAGCGCCGTGAAGTCCATGTTGTCGTAGTACTCGCCCGTCAGCCCATTGCTGGCGGCCGCCGCGGGACTGAGCTGGCTCTGCGGGATCACCTGTTTGGCGATGGACGGAGACTCCCAGAGCAGCTTGGCCGTCGCCCAGCCGCCGTTCTCGTAGAACTCCATCCGAATGTCGTATCTCTGCCCGCCCGAGAGCGCGATCGTCCCGGAGTTCTCGGTGTCGCCGTGATCGGCCCAGTTGTCGATGATCAGCTGTCCGTTCACCCAGAGGCGGACGCCGTCGTCGGACACCGTGTAGAAGGTGTAGGTCTGGGAGTTCGGCGCGAGCAGCTGGCCCGTCCAGCGGACGCTGAAGGTATCCGGCCCGATGGCCGGGTCCGGCGTTCCGTCGAACCAGGCGAAGTTCACCGTGGCGTCCGTGCGGGTCACCCGCAGCGCGGTGAAGTCCATGTTGTCGAAGTACTCGCCCGTCAGGCCGCCTCCGCCGCCGCCCGACGCGGCCGGGTAGAGCTGGCTCTGCGGAATCACCTGCTTCGCGATGGAGGCGCTCTCCCAGAGCAGCTTCGCGGTGGCCCAGCCGCCGTTCTCGTAGAACTCCATCTTGAGATCAACCTTCTGGCCCGCCGAGAGCGCGATGCTGCCCGAATTCTCGGTGTCGCCGTGATCGCTCCAATTGTTGATGATCAGCTGGCCGTTGACCCAGAGCCGGATCCCGTCGTCCGAGACGGTATAGAACGTGTACGTCTGCGAATAAGGGGCCTGGACCTGCCCCGTCCAGCGGACGCTGAACGTGTCGGGGCCGATCGACGGGTCCGGGCTTCCGTCATACCAGGAGAAGTTCACCGTCGCGTCCGTGCGGGTCACGCGCAGCGCGGTGAAGTCGACGTTGTCGAAGTACTCGCCCTTCAGCCCCGTGCCGTTGCCGCCCTGTCCCGTCGACGCCGCGCTCAGCCGGATGTAGTTGAGGTTGTAGCCTCCCATGTCGCACGCGATCCGCAGGATCTGCGTCCCCGCCGAGAGCGAGACGCCCGTCTTGGTCAACGTCTGCCAGGCCATCCAGTCGCCGGTGTTGGGGACCGTGAGGGCGCCGGTCTTGTTCACGCCCCCGACGTCGACGTGGAGCGTATGCCCGCTGTAGGGCGACGCGACACGGAGCTCCAGCGTGTAGGTCCCGGCCGCGGCGACGTTCACCGTGTACTCCAGCCACTCGCCCGCGTCCATCCATCCCACGCTGACACCGCCCTCGGAACAGGTCTCGATGTCCACGGCCTCGTTCCGGTACTGGCCGCCGTTGTTCGAGGCGTCCAGGTCGTGGAAGGCGACGCCCTCCCCGCCGGTGTCGAAGTTCTCGGCCTCGATCGTTCCCGGAATTGCCCACGCCGTGCCCCCGTAGGGCCCGCGGGCGGGCGGCGTCGTCGTGCCGCCGCTCTTCACGTGCAGCACCCAGTCGTTGCCGTCCGGCGCGCCGAAGGTCGGCCCGTTGCCCGCGCTCCGGTTGGAGCCGTCGCGGGGATTGAACCAGCGCGCCGTGTAGGACGACGGCAGGCCGTTGACGGTCGTCGAGCCGCCGTTGTGCAGGTAAACGATGTACTCGTCGCCCGGCCGGGCAAAGCACCAGCCGTTGGACACGCGCGAATCGGACGGCGTCATTCCGATCAGGTTCACGCCGAAGTCGCTGAGGAACTTGCGCAGGTAGCCGACGTAGCGCATTCCGTCGCCGGCGTCCTGCCCGAGCACAACGGAGGTAGCGGTCATCTCAAAGTGGAAGTAGGAGATGTGGGCGCCCGCGGTAAGACAACCCCAGGCCTTCCAGCGGCGCGTGTCGGCGTCGATGTCCTGCGCACCGTCGTTGTCCGAGATCATCGCCAGGTTCTGCCCGAAGCTCTGGGCCAGGCTGTTGTGGGTCAGCACGGGATCGTTGTTCGTGTTGGCGCCTTCGAACGGCACGTACTGGTGCCCCGGCAGGTCCCGAGGCATTACCAGGTGGGTCGCGAGTCCTTTCGACTGCTCGTACGCCGTGATCATGTCGGCGTACTGGATCTCCCAGGACGTCCGGCCCGTCTCGTTGCCGATCTCCCACACGATGTTGGGCAGGTCGCCGATCGTGTCGACCAGCTTCTTCATCAGCGCCGTATGCCGCTGGGCCGGGACCCCGGACGGTTCCAGCCATTCGCCGTCGTTGTTGCAGCTCACGCCGTTGATGTTGTTCGCGCCGTAGTAGAAGTCGTACTGCAGGCCCCAGACGCGCTGCGGGCCGCCGTCCTCGACGATCAGGCTGTGCGTGTGCCAGCCGTCGATGATGCACACCTGGACGACGACGCCTTTCGACTGCGCGTAGGAGACCACGTTGCGGAAGCTGTCGAAGTAGGACTGGTCGAACTGGTTCAGGTCGAACTTCGGCCTGCCGTCGTTCGCCAGCCCGGGACCGGTCCTCCGATAAGGCACGGGGCAATTGCCGTAAGGCTGTCCCATCGTGAACGTGTTGCGCATGTAGTTGATGCCGTTCGCGGCCAGACGATCGAAGAGCGTCGTCACGTAGTTGGGGTCGGGGTTCTCCGGCTGGAACGCCCCGAGGCCTGGGTAGTAGCCCGCGGGGTACCAGGTCGCGCCGTTCATCGACAGCCGGTGCGGGTCCTGCGGGTGCTTCCTCGGCGGCGCATTGACCGCCTGCAGGGGACGCGCTTCCCCGGCCATCAGCCCCAGGAGAACTGCGGCGAGACTCCAAGATGCGAGGTGTTTGAGCATCGAATCCTCCCCGTTTACTTTCGAGGTTTCAGCGCTGGGCCGAACTGATCGTCATCGGGTCGAGCCTTCTGTCCCAGCGAGATCCAGATCGCGTCGATGCGCAGCGGGCCTTCGCTCGGGTAGAGCCGGAGCGTCTGCCTGCCGTATTGCGTGAAGCGGAGCATGGTGGCGAAGGCCTCCCGGTCGTTGTCGCCATCCCCGCCCAGCCAGCAGTAAGAAGGATGTTTTCCGTAGCCGTTGATCAGGGCCCCCTGCGGCCCTCGAGAGCCCTTCCAGGGGCCGTCGGGCTCCGTGACCTTGCAGTCCAGGACTTCCAGGTTGGCCGCGTCGTGACGGTCGGGGGAGGTCGTGGCCGCGGACATCCCGCGGATCCAGATCGTGTAGTCCCGGCCGGACTCCGCGATGAACGTCCATTCGGCGTAGCCCATCGTTCCGGCCTTCAGGCGCGCGCCGGCGTCCTCGCTTCCGATCTCGATCGATTCCAGGGCCTGCCCCAGGGAGGCCTTGGCATCGCGCACGATCTTCCAATCCTTGCCCACGATCTTCGCGCCGGCCACCGTGAGGACGATATCGGCGGGCGGGATCGGCCGGGCCGCGAGCTCTGTCCCCGCGGAGGCCACGGCGTACTGTCCCGCGGCGACGTCCACGGTCCGGCCGTCCGCAAGCCTCTTGAGCTGCACTTTCCCTTCCGTCACCTCGAGCCGCGTGAAGCCTTTCGCCCCTTCCTCGGTCACGAGCCGCAGCGAGGTCCCGACGACTTTCGCTTCCGCGTGGGCCGACGCCGCGATCATGGGCTGGTCCTTGGGCTGCTTCGCGACCTGCGCCCTCGCCTCGCCCCGCACGAGGGTGAAGCGCTTGCCGCCGTCAATCTTGAGGTCGCGGATCTCGGTATTGGCTCCCAGCTCGACGCGAGTACCGTCCGGGTAGACAAACGTCGCGGCGCCCGTGACCGCCAGCCCGTTACCGGCGTAGAGGTTCTCCCCTCCCGTCGCCGCCGTCCTGCCCGCGGAGCCGACGATGAAGACCTCGCCGTCGACTTTGGCGAGCGTGGCGATCCCCGAGGCGACGCTGACGGTCGGGGCGGGCTTCGGCGTCTCGGGCGTCTCTTTGGGTGCGGGCGCCGGATCGGGGATCCGGGCGAGCTCTTCCTTGGCCCGGCGCTCGGTCCGGACGGCCGCCTCGAGCTCGCGTTCGATCTTTTCCTTTTCGGATTTGAGTTGCGCCAGATCCACCGTGGGAGCCACCGGCGTTTCGGGCTTCGGCTGCGGCGGGGTCGCCGTCAATTTCTCCTCGATCTCCTTCAGGCGGGCCTGCGCGCGCCGGGATTCCTCCTCGGCCCGGGCCCGCTCCCGCTCCAATGCGTGCCGCCGGGCCTGTAGGTCCCGCGCGTGCGTCCGCTCCGTCTCCTCGGAAGTTCCGCCGAAGACGCCGAAGAGCAGCGCCGCGAAGAGGACGGCCGCGGCCGCGAGCCCCCACACCCACGACCCGGCGGACGGCGCCGGTCTCACGCGCCGGGTCGCCCGGCGGGTGCGTTTCGCCCGATCTTCGGCGGGGGCGCCCGCGCGGGCCAACTCCGCCCGCATGCCGCTCAGGCTCCCGTGCAGGTCGACGGCGCGAATGAAGTCGTCCAGCCGCTCGGGCGACGACTTGAGGAGGTCGTGGAGGCGCCGCGCCTCGTCGTCGCCGAGTGCGTCGTCGAGGTAGCCCTGGATCAGGCGGTCCAGCTCGTCGCTCACGTCTCGACCTCCGCGGGAGCGCCCGCCAGGTAGCGGCTCGCGCAGTCCGCCAGGGCCTGACGGATCCGGGAGAGGAGCATGTGGACGGCGCCGGTCTTCTTGCCCAGGCGGCGCGCGACTTCGGCGATCGGAAGCGCCTGTCCGTAGCGCTGCTCGACGATGCCGCGATAGTGCTCGGGCATCTTGCCCACGCAGTGGCGGAGCGCGAGGCGCCTCCGGTCGAGTTCGGGTTCCAGGGCCTCGTAGCGCCGCGCGGCCCGGTCGAGCAACTCCTCGTCGAACACGATCCGGAAGCGCGCGGTGTCGCGCCGGGCGTGGAGGATCTCGTTGCGCGCGACGCCCAGGGCCCAACCGGAGAAGGACCGGTGGGGATCGTAGGTGTCGAGCTTCTTCCAGAGGATGACGGAGACGTCCTGGAGCACGTCCTCGGCCCGGCCCGGTTCCTGGACATGGGTGAGGATGAACCCTCTCAGGAGGCCCTGGACGGCGACCAGGCGGCGGACGAACTCGTCGTGCGTGAGCGGTGCCGTCGTCCCCATCGTCATCATCCTACCGGGTATCTCCCGGGGTGGTGGCAAACTCACGCAAAATCGTGCCAGGGTCCCACATTCTGCGAGACGGGATATAACTGTATCCAGATAATTGAACAAGGGAGACTTCATGGGGCCCGCGCAGAGCAACCCGGAATACTCGATTGCCTACAACATCGGGCTCGGGGTCGGCATGCTGCTGCCTCTCATCCTCGCCCTGGCGGCGGCGAAGACCCTGTCCGGCCCCGACCGCAACCGGAAATGCGCCCTGTCCGTGGCGTTGATGATGGGCGCCTGGTTCCTCTGCAGCTTCGGATACGCCCTCTCCCAATGGACCGGCTTCGCCGGGCTCCAGCGCCTCTTCGTCTTCATCGCGGCCCCCGTGATTCTGGGGGCGGGAATCCTGGCCATCCTCGGGTTGATCGAAGTCGTCGGGAGCAAACGTCCTGTCCGCGGAAGCTGGCAAGGGATCACGTCCCTGGTCATCGTCGGCATCTTCGGCCTGGCCCTGGTCGGGGGATTTGTCGCGGGAGCAACCAAGGCGATGGCGGCCCGGCAGATCCCGAAAGACTGGAGGATGTCCCAGGCGCCTCCGGGCAGCCAGCTCGATTTCCCCGCCAAGAACTTCAAGTACACGGTTCCCAGGGAGGACTGGGTGCAGGTCGTTCCGCAGAAGCTCAATGCGCAGGCGGATCTGGCCTTCGTGGACCCCGCGCACAAGCTCTACTTCATGGTGCTCGCGTACAAGATCGCCCCCGGCGCGGAACGTTCCCAGGAAAAATACCTGGAGATCGCGAGGAACGAACTCAAGGGGCTGGATCCGGGGGCCGTGGTGGGCGAATCGCAGCCGGAGTCCCTGGGCGCGCTGGCGGGCGACGGCTTCAGCGTCGACGCCACGCTGCAGAACCAGTCCTTCACCTACCGCGAGTGGATCGGCGTCCACGGGGACCACGTGTACCAGCTGGTCGCCTGGGGCCTCCGGTCCAACCGCGCGGCGGTGCAGCCGGCGGCGGCCGGCCTGTTCCAGAACTTCGGGGTCATCGCTCCCTAGGCTGCCCGCCGCTCACTCGATGCAGACGATCGTCCCCTTCTGGGTCGCCAGGTAGAGCGAGCCGTAGGCGGCAATGAGGCCGTCGTACACCGGCTCCACGCCCAGCGTCACCAGCTCCTCCCCGATCCGAAGGTCCCCCTTCGACGTCACGGTCACCGGCATGCCACCCACGAGGATCAGCGCCGCGTCTCCCGTCACGCCCGTGTGGACCTTCTTCCCGGTGAAGGCCGCCGGAGGCTTGGGCTGGACCATCTTGGTCTGGCGGATCCCGTAGCCCCAGAGCCCGCGCGGGACCTCGAGCCCGCCGGGCACCGCGTAGGTCGTGCTGTTGAGCGCGAGCGTGAACTCTCCATCCTTCGGCGAGAAGCGCCAGCGGGACATCGCGATCAGATCGCCGTCGCGCACCAGCATGTCCACCGGCTCGAAGTCGACGCCCACCTTCACCTTCGAGTTGGGGAGCGTCGGGCCGTACCAGTTCTTGATCGCGTCCAGGTTGTCCACGGTCTTCTCCCAGACGATCTCGCCGCTGCTCACCCGGAACGCCAGCACGCGGACGCCGCCGTCCGAGGTGGGATGGCGCCCCGCCGCGACGAAGCCCTGGCCGCCGCCGACCAGCACACTCGACACCACGGGCCAGGGCGACTCCATCTGGCCATACGCCATGATGCGCCCTTCGCGCGGCGCGACGCGCAGGCGCCAGGCGAGCAGTCCGTCCGCCGCGCGGACCGCGTACACCCACCCGTCGTGCGCGCCGAACAGGCAGAGGCCCTCGCTGATCGTAGGAGGCCCGTCGAGACGCCCTCCCGCGGTGTACGTCCAGATCACCTTGCCCGACGTGGCGTCGAGCGCCGCGACGCGATGGAGGTCCGGGACCGCGACGAAGATCATCCCGCCGGCCGCCACGGGCGGCGTCAGCGTCCCGCGGACGAAGGGGTTCGACTTCCATTCCGCGGCGATCGCCCCTTCCGGCATCGTGGCGATCGTCGTCTCCCACGCGCGCCGGACCTCGAGGCGGCGGAGCATCGCCGACGTGGAGCCGCTGCGGTACACGTCGTGGCGGTACGTCGGCCAGTCCGCGTTCTGGTCGGCCGGCTTGAGCAGAGCCGCGGGAGCGGGCGAGGACGCGCCCTTCTCGAGCCGCGGTCCGGCCGCGATCTCGGCCGGCTTCTCGGACGACAGGCCCATCGTGCCGCGGAGCATCGGGAAGCATTCGCACTGGACCGGGAACGTGTAGAGCAGCCCGTTGGCGGGAATGAACGGCTGGCGGCAGGCGCTCTTGAACATCCGCGCCCGGGTCTGCGTCCCGTCCGCCAGGTCGGTAAATTCGCACTCGGGCGCGAGGAAGAAGCGCTCGGTGGCCACCGGCGTGGCGCAATGCTTGCCGCGGGTCCCCCACTGCTTGCGCTCGGATCCGTTCTTCGGCTCCAGGCCGAGCAGCCCTTCCTTCTCGGCCGGCAGCCAGAGCAGGCCCTGCGCGAAGTAAGCCCGCGCCTCCCGGAAATGGGTCATGTCCGGCTTGTAGTCGCGCGTCCAGAGCAGCTCGCCGTCCTTCGTCGAGTAGACTTTGATGCCGCAGCCGACCGGATCGTCGCGGAGCGTCGACTTCTCCAGGACGAGGTAGCCCTTGCTCGCGGTGCAGGTCAGCGCCAGTCCCGCGTCCGGATCCTCCTTCTTCCAGCGCTCCTTGCCGCTGGCGCGGTCGAGGCCGATGACGTGCGTCGCGGTCACGACCAGGATCATGTCGCCGTCGACCACCATGCGCCGGGCCTCGAGCGCCGCTTCCCACGCCGACTTCCGCGTCTCCGGATCGAAGGCGCGGATGGCCTTGGCGTCGGACACGATCAGAAGCCCGCCCTCCACGAGGAGCTCGCGCGGGTCGCTCGCCGTGCCGTATTCGGCGACGGTCTCGCCGGTCGCCGCGTTCAGCGCCATCACCTTCCCCTCGCTCGCCACGAAGAGCCGCTCGCCGAACGCGACGGGACGGACCTTGGACGTGCGGCCCGCCAGCTTCATCTTCGGGGTCGGGTTCGGAGGCAGCGGCAGCCCGCTCTCCTTGAACGCGTGAGCTTTCAGGGGCCGGGTCCACAGGACGACGCCGTTGTACGAGTCGCGGGCGATGATCTGCTCTTCGTAGTCGTAGAAGTTCCGCCCGTTGGCCGAAACGAGGACGTGGTCGTAGTACCACTTCTTCCCACCGGCATCCTGGGCGGGGCCGGCGACCCAGCGCAGTCCGGTGGGGACGCCGACGGCGCGGTCGGCCGAGACCATGTTGCCGTCCGCCCCGTGGCGCCAATGGGTCCAGTCGTCGAACTCGGCGGGGCGCTGCTTGCGGAGGGTGGTCCACGTTCCGTTGCGACGGACCAGCGCGGTCCCGCCGGGGGCAAGCACCCGCAGCAGTTCGGCGTCGGCGGGAGCCGAGGCGCCCACCACGAGGTTCACGAGGTTCTCTGGATAGGGGAGCCCATCGACGGACCAGGACTCGACGGTCGCCAGGCCGGAGAGGCCGCGCGCCGAAAGGAGCGCCCGGGCCGCCGCGACCTTCGCCTCGTCGGCTTCCAGCACATGGACCAGGCGCCGGCCGCCCTCCGCGAGCCGCGCGGCCGCCGTGCCGTCGCCTGCCCCCAGCAGCACGCAGAGTCCCGACGGCGCCGCCCGAAGCGCATCGTCCATCGGCAGGTCCTGGGCGGCGGAGGGCTCCCCGCGAGCGGTCCCGAGGGCGGCGCAGGCGAGAAGCAGAGCGGTACGGGGCATCCTCATAGGTCGGTTCTCCTGCACTACCCTACACCCGCGCGCCCGGCCGGGGAGGAATTTGACGAAAGTTGTCAGTTCGCGCCGATCTGGCGACAAAGAATGTCACTTCGCGGGGCCCGTCGCGCGGCGCCCTCGATCCCCATTTGGCATGCGCTTTGCTCTCCTTTCCCCTGAGGGTCCGGGCGCAGGAGCTCTCCCAGTAAGGAGCGCAGGGATGCGCAAGGACAAGAAGGGGTTCACGCTCATCGAGTTGATGATCGTCATTGCGATCATCGCCGTCATCGCCGCCATCGCCATTCCGGGACTGCTGGCAGCCCAGCGGTCGGCCAACGAGCGAAACGCCGCGACGTCGCTCAAGACGCTGTCGACGGCGGAAGCGGACTTCCGGGCCAACGACCGCGACTGGAACCACGTCAACGACTTCTGGACCTACAACGTCTGCGGCCTCTTCACGTGCACGAGCGCGGCCGTCACGGGCAACGCCGGCGCCAACACCACGACCGACCCGGCCATCAAGCTCATCGAGCTGTCGGTCGCGTCGGCGGACAGCGAGAGCAGCACGGCGGCCTTCGGCGAGTACGCCGCGCTGAGCACCTTTGCGATCGCGTCCCCCAAGGCGAGCTACTGGTACATCGCGCTGACGAACGACATGTCGGTCGCGGGGACTCCCGACCAGACGTACAAGCAGGACACGGGCGGGACGCCGGCGATGGGCCTCGTCCACAACACGTCCAAGTTCGGCTTCCTGGCCTACCCGGACTCCGTGTCGTCCGGCAAGTACGTCTTCATCGTGAACGAGAACAACACGATCTACCGGAGCGCGACGACCGGCGTGGTGCGGCCCACGACCACCAATCCTCCCGGCCCGCTCAACGCCCCCTATAACGAGTGGCCCTCGGACACGAACCTGAAGTCGTTCTGGGCCAAGATCGACGGCTAATTTTGCGCGCGGCCCCCACCAGTTCCCCGGGGGGCTTCCTCTTCCGAACGGGAGAGGAAGCCCCCCTTCGCGCGCTATATTGGATCGATGGCCGATCGCTCCTCGCGCCTCCTGGAACGGGCGCTCCTCTTCACGTTCGTGATCCACGGCGTGGCGATGGCGTCCATGGCGCTCCTCCTGCTGCCGGGGATGCCGGGCGGAGGGGTCGCCGACGACCTGGCGCGGATCCGCTACATGGCCGCGCATCCGTGGCTCTGGCGCCTGGGATGGTTCCCCTGGCAGCTGACCGCGCTCTCGGACCTGCTGATCGGGATCGGGCTGCTGCGCGCCTCGTGGGTTCCGAAAGGACCGGCGATCCTCACGATGCTCGTAACGATCACGGCGCTGCTCTTCGACCAGGCGGGGCAGGTCTGCTGGATGACGCGGGGGCTGGAACTGGCGCAGTCGGGCGACGCCGCCGCGTATCTCGCGTACGAGTCGCGGATCTTCGCGTGGACGGCGGTCTGGGGCGGGACGCTGTACACGGTCGGCGCGCTCGGCTGGACGTGGTGCTTGGTCGCCGGCAGGACGTGGAATCGCTGGCTCACG
>Ga0310813_10000590_pt1 | contig 22421 bp, 15 predicted proteins | sample YN3metagenome_FD_203086 | JGI IMG/M metagenome (GOLD analysis project Ga0310813, IMG submission 203086) | Soil microbial communities from experimental microcosm in Duke University, North Carolina, United States - YN3 | ecosystem: Engineered > Artificial ecosystem > Soil microcosm > Unclassified...
GCTCTCCTTCTTCATCACTCTCGCAACAAGGCGCTTCCGGACGGCTGCCTTCACCTGAAACAGGTATTGCTGGCAAGACTGGTGCTCTGCCCTCAGTATACATGCCGCCTCGGGATGGTGTAGCGGTGACTGGTGAAGCTTCTACAAACCCCAAACAGATCTGCCGAATTTCTGCTTCAGTGAAGAGATCGCGTCGAGTTTCCACCATGGCTGTGGCAATTTCGGTAGCCAATGTCAGTGGTAATTCGTCTTGAAGTTGACGATGGTGTCTAAAAATATCAACGGCCATGGAAGTAATCTTATCTCTTGTTCGCGTTATTCTCTCAAGTGCTTCCTCGCTAGATAAAGTAAGGCACTCTTCTATTGTATCTATATAAATATCAGGCATGTTATTGAGAGGTTCTCTCAGCGTGCGCTCCCTCGTCACATCTTGAAGTTTACAGAGTACTGTTGGAGATAAAGATGAAGATTCAATATCATTCAGAGATGTCTTTCTGTCACATAAAAATAGACATACCCTAGCGAATTCTTTTAGCGCATTCCAATATGGGATATTTTTTAAAAAATACTTTTTAAATAGCGCTGGGTCAGAGAAAATGAGTTTGATAAAACTTTCTCTGACGGTAGCGTTGTCTGGAAATTCGTTTCCCAGGGCAAAACCATTCATTTCATCGAACCTAATCTCTCGGTCTGGCAGGTTAATTCCCTGATTGGACTTTATATAATAGAACATGATTCTTCCCCTCATGAATTCCATCATACCGATCTGTTTGCCAAATATTTTCTCTCCCTGATGTAATATGGAATGAATTATCATCATTGCAAAATAATCTGGTAAAGACTTCACAATAAATTTTACATCATCAACTGATTTGCAAAAATGACGCAAAGTGTCTTGATTTCTTATCAAAGAATTAACAAATTCTTTGATAAGATGCGCTGGGAATTGAGATATCAGATTTCCTAATATAGAGGATGGATAAAATAAATTGAACATGCAGACGTATTTTAAATTTTCCGCACTATTAGCTAAGTAATAATGCATAAGCCCCTCTTGAAGGCTGAGTGGTAAGCCGCAAATCAGGTCTGGGTTCACTCTGCATGTTTCGTAGAAATTGTTCAATATTTCCGGATGAGATTGTAAATAAAGAGATATTTCTTCTTTCAAGTCATTTGCTAAGGTTGATATGATCCGAGGTAGGCTAAGAATGGGTCCACCAGCATGTTTGACAACATCGTTAATAATGTCTGGATGAGATAATAGATAAGCAACAACTTCTTTTTGATAAACAGGATTTCCTGCTAGGCCGGTATTTTCATCATGTATGGTTGTAGATAGTATAAATTGCATGATGGCAGCTCGATGCTCGGGAAAATAGTCTAACATTTTTACTAAACGAGTTGCTCCCTTATCTTCTGCAAATAGTTTTTTCATGAGATCTGCTTGGGCCTGGTCTAGTTCCTTTGAACCTGACCGAGCCTGCCCTATCTCTGATATGAAGTGTGCTAGGAGCTGCGGGATTTCTGCTTGGAGAGATGCTACCTCTGGTAAATCTGCTTGTGCTCCACTGGGTGCGCTAAGTATACGATATAACGCAGAAAGCTTATCAATAAAGTCTTTATCTGTATATGTTGTTCTGGTTCCCGTCATCGCACACCTCGTTTTCGTTTTTTAGTTGATTTAACTATATGAATATACTAATTATTTAAATGCATGATACGATCATACAACATCAATATGGAACGCTCACTTGTAGCGTATGATAAACGAAGTCGAATGAATTGTCAATATTTTGAGCACAATGTTTTTCGTGGATGGATTCTCACGCACCTAACGGTGCTAAAGTGTAGGTGTGCTGCCATTACCCCGGCCTTCGGATTGCTACGCTCCGCTCCGCAATCCTCATCCGGGGCTATAAAGCTCCCGGTCGTAAACGACCTGATTGCGTCGTAACGCTATGCGATAGAACTGAGCCACGATACCGAGCCGCGACCGTGAGGGAGCGTCACATGAAGTCGTAACGCTGTGCGATAGAACCGAGCCACGATACCGAGCCGCGACCGGCAGGGAGTCACGTGAATCTGAATGATTCTATCATGAAGTAAGAAATACCAGCTAGAAGTTATGGTGCAGTGCACGCTCCCTCACGGTCGCGGCTCGGTTACACCGAGTGCCTCACGGAGCATTTCCGATTTTTCTCTGTACCTGCTCTCCTTCTTCATCACTCTCGCAACAAGGCGCTTCCGGACGGCTGCCTTCACCTGAAACAGGTATTGCTGGCAAGACTGGTGCTCTGCCCTCAGTATACATGCCGCCTCGGGATGGTGTAGCGGTTATTGGTGAAGCTTCTACTAACCCCAAACAGATCCGCCGAATTTCCTCTTCAGTAAAGACATCATGTTGGGTTTGCATCACGCATTTGGCAATTTCGGTACTCACTGTCAGTGGCAAGCTGTCTTGAAGTTGACGATGGCATCTAAAAATATAAACGGTTGCGAAGAGAATCTCTTTTCTCGTTTGTGTTATTCTATTAAACGCCTCTTTTCTAGATGAATGAAGGCATTCTCTTATCGTACGCACATAAATGTTAGGCATCATATTGAGAGATAATCTAGAATTACGTTCTTCCAGCGCAGCATTAATGTGATATCTTGATGCTTGACTTGGAAGTCGAAAATCGAAAGGAGATGTCTATCATTTCGTTATGATTCTATTCTACGAGCTCGCCACGGTACTAAAAAATTTTCGCCTTGATGGGGCAGTGCTCGTAGGATGCAGTGCTGTGTCAGTGCCAGATGCACCGTCGCCAAACGTTTTGAATGGGCATTTTGGCTGTGCGGTATTTGACGCATAAGGGCTACCGCTCTTTTTCTTGTGATCCACAACAGGCGGTAAACCAGGCGCACTGCCTACTGATTTCCAAGGATCACGCTCACCAGAACTTCGTTTCTCAGCAGTGCTCGCCGTTGCTTTGCCAGATGGCTGTTGTGTTGCGAATAATGTAGGAGAAGTTGCCACCGACGGCGTTGTATTGCGTTTGGCCGCACGCGACATTGTAGGCACATCGCTTAAGCGACGCGCCGGCGCATCCACAGTATCGGAAATATCAGCAGTGACGGACGGCAATGCAGCTACCTCCAATTCTTCTAACGCTACACCATAATAGATCACCACACGATCTGAAAATCCTTGTGCAGCAAGCTGGTGTTCTGTGAAGGAATAACCTGCCCCGTGAAGAAGATCTTTGGTTGGACTTGAAACAACCAAACGTGATACGCCATTTTTACCTGCAGCTTTTGTTATTCTTTCGTCTAGCGCAGGCGTTGCGCCACTGATATCAAATTCAAGTGGCGGGCGAAGTATCGCTACCAAAGGTCCTGTTACGATACCCGCATGCAACCCAAAATCAGGTGTTTGTGTTTTCTCACGAATTTCAGCTTCTGCTTGTAGCATAAAAGAACAGACTAAACGTATTGCAATTGCCGCGTGATGCGCAACAGGATACGGCGCACCCACTACGAACATGACAGCATCACCTACATATTTAAAAATAATCACATCCCTATATTCTGAAGATGACGCAACAAATCTGCGGAAAATTTGAAAAAATGTTTCCATGATTTTAGTAAATTCATCGGAATCATTTTTAGACGATAACCCCGCGGAATTGGTGACATCAATCATCCCAACAGTTGCTTCACGCACTTTTTTCTCAATAGATAATGTTTGTGTAATATGACCAAGATCAAAGTCGCCACTTCGAAGATCAACAGATTCTGCAATCATTCTGACGATTGGAGCTGGCTTTATTTGTTGTAAGGTAACCATATTATTTTGCAATGTTAAGGTTGCATCCTGGTATTTTAATTGTTCTGCATAGACTTGCGAAATAGCCAGGATTAAAGCGTCAAATTCAACGCTATCGTAATACCCGCCCGTTAAGACAAATAATGCGGTGCACACATCATTAACTTTAGCGCACAGCAATAAAGCACTACTATGCTCTTCTTCTCCTACTGCTGTACGAAAGAGAAAATGTTCTTTACCGGTGTCATCTTGCAGTTTACGCAATCGCTGATCTGTTTCTCCAATCTGCGCATCAGTTAATGAACAGCTTTGCCCAGATGTTGCTGTATGTTTAAAAATTTGGTGTTGGTTACCTATATCAAAAGTGTCTGGATCAACGCCCATTGAGACAGTGAAGTTTACTGCCTCAGGACCTAAGATGTGGCTTAAAAACTGACTTCCTTTTGCTGCTTTTCTGTCGTGATGACTTGCTGTGACACCACCACCTAAACGCTTGCGATTATCATCATTATTAATAGGTGCAATCATGACACGTTGCGGTTCAGTCCATACGGTTCCAGCGCGTTCTTCTTCACTTCTAACTTTGTGATCTCTACCTGCTAGTGTTCCTGCCACAGATTCAAGAGATCTAGCTATTGTTTGTAACACTAAGCGAAAAGGAAGCTCTTCATGCGTATCGGAGGAAGTGGTTTTAGTCTGTCCAAATTCGTAAGCAATTCTTTCTTGTCCAACTGCACTGGTGAGTTCTCGTACAATTGCAGCCGCCCTATCTCTTACAGCTTTTTCTCTCGACTGCTGCGTTTCAAAAGTAGCAATTCTCTCTCGATATTGTTCTTCTCGTATACGAGCATCGCGAACAAGATCCGCTATGAGAGTACCGAGAACTTCATTTTTTTGCATGTTTGCTTGTGAGGTATATAGTTGATTGCGAACCTCTAAATTACTTTTTTGTAGCTCTTGCCTTTCCATCTCGATGGCAGCTAATCTGGCTTCCATTTCAGCCAGCCGCTTGGGTCGTTCGTGAAAGGTCGTCCAAAGGCTTGACCCAGGACTAAGAAGCGGTAATCGCTCAGATGAAATCAGACGCAAAGCGCTCGCATATGTTAGCAATTCATAGTGTGCTTCGATGAAAGCACGAATAGCATCTTCTCTGCTCGCGACATCTCGTAGTTTCAAAGAGGCGGCAGAAAACTGATTCATTGCTTGAGCCCACCGCTTTAACTGCTGACGGAAGGATTCTGGAGAATCGTTATAATCTTCAATTGCTTGATCAGCTCCACTTTCCGAGCTACCACCAGCTTCCGAACCCTCTTCTACTGCTGGATTAACAGCTTTTTCATTTTTATCTGCTCTATTCCTAAGCATAATTACATCCTTATCTATCCCTATGTTATTCAATCACCAGCAATCATCAGGTATGTTGCATTGCTCTACACCCTCTTTTATCAAATTTATGTGACGCTCCCTCACGGTCGCGGCTCGGTAACGTTTCAATCACCCGCAATCATCATATTCCCTATTAAAACAGACCCCGTTCGAATGCCGCCGCGAACGTCAACATCATTCCCAACAGCTACAATATCTAAAAACATGTCCTGAAGCTTACCAGCAACCGTGATTTCATGTACAGGATATTGAATCTCACCACCCTCCACCCAAAAACCACTGGCGCCGCGTGAATAATCTCCTGTAATCAGGTTCGTACCGTTGCCCATCATCTCCGTTACCAATAACCCTTTATCCATTGTACGAAGTAAACTTTTTAAATCTTTATCTCCCGGTGAAACAATGAGATTATGCACGCCACCCGCATTGCCTGTGGTTTTTAATTTCAATTGCCGTGCAGAATACACGCCTAATGCATAACTTTCCAGTACACCATTCTGTACAAAAATATTAGGGCGCGCCAGTACGCCATCATTATCAAAGGGAACACTACCTAAGCCATCTGCTAAATAAGGATCTTCTTGAATAGTCATAAAATCTGGAAAAATTTTCTTACCTAAATGGTCCACCAAGAACGAAGATTTTTTATAAAGACGACTACCCGACATCGCAGAAACAAAAAGACCCATTAAACTACGTGCCTCTTCTGCGATAAAGATAACAGGTGCACGCATCGTTTTTAAACGTCTTGCTCCCAGTCGACCCACTGTCTTTTTAGCAGCCTCTTTCGCAATATCAGACATTTTTTGTAGGCGCATCGGATCTAAGGCTGTTGTATAGCTAAAATCTCGTTGCATCTCCTCACCTTGTTTTGCAACAAGCACACAACTCATTTCATGTCGCGTGTGAGGATAATGACCGATAAAACCGTGACTATTTGCATAGAGATATAATGATTCTCCTGTCCCAATCGCCACTTCTTCTGCACTCATTAAACGTTTATCTGCTTGTAGTGCAATAGATTCACCTTCTACACTAAGCGCAATCGCCTCTTCTACAGAGAGCGACCAAGGAAAAGCAAGTGTCAGCTGAGGATAATCAAATCCTAACTCTGCTTTATCAGCAAGACCACCACAAGGATCTTCCCCTGTGAATTTTGCGATGTGACAAGCAGCAAGCACAGCTGCTTTATAAGATGCTGGACTCAGATCTGTGACGCTCGTAGAACCCGTGCGTTTTCCAATATAAACATTAATTTCAATCGCTTTATCCTGGTGATACTCTATTTTTTCAACATCACCATTCCTCACAGAAACAGAGAAGCCTTTATTAGCCGAAATACTCACTTCACATTGATCAGCGCCCGCTTTTTTCGCTTCTTGCATAATATCTTGTGAAACAATTTGTAACTGATCTAGATTAATATCTAATTTTCGTATTGTATTCATTTCATGCCACCAACTGTTAATTCATCAACCCGTACAGTCGGTTGTCCAACACCAACAGGTACACTTTGACCATCCTTTCCGCAAGTACCAACACCAGAATCAAGCTTTAAATCATTCCCTACCATGCTGATTTTTGTTAAAACATCCGGCCCATTGCCGATGAGCGTGACACCCTTCACCGGCGCGCCAATTTTGCCATCTTCGATAAGATAAGCTTCTGCCATTGAAAAAACAAATTTTCCAGAAGTGATATCAACCTGCCCCCCACCAAAATTAACAGCATAAATCCCCTTTTTCACAGATCGAATGATTTCTTCTGGTGAAGAGGTGCCTGCTGTCATATACGTATTAGTCATACGCGGCATGGGTAAGTGCGCATAGGACTCACGCCGACCATTACCTGTGGAAGTTTGCCCCATTAATTTTGCATTACGCTTGTCAGTCATATACCGACACAATATACCATTTTCGATAAGCACATTATTTTGTGTAGGTGTGCCTTCATCATCAATATTTAAAGAACCACGACGATTCACCAAGGTACCATTATCCACAATGGTGCACAGTGGGCTGGCAACTTGCTGCCCTATTCTACCGCTATAAGCAGAAATACCTTTGTAATTGAAATCGCCTTCTAAACCGTGCCCAACCGCTTCATGTAATAAGATACCTGGCCAGCCAGGACCTAATACCACAGGCATTGTGCCAGCAGGTGCCTCTATGGCTTCCAGATTCACAATAGCCTGATGCAGCGCTTCATCAGCATATTGCATACTTAAGTTATTTTCTACAAAGTACTGATAATCAAACCGCCCGCCTCCCCCTGCATATCCCGATTCACGCTTGCCATTTTGCTCGATAATCAAACTGATATTAAATCTCACCAAAGGGCGTATATCAGCAGACAAACAGCCATCGCTTGCCATCACTAATATTGTTTCATGTTCAGCAGCCAGGCTCACACTCACTTGAATAATACGCGGATCTTTTTGGCGAATATAGCGATCAACCTCTTGTAATAAGGTCACTTTCTGTGTCTCAGATAAAGAATGCAGTGGATTCACAGCGGTATAACAGTGATGCGCCGGAGAGTGATGATACGCCTGAATACTTTGCTCGCCACCTTGTTTTGCAATACTTCTTGCCGCATAAGCAGCTTGCTGTAACGCAGGCATGACAATATCATCGGCGTATGCAAAACCTGTTTTTTCGCCACTGACAGCTCGCACACCAACGCCGCGATCAATATCAAAACTCCCGCCTTTAATGATGCCATCTTCTAATATCCAAGATTCAGAATAAGAAGACTGAAAATATAAATCTGCATAATCAACTTGGCGGCGACCAATCAATTCATTTAAAACTTGCTGCAATTGTGCGTCTGTCAGTCCAGTTGGGTCTAGCAAATCATGTTGCACTGTTTTTAAAATATCATTCATTGTTTATACCTTAAAGTTTCGCATCTTGTAATACATGTGGCATCGGATACGCAAGCGTAGACCCTTCTTCGCGCAAGAGCAACTCATGTTGTGGGTAAGGTGGCTTAATACCGTGCGATGAGAATTCATCCCAAATAGTCATGAGCACAGTAGACATCACACTCATTCTGGAAGAAACTTCTCGGATATTCACAAAATACCGCAATTCAAATGTCATTAATGCATCACTGATGTCTTTTAAAAACACTTCGTGACGAGGATGAGACAGAATATCTTTGTGATTTTGTAAAATATTTTTGATCAGGGTTTCAACAAAATGTGGATCATCATGCCGACTGATTTTTATAATAGAAATGCAGCGTACAATATTATCCTTTGCCGTCCAGTTAATAAAAGATTTGTTAAATATCTCTGCGTTAGGCACAATCAGCTCCATGTTGTCCCAGGTATTGACAAGCACAGCGCGACTACCGATATGCTTCACTTCCCCTTCGACACCTGATATTTCCACAATATCGCCTACGCGCAAGGGGCGTTCTATTAAAATCAGGAAGCCACAAGCAAAGTTATTCGCAAGATCTCTTAACCCTAAGCCTACGCCAAAAGCAAACATACCTGCAACGACAGTGAGCGCGTGTAGATCAATGCCCAATACACGCAAACAGATTAAAATACCAGAACAAATCACTGAGTATTGACTGAGTATCGCAACACTGTTACGCAACCCTAAGTCTTGTGTGCGCGATAGTAGCATACGATAAACAAATTCGCGCGTCCATTTTGCCGTCCAATAAGAAAGAGACATCACAACAAAGAGCGCAATTAGATTAAAAGGTGTGATAATGGTATTGGCGACATGTACAAGTTCATAATGCAATAATTGTTTAATGTGCATCACAACGGATGATTGTGCATTCCACCCGTACAGCATAAATAAAACGGCAACACTGGAAAAGAATAAAGCTATCCGTAATATTTTATCTAGGGGTTTTAACAGCGCCTCTGTCAATAACCAACCATTGTTAAAATATTCAATGGTAAGACGGTAACAGAGCTGCATGGTATCTGAAAGCAGCCCTCTTAGCATCAGATAACCAATCAATACAATCAAGAAAATGCCTTCATACCAGGAAACAGTCATGATGAGATTTACAAAGCCAAACAAGCCAATCACCGCGTTACCAAACATCAAAACAGGGATGAGAATACCAATCAATCGCACACTGTTTTGTAAATAAGGGTGACGATTTTCAACCATATGCGACAGAATAAGATGAGGCAATACATGCCAGGATCGCAATAGAAGTATAGAAACAACCATCAGGAAAAATAAAAATAACCGATCGCTCAGAATTTTGAGCTCGTAGATAGCAGGAAGCAAATGGGTAAAGACAGTAAAGGCAGAAATGAGACCCCCTGCCCAGAAAATCCATTTGAGTCGACGATAGAGCCGCATATCGTGTCCTGTTGTGTCGTGCGTTGTTTCTACTAAGCAAAGGCGAGCGATCACCATAATGCTTTTGAATATTAACCACACAAACGAGAGATATAGCATAAAGATAAAGTTCTGCACGGGCACTGAGAAAAAATAAAGCGCGAACAACGAATTGGAAATAATAAATAAATCAAAGGCGTTTCGGTATAGCCACTGCAAGCTTAACCATTTTGAATTTAATTTCTCGCGCCAGCTGGAAGGGGAATTCAATTTTCTCTTAAGAAATTGTCTGAGAAAAAAGAAAATAAACAAAGAAGTGATTTCAATAGAAGCGAAAAATGTCCAAAGCCACAGATTCATATTTTTCGCAGACTGTGCGACATGAGAAGAGAGGCTTTTAACGATATCAAATCCCAGTTGAGGGACCAGTGCAATTTCGCCTCCAATGCCTACCCATGTTTTGGCAGCAAAAGAAGGGAGTCCTTGTCGTAAGGATAACTCTGCCTGTAAGGCCTTATCTAAAGTGACTTTAAAAGCAGCGAGATCCTTTGCGATATGCGATAGCGCATCTATGGCGTCGGTGTACTGATCTTTCAGTTCAACAAGGTGATTCACATAGTTTTGCAACCCATTAGATTTGTTCGATTTTAACTTTACACTCAAGTAGGTGACATGCTTATCCAATACCTTAGCACGGGTGGAAACAACCTCTTTTAAGCGAGCGATTTGTTTATTGAGGGCGTCCACTTGATCATTCATTTCATTTAATAGTGCAATGGAATTGCTTTTGAGAATAGATAATCTCATCTGCTCAATTTGATCTTTGTATCGCGCCAATAACGATTGCACATAGGCATAACTGGCATTTTCATTGGTATAGAAAATATCACGCTCTAGCGCGGCATAGCCTTCCTTATCTACAGTAGGATCGATTGTTGATAATCGAGCATATAAATGATTAAGTTGAGATAGCCAATAATTTTGTTGGTTTTCATAAGCGAGCTCATCTTTCGCCTGTTTTTGTTTAATGTGCAGCAGATTGCGCGACTTTAGTAAGTTGATAATATAATTGTAATTTTCATTTTTTGAATTCCAAATATTATTCGCTGTGCTTTGTAGATCTTGTAAATATTTATTTCTTATTTTTTCAAGGTTCAATAATTTTCTTTGATAGACTAAATCTGTATGTAACTCATTGACATTAATGACATCATGTTGTGTTGCCTTAATCCCAAAAATACTCGATACATTTAACTGATTTTCGATTTCTTGAATGCTTTTTTGCAACCAACTGATCGTTTGTTGGCAATCCGTCAGTTCAATATTAAGTGTATCTAAATTTGATTTTGCAACGGAGATATCTAAGGACGCTTTTTCTAAAAGATTCTTATTTGTATTTGTTATCGTTAATTTTGGGATATTTTTATCATGGCGCTGTAACTGCGCGAGCTCTTGTTCGCCTTGCGCAAGTCTGTTTTTGAGCAAATTGATCTGTTGCGTCGCGAGTTCAATACGATCCATAGAAGGGTCTTTTGATGATGTCTCATCAGCATAACTACAAGAAGTGATTGCGAGTAATAGGATACTTAAGAGTGTTGAGACGAAAATAGACCTTATGTTTTTGTTCATATTACTCCACTGTCACCGGAATTTGAGATAAGACATCATTTCTTTTAAAGCCCATTAAAATGAACAGGCTAGGAAAGCATAAGAGAAAAGAAAAAAGAAAGAATGCTGTCCAGCCTATGGTATGCACTAACCACCCTGCTGCAGGCCCTAACAAGACACGACCGAGCGAAGTAAAAGCAGACAGTAAGGCAAACTGGCTAGCGGTATAACGATGATTGCAAAGTGACATGATGAAGGCAAGCAGCGCAGCTGTGGATAAACCACTACAAAAATTTTCGATAAAAACAGAAGCTAACATAAGAGATAAATTTTTACCAACTGCGGCAAGCAATGCGAATGTCAAATTAGAAAAAGCCTGAGCAAGTCCAAAATATAACAGTGCCGAGTAGAGAGGAAGCCGTGTGAGTATCGCGCCACCGACAAAACCACCTAAGATAACCGCAATAAAGCTGGTTGTCTTATAGGCAAGCCCCACTTCGCTGAGAGAGAAACCCAAGCCGTTTAACATGAAATTTGTTATCAGGGATAGCGCAAGCGCGTCCCCTACTTTGTAAAGTATAGTGAATAATAGTAATATGATGATTTGTTTTTGCTGAAAGAGATTGTCATAGGCTCGCCAAGTGGTTTGCCAAAAATTGTGAGACTGAGACTTTTCAGCTGCTTGGCGTTGATAAGGTGCAGCGGGTAATATGATGGTGAAGAGCGCCGTCACAGCCATGAGTCCTGCCATGACTTCATAGGTGAGTTTAAATCCCCAGTGATCCGCAAATACCAAGCCCAGTCCACCAGCTACCAGTAAGGCAATGCGATAAGCGAATACATAACAAGCTGAACCCATGCCGCGTTCTTCTGGTTCTAAGAGATCTGTTTGATAAGCGGAAATAGCAATATCTTGAGAAGCGGAGAAAAAAGCAATTATCAGCGCAATCATGCTGAGTTGTTTATACTGTGTATGGGGGTCTAATTGCGCTAAACAAAATAAAGCGCAGGCAATCAGAACTTGCGTGACGAGTATCCAAGCGCGACGTTGATCAAGAAAGCGGAACCCGTAGTAGTCCATTAAAGGAGCCCACAAGAACTTGAGTAGGTAAGGCAGTCCTAATAGAGAGAGTGTGCCGATACTGACCAGGTCGACCTGTGCTTCCGTGAACCAGGCTTGCAAAGTTGCGCCAACCAGCACCAGCGGTAGTCCTGATGCAAACCCGACGCTTAACATACTGAGTAGTCGAATATTAAAAAAGTGCTTATTAATACGCATATGATTTACCCAAAGGATAAGTACCTGTAAGATGCTACCATTTTCAGCATTATTTGGGTAGGTTCTTTATTTTTTGTTTTTGCATATGATGCTGTTTGCGCATTTTTCGTAATTGCCACAGTGTGAGCAAAGGACCAGAGACCAAATAGGCAAAAAATAGCAAAAAGAGCATCTCGGCGGGCAATATGGCAACAGCTGCGATAAGAAATACCATTGAAACGATCGTTAAAAAGGGTACTTTCCCCTTAAATTGCAAAGACTTTGTGCTTAAATAGCGCATTGTGCTGACCATCAAGGCAGCAATAAGGGTAGAGAAGATAGCCAATGGAACAGCCATGAAAGAACCTGGTATTTCATAGCTTGCCCCTAACCAGACCGTGCTCGCTACCATGCCTGCTGCTAAGGTCGAGGGCAGCCCTTGGAAGCATTTTTTATCGCCAACTTGCTGCGTATTAAACCGCGCCAAGCGTAATGCTGCTGCTGCCGTGTATAGAAACGCAGCCAGCCAGCCTGTTTTGCCCAAGCCAGACAAAGACCAGCTATAGGACACTAAAGCAGGTGCAATACCAAAAGCGACCATGTCTGATAGGCTATCGTATTGCGCACCAAAAGGTGTTTGTGTATTTGTGAGTCGCGCGACCCATCCATCTAATCCATCTGCGATCATTGCAATAAAAATAGCAATTGCAGCGGTATCAAACAAACCCTTCATCGCTGCGACAATCGCATAAAAGCCAGAAAACAAAGCAGATGTTGTTAGTAGATTAGGTAAAAGATAAATACCCCGTTGAGGAAAACCATCTTCTGTGAACGTAAACGAATTTAGCTTAAACCCCATCTTTATCTCTCCTATCTTTTTCGAATATTTGAATGGCGGCCTCTAATTCTGGATCTAAAGGTGCCACTACTGTAATGCGTTGTGCTAGAGAAGGCAAAGTAAAATCAATCATGTGTGCGTGCAAGAACATACGCTTTAACCCTAATTGACGTGATAATTTATTAAATGCGGGATCACCGTAGCGATCATCGCCTGCCACAGGATGTCCTCGATATTGTGCATGCACGCGAATTTGATGCGTACGGCCGGTCAGTAGCTTTGCTTCCATTAAGGCGGCACCTTTCAATATTTTAAGCGGTCTGAAGATGGTGAGAGCATGCTTTCCCGCTGATTGGACTCTCACAACATGTTTTCCGCCGTCTTGATAATCTTTGTGCAGTGGTGCGTCCACTTTGAGTTCTGAATCTTTCCACTTTCCCTGCGTCAATACCCAGTAGATTTTAACGATTTTTCCTTCGCGTAGCAAAGCGTGCATCTCTCGTAATATGCTCTTTTTCTTCGCTAGTATTAGGCATCCTGATGTTTCTGTGTCTAATCTGTGAACAAGCTCTAAGTTGGGCAGCTTGGGGTAGAGATGTCGTAGCGCCTCCACGATACCAACGCGAACAGTGCTACCAACATGTACAGACATGCCGGATGGTTTATTGAGAATCAAGAAGTTTTCATCTTCGTAAATAATGCGTTCTTCTAATAAATGCATGGTCTGCTGGCTTGGCGGCGCCTGCCTGGCTTCCTCTTCTAGGAAAACGGGTGGCAATCTGACGTTATCTTTCGCGATCAGTCTGTAAAATGGCGAAACACGCTTCTTATTGACGCGAACTTCACCTTTTCTTAATAATCTATAGACGCGTGATTTTGGCATTCCTTTGAAAAAATTGATAAGAAAATTATCAATGCGCTGACCATCTTCTTCAGACGTGATGATATAGTGCCTCACAGAGGTCTTTTTTTGAGGAACTGTACTTTTATTCTCCATTACACCACCGGCAAATTAAATTGAAATAAATTAAATTGATATAAAACTGATATATGTTATATTAGTTGTTGCCCGATGTAGATATTTTCGTTGAAAAAACAAAGGAATATTCTTCCTGTTACGAAAAACTCACCTGAGTACTACCTCGAGGGTAAAAACAGGGTTTTTAATATCCCTAACGGTTGGCTGACATTTTACAGCCATTATGAGTAATTTAGTACTTCTTATGTGAAGTGTGCTTTTTAATAGCACCGATGATAGAGAATAACGTTTTTTTTGGTTAATGAGTGATGCATTTTGTTGATCTGACAGTCAAAATCAGGTCAAACAGTAACACTGGTTTGACTGGGAGACCCCAGAAATCAAGAAGAGAGATAGCAGAGAGGAACGTATCTCCTATTCATCCTGAGCTGAAGTACGCAAATAATTTTGGATGATGATATGAAGAGAATGTTGATTAATGCAGCTCACAAGAACGAAGAGCTGCGCATTGCCCTGGCCACAGGTCAATATTTAGATGAAGTGATTATACAATCCCTTACCCAAGAAGAGAAAAAATCAAATATTTATAAAGGAATCGTGACGCGCATTGAGCCTAGCTTAGAAGCAGCGTTTGTTGACTATGGTGTAGGTCGCCATGGTTTTTTACCATTCAAAGAAATTGCACGTTCTTCTTTTAAAACTTCTTTTGTTGATGCGGGAAGACGACCGGCGATCAATGAAGTCATCGAAGTTGGGCAAGAGTTAATTGTTCAAGTTGATAAAGAGGAACGTGGCAACAAAGGCGCTGCGCTCACGACTTTTATCTCGCTGCCTGGTTGCTACTTGGTCTTGATGCCGAACAATCCCCGTGCTGGCGGTGTTTCTAGACGCATTGAAGGTGATGAACGCGATGAGATTCATTCTCTTTTAAGCTCGTTAACAATCCCAGAGGAAATGGGTCTGATTATTCGCACAGCGGGTAGCGGTCGTTCTCAAGAAGAATTACAGTGGGATCTTGATATCCTATTACGCTTATGGAATGTCATTCAGAAAGCATCTGGTGAGTTTGATGAGAATGGCAATCCCGATCCGCAAAATAGACCGGCTCCCTATTTGGTTTACCAAGAAAGTAATACCATTTTTCGCGTGTTAAGAGACTATTTGCATCGCGATATTGGCGAAATTTTGATTGATCACCCTGATGTTTTTAGAGAAGTGGAAGAGCGTTTAAAGTTAGTACGTCCAGATTTTCTTTCGAGAGTCAGGTTATATAGTGATCCAACGCCCCTCTTCACACGCTTTCAGATTGAAAGCCAGATTGAATCCGCTTTCCAGCGCGAGATACGCCTGCCTTCTGGTGGTGCTATTATTATTGATTATGCTGAAGCGTTGGTTTCTGTTGATGTTAATTCTGCTAAATCAACGAAGGGTGGTGATATTGAAGAAACGGCTTTAACAACCAACTTGGAAGCGGCAACAGAAGTTGCGCGTCAATTAAGGTTGCGAGACATTGGCGGTTTAGTTGTGATTGACTTCATTGACATGACACCTATTCGCAATCAACGTGAAGTAGAGGAAAGATTAAAGAAAGCATTATCTATTGATCGTGCGCGCGTACAAGTTGGTCGCATCTCTCGTTTTGGTTTATTAGAAATGTCTAGACAGCGTTTAAGGCCCTCTTTAGGAGAATCCAGTCGCGTGACTTGTCCGCGTTGTTTAGGTCAAGGTGCAATACGCGGCATTGAATCGCTGGGATTATCTGTTATCCGTATTATTGAAGAAGAAGCGATGAAAGATAATACGGCGCAAGTTCGTGCTATTTTGCCAACTGAAATTTGTGCTTATGTGTTGAATGAAAAGCGCCAAGCAATCATTGATATTGAAAAGCGACAAAACGTGACGATTATTGTTGTGCCGAGTATGCATCTGTTGACGCCACAATATGAAATTGAGCGTGTTCGATTATCGGATGTCACGGAAAAAGATGAAAAACTGGCGAGTTATAAACTTGTTATCAAGCCAGAAGTGTCGAACCAACCAACAGGGACTCAGCCTGCGCAGAAAGTAGCACAAGAAGCAGCGGTAACCTCATTCCTGCAAGCAGAAATACCAACACCACCTGCACCTACAGGTCAGCGTAAAGAAAAAAGTGAACCTGGGTTACTGAAAAAATTGTTTTCTTTCTTGTTTGATAAAGCTGAACCGCAGTCTACCGTTCAGGAAAAAACGCATAAGCCTAGGCATCATCAAAGGAGTTATGGTGATAACCGTTCTGATGCGCAGAATAGAGGTGGTCGCCATCATGCAAACCGCGGCAACCGTTCTCCTCGCCATCGACGACCGGGTTCCACTGGGCAGCCCTATCGTGATCGTGGTTATGAAAATCGTGATAACAGAGAGCATAAAGAGACGAAAGAGAGCAGAGACAATCCTACTAGAGAGAACAGAGATGGTAGAGACAATAGAGAGCATCGACATGCTTCGCGAGGGCCTAGAGAGCGTTACCACAATCGTCAGACACAGGATGTTGCTTCTACTTCACCGCATGTTGCAACGGAAACGCAATCTTCAGTACCAATGGCTCTGTCAGAATCAGCGCCTGCGGTGGTGGTAAAGGAAGCGTTTGTTTCGGTACAAACAACAGCTATTGTAGAGCGTCAAAGTACGCCTGACGTGGCGCCGACCACGCTGCCACCTCAAACAGTGATAGAGACCAGCCCCGCAGGAGAAAGTCGTATCACGCATGCAGGAGAACAACCTGAGCAAGCAGGCGAAAGACCTGCGCAGCATCGCACTAATAGAAGGCCTAAGTCTCGTTATCACTCGCATCGAAGACGTAAGGCAAAGCATGCGGCTCAGAAAGCCACCTTTGGTGAATCGGGTCATCCGCCAGTGGGAGAAGATCAATATAAAAACAAAGATGATGATGAGTAGGTGATGCATGGATAAAAGCTTACTGGAAATACTCGCTTGCCCTTTATGTAAGGGCGAGCTGATCTACGACCAGCATAATCAAGAACTGGTTTGCCGTTTTGATCGCCTTGCCTTTCCTGTCGTCAATGATATTCCTGTTATGTTAGATAGTCGGGCAAGACGGCTGAGTATTGACGAGCTTTAATTAAAAAAGCTACAGTGTATAGATGGGTCTAAAGGACGGTGTTTATGCGCGTGCTTCTTATTGAGGATGACGAACTACTGGGCGAAGGGACACGTAAAGGATTAACCCAGGACGGTTATACCGTAGATTGGGTAAAAGATGGGCATCTTGCAGTGCAAGCGTTAAAATCTGGCACATTTGAATTGGTTGTACTGGATCTAGGCTTGCCTAAAGTACCAGGTATCACCATTCTACAGGGCATGAGAGAGCGCGGCGACACAACGCCTGTACTTATTTTGACTGCTCGTGAATCAATTGAAGATCGTGTGAAGGGTCTAGATAGCGGTGCGGATGACTATCTCACCAAGCCCTTTGATCTCTATGAGCTATTAGCGCGCTTACGTGCTTTACAACGTCGTTTTGCCTCACGTGCAGCACCGTTACTCACACACAAGAATATCACGTTAGATCCAGCCTCCCATACCGTGACGTTCAATGAAGAACTCGTGAATGTCTCAAGAAGGGAATTTGCGCTGTTGCATATATTGCTAGAAAACGTAGGTCGTGTGTTGTCTCGTGAACATCTCACACAATCTTTATATGGTTGGGGAGAAGAAGTGGATAGTAATGCCTTAGAGGTGCATGTACACAATTTACGTAAACGTTTCGGCCAAGAGTTTATCCATACAGTACGCGGTGTGGGTTATACAATAGAAAAAAGTAAAGATGATACATGATAAAATCCGTACGTTACTTCTTACTTATCAGTCTACTCGTTAGCATTACGATTGCTTCTGCCATCAGCGGGCTGGGTAATTATTTGCTAGATGAACAAGTCATACAACCTTATTTGGATGATCAGCTGGTTCGTATTTCTTCTTTAGTCGAAATGCTCAGCCATTTTCCTCATCAGGATGCTGCTATAAAGAACAGCATTATTGATTATCTTAATAAGACACAGCCTCTTCCTGAGCAGCATTTTTTTTTTCAAGTATGGGATGAAAAAGGCAATTTACTGATCCACTCCACGCGCGATCAAATTTCACTTCGGCATGCTAAATTGGGATTTGGTGATTATACTATTGGGGATAATGATTGGCGTGTCTATGTGACTGAAGATAGTAAAACACATACCAAAATGATTGTCGGTGAGTTGTCCAATTTACGTCATGAGTTAGCGGACGATATTGCGCATAGTAATGCAAATATTCTATTAATCACCTACCCTGTTTTTGGTTTATTAGTTTGGTTGATTATTAGCTTTGCGCTACGCTCTATTACACGTGTGACGGAAGAGATTTCCAGTCGTGCGTCTACCCATTTAGAGCCTGTTCAGCTGTCACAAATTCCAGTTGAGATTAAGCCGCTGGTTGCGGGATTGAATCAGCTTTTCATTCGTTTAAAACATGAATTTGAACGTAATAAGCGTTTTGCAGCTGATGCGGCGCATGAATTGCGTACACCGCTTGCAGCACTGAAAACGCATGCGCAGGTCTCATTGAAAGCGACGAATGAATTGGATCGCGTGAAAGCACTTCAAAAGGTGATTGAGAGTGTGGATCGGAGTTCTCACGTTGTTGCGCAGCTTTTGACATTGAGTCGATTAACAGAAGAAGATGCCTTAACGGATCTGAAGCCTTTTGACCTACATAAGCTGGCGATCGAAATTATTGCCTATCTTGCACCTTCTGCTTTAGAAAAAAATATTGAGATTGAGCTGACGCCTCCTCCTAGTCACCCTATTATTCTTGGCAATGATATTGCCATTGGTATCTTGATACGGAATATTGTTGATAATGCCATTCGCTATACCCCTCCTACAGGGGAGGTGAAGGTGAGCATTATTGAAACAGAATCGAGTGTGATTTTCAGGGTACTCGATACTGGAACAGGCATCCCGCTGGAGCTGAGGGAACGTGTCTTTGAACGATTCTATCGTATTTTGGGTACGCGTGCTTCTGGAAGTGGTCTAGGATTGGCCATTGTGAGCCAAATTAGCGAGCTGCACCACGGTATTATTGGGCTAGAAGCGCCTCCTAATGGGGTTGGGTTGCAATTCGATGTAGCATTTCCTAAATATCGCGCTTAAAATGAGTCCTTCCTATACACAATAGAGTAAGGCCATGCTGAAACGACTATTACCCCGCCAGGAAGGCTTCTTTCACTTATTTCAAAAAGCTGCAGATGAGCTGGTCTTGGCTTCTACGGAGTTTACGAATCTGTTGCTGCATCTAGATAACCAGCAGCATTACGTAGATGCCATTGCATTACACGAAGAAGAAGCGGATGTGATTGCGCACCGTACCTTTGAACTGCTGCATAGAACGTTTGTCACGCCATTTGATAGGCATGATATTCATGAGTTGACCAGTAAATTAGATGATATTATTGATTTGATTAACCGTATTGCTCAGCGATTCCCCTTTTATCAGCTGCAAGTCGTTCCTGTAGAAGCAATTAAGCTCTCTGAGCTTTCCGCAGAGGCGACTTCGCATTTAAAGGAATGCATTTATCATCTGCATTCGCTGAAGAATTCTGATGAGATATTTAAATTTTGCAATGAAATCGATCGGGTAGAGAGTCAAGCGCATCAAGTTGTTTTAGCTGGAGAGAAAAAATTATTTATGGAAGAGGAAAATTTTAAACAATTCTTCAAAATGAAGGAAATTTATGCGCATTGCAAGCTTGTTATTAACCGCTGTCAAGACGTTGCCAATATTGTAAAAGGCATCGTGCTCGAGTATTCATAACATGGGACAAGCCACGCCACTGGTTATTACCAGTATTTGTTTAGCACTTATCTTTGATTTCCTGAATGGTTTTCATGATGCGGCTAATTCCATTGCGGCGATTGTCTCAACACGAGTCATGAAGCCGCATTGGGCGGTTCTGTGGGCTGCTTTTTTTAACTTTATTGCATTTTTATTTTTTGGCCTACATGTTGCAACGACCATTGCGACAGGGTTAGTGAATCCAGATGTGATTAATACACAAATTATTTTTTCAGCCCTCCTGGGGGCCATTTTTTGGAATATCTTTACTTGGTATTATGGGTTGCCTTCCAGTTCGTCACATGCGCTCATTGGTGGTTTGTTGGGTGCAAGCATTGCGCGAGCGGGTACGGGACCGTTGAATTATGTTGGCATTGCTAAGGTATTAGCCGCTATTGTCATTTCTCCCCTACTTGGCATGATCATGGGTATGATACTGATTGTGCTCACAGCCAAAGTATTTTTTTATCGCACACCAAAGTTACTAGAAAGCTGGTTTAGGCCGCTGCAATTTTTGTCTTCTGCTTTTATCAGCTTGGGTCATGGTAGTAACGATGCGCAGAAGACCATGGGTATTATTGCTATTTTGCTTTACTCTTCACATCTCTTAGGCGATCACTTTTATGTGCCGGGATGGGTAATTATTTTGTGTAATTTTGTGATTGCATTAGGTACTTGTTTCGGCGGATGGCGTATTGTGAGAACCATGGGAATGAAAATTACCAAATTAAAACCGGTGAGCGGCTTTTGTGCGGACACAGCGAGTGCGATTAGTCTTGCGCTTGCTACACTTTTGGGTGTGCCCGTCTCTACAACACACACGGTGACAGGTTCTATTATTGGTGTCGGCTCTTTGAATGGTTTCTCTGCTGTGCGATGGGGTGTTGCCAAGGACATTGTCTGGGCATGGTTACTCACCATCCCTGCTTCTGGTTGTGTTGCTGCTATTGTTTGGGGCTGTATGCAATTCATCACTTCTGAAGGCACAATGACAATGCGCAGCCAGGCACTTGCGTTTTTACATCATTATCTCTACATTTAGCGCATGCTGTCTGAGTACTTACGTTCTCTTGGCAATGAAGCAGTATTTTCAAAGGCTGCTTTTTTAAATCCCAGGTATCCCATTAGATCTGTTAAGTCAGTGTTAGGGAGATATGGAAATCTGATACCGGAAACAATTAATACACCAGACTGAAGTGCATGTTCGTCGTTAGTTATAATCGGTCCCTCTTTTCCTGGGCCTTGTGTTCGCACATTATTCGCGCTGAAAAATAGTTGGATATCCGCCCGGGCCTTTTCTATATCCCCATTAAAAAATCCTACCTTAATATAAATCTGTTCTTTTGTCCCCTGACCTTTGTCCTCAATATTGAAAAAAACATTCTCACTATTAAAATGAGGTTCCTTGAAGAGATTAAGCATAATATGTATCCTCTGTTTTGTATAAAGTTGTTATTGTTGCAATGTCTGGTTTTCACGTATCACATCCACATGCGCTGGCGGTTTGAAAGAGAATAAGCTTGGCGGTAGAGGAATGTTAATTTCAATATGCTCAAATTGAATGAGTGTGGCATGCCCCAAATTATCCGTTAAACGCATCTGGTAAACTTTATTTTCTTTAAACCCTATCTCGATTTTCTTGAACATGCTGTCATTTTTCTTGGGGAATAAACTGAACCAACGTTCTGCTGTAGGCGTGGAACTGTGACGCTCCCTCACGGTCGCGGCTCGGTTCTGTACAGTGAAATCTTTTTCCAATTGATCGCCAACGTGACTCAATAACAAAGCAGGCGCTTCACCCGTTTCTTTTTTTAAGGATCGAATCGTCACCTGCTGCAGGTCTGCATCGTAAATCCATAATGTCGGTTCGTTAGCAATAATCAGCTGTGGTATGGGTTTTATCACTTCCCAGCGGAATTTACCCGGACGCGCCATCGCCATTTTGCCTGTGGAACGCTGAACAGCTTTGCCATGATTATCAAAAATGGTTTGTGTGAAATGAGCGCGCATGCTACGTGTACTATTCAATAAATCACTGAGCGTTGTTGCAGTGTTTTCTGCGAAAGCAGGCTGCGCTGCAATCAATGCAATGAGAATGATAGAGCGTGTAATGCAGTGCAATAATTTCATGTGATACCTCATTCTTAAAAATAAATACCCCTTCCCCCTCATCCGCCCTGTCGGGCACCTTCTAACCGAGCCGCGACCGTGAGGGAGCGTGCACTGCACTATAACTTTTAGCTGAAATTTCTTACTTCATGATAGAATCATTCAGATTCACGTGACTCCCTGCCGGTCGCGGCTCGGTATCGTGGCTCGGTTCTATCGCACAGCGTTACGACTTCATGTGACGC
>Ga0310813_10000594_pt1 | contig 22376 bp, 17 predicted proteins | sample YN3metagenome_FD_203086 | JGI IMG/M metagenome (GOLD analysis project Ga0310813, IMG submission 203086) | Soil microbial communities from experimental microcosm in Duke University, North Carolina, United States - YN3 | ecosystem: Engineered > Artificial ecosystem > Soil microcosm > Unclassified...
GGCGTGGTGGACAGCGATCCGTATTCGCGCGCGTTTGCGCCGCCGGCTCAGGCGCGGTCGGCGTCGGGCCGCACGTTGCGCGGCGTGCGCTTCGGTGTGCCGCGCGCCGCACAGCTCGAATTTTTCGGCGACGAAGGCTATGCGCACGCATTCGATGCGGCGCTCGCGCGCTTGCGCGAAGCTGGCGCTGAGCTGGTCGAACTCGACTTCGAGCCGTTTCTGGCGGCCGCGCGGCTGTTGTACGAAGGCCCGTTCGTCGCCGAGCGGCTGGCGGCGATCCGCCCGTTCTTCGAGCAGCAGCCCGATGCGCTGCATCCGGTGATTCGCGAGATCGTTGGCGGCGCAACGAAGTGGAGCGCCGCGGATCTGTTCGCTGCGCAGGACCAGTTGGCCGCACTGCGGCTCAACGCGCAGACCGCATGGACGGCGAGCGGCATCGACGCGATCGTGATGCCGACCTCGGCGACTACCGCCACTGTCGACGAGCTCGAAGCGGACCCGATTCGCGTCAACTCGCGCTTCGGCTATTACACGAATTTCGTCAACCTGTTCGATCTGTCCGCGCTCGCGGTGCCGGCGGGGCAGTGCACGGTCGGCAAGCATAGCGGCCTGCCGTTCGGCGTGACCTTCGTCGGCCGTGCGCACGACGATGCGGCCTTGCTGCAGCTCGCGTATGCGTGGCTCGGCGAAACGGCGGAAGACGAGCGCGCGCCAGCCGCCGCCCGTGCTGCAGATCGGAATAATGTGACGCCGGCCGCCGACGCGTCGGTGCGCGTCGCGGTGGTCGGCGCGCATCTGCGCGGCGAGCCGCTGAACTTCCAGCTGACGCTGCGCGGTGCGCGCTTTATCGAGGAAACCGCCACGTCGCCCGATTACCGGTTGTATGCGCTGGCAGCGGCGAGCGGCGCCGTGGCGAAGCCGGGCCTCGTGCGCGTACCGGCGGACGGCGCGCAGATCGCGCTGGAAGTGTGGGAGCTGCCGCTTGCCGCGTACGGCAGTTTCGTCGCGGAGATTCCGGCGCCGCTCGGGATCGGCACGCTGCTGCTCGCCGACGGCACGAGCGTGCAGGGCTTCCTGTGCGAAAGCGTCGCGCTGGCCGGCGCTACCGACATCACGTCGTTCGGCGGCTGGCGCGCATATCGCGCAAGCCTCAACCCACGCTGAGCGGGAGCAGCTCGACATGTTGCGCACGCAAGCGAACCACCCACGGAGAAGCCGATGAGCACGACGGTCAACAGTCGGACCGAGAGCACGGCCGAAAGCGCGACCCGCAGCCGGACCAGAAACCGCACCGAATGGTTCGCCGTGCGCCGCGAACTGTCGGGCAGAAGCCGCTGGCTGCTTGCGCTCGGCTCGTTTGCGCTGCCAGTGCTCGTGTGGTGCATGGTCAGCTATCTGCCGTTCGTCTGGCACCCGCAGATGCTGATCGACAAGCCGGGTAGCGTCGACTATTTCCAGCCGGGTATGCGCATCGACAAGGCGACCTTCGCCGACGAGCTCGCGCAGGCGCAGGCAAAACACGCGGCGCTGCCCACCGGCGTGCCGGTCAACCCGGTCTATCTGCCGGCGCCGCACGAAGTGTTACGCGCGTTCTATACCGCGTTCACCACGCCACCCGCGTCGCGCGACGCGCCGTGGCTGCACCAGAGCCTGTGGCACAGCATCCAGGTGATCTTCTGGGGCTTCGTGATTTCATCGGCGCTCGGTGTGCCGCTCGGCATCATCTGCGGCACGTATAGCGCGCTGGCGCGGCTGCAGGAGCCGTTTATCGAGTTCTTCCGCTATCTGCCGGCGCCCGCGTTCGGCGCGTTGATGGTAGCGATACTCGGCATCTACGATGGCCCGAAGATCGCGATCATCGTGATCGGCACGTTCTTCCAGCAGGTGCTGATCGTCGCGAACACCACCCGCAAGCTCGAATACGGGCTGTTCGAGGCGGCCATGACGCTCGGCACGAAGAAGCTGAAGCTGCTTACGCACGTGGTGATTCCGGGCATTCTGCCGGACCTGTATCGCGATCAGCGCATCCTGCTCGGCTGGGCGTGGACCTATCTGATCGTCGCGGAACTGGTCGGCACCAGTTCGGGCATCACGTGGTACATCACGCAGCAGGCGCGCTACGAGCATTTCGACAACGTCTACGCGGCGATCATGATGATCGGCATCATCGGTCTTGGCACCGATCTCGTGCTTGCATGGGCCGGGCGCAAGCTGTTTCCGTGGGACCGCACGCTGAAGGCATGAGCACTTCCACCATTCGTCCGATCGCCAACTCACAGGGTTTCAACATGTTGAATCCGCAACCGGTTCCTTCGTACCTGCTGCAATCCGACGCGGTGCGCGCGCGTTTCGAGCGCCTGAAGGCACGCGAGGTGATGCTCGACGTGCGCGAGCTCGGCAAGTGCTTTGCTACGCCGCAGGGAGAGCACGTCGCGCTCGAACGCATCAGCTTTCAGACGCATCGGCGCGAATTTGTCTGCGTGATCGGACCGTCGGGCTGCGGCAAGTCGACACTGATCCGCATCCTCGCCGGGCTCGAGCGGCAAAGCAGCGGCACCGTGCTGGTGGACGGCAAAGTGGCCGATGGGCCAGGCGCGGATCGCGGCATGGTGTTTCAGGGCTACACGCTGTTTCCGTGGCTGACCGTCAAGAAGAACGTGATGTTCGGGCTCAAGATGAACGGCCTCGGACGCACGCAGTCCGAACGCGAAGCGCTGCAATGGCTCGATCTGGTCGGCCTGACGAAGTTCGCGGATCACTATCCGCATCAGCTGTCGGGCGGCATGAAGCAGCGCGTCGCGATTGCCCGCGCGCTTGCCAACCGGCCGCGCATTCTGCTGATGGACGAGCCGTTCGGCGCGCTCGACGCGCAGACCCGCGCGAAGATGCAGACGCATCTGCTCGACATCTGGCGCAACATCGACGTGACGGTGCTGTTCATCACGCACGATCTCGACGAGGCGATCTTTCTGGCCGACCGCATTCTGGTGCTGAAGGCCAATCCGGGCGAAGTGCAGGAACTGATCGAGGTACCGGTGCCGCGGCCGCGCGACTATTCGCAGGTGACGTCGCCGGAGTTCGTGGCGACGCGCGCGCGGCTCGAGGCATTGATTCATCCGCCGGCCCAGGCCGGACACGATGACGACGACGACGGCGTGAAGCCGCATCTGGTGCGGATGACCGACGTTTCGGACAACGTCGAGTAAGACCAAAGCGCGGGCGAATGCGAGCGTGCGGCGGTGCCGCCGCAGCAGCATCAGTCTTCGAGCGGCACTTCGAAGCGCGTGCCGCAGCCCGGGCATTCGGCTGGCGCGACTTCGCCTTGCGCGGGCTGCATCACGAGCGGCTGCTCGACGCCGGCCAGATAGCAGACCGGACAAGGAAACGCTTCGTGCGAGCGCAGCCGGTGCCAGCGGTCGACGAAGCGTTCGACGTCCGGCGGCGGCGTGCCGATCGATTCGAGATGATCGAGCAGTACGTGGAACAACGCAGCATTTTGCATCGCGGTATTTGTCTCCGGTCCTTCGGCCGATGCCAGCACATGCGGCGGTGAACGGTTACCGCCGCAACGCTCATGCCTTGCAGGGGCCTGCGCTTGCCTGTGTCGATCCGGCGGCGGCGCGAACCCGCTGGTGTGCCGCGGCCGCTCTGGCCCTTCGATGGTGCTGACGTGGGGTTTCCGTTCTCTGCCGGTCGCCTATTTCTGTTGCTGCGCGGCCATCAGCGCCGCGCCCAGCTCTTCGTCGGTCACGGCCGGCGCGACCTTGAACGAGAACACGTCGCCCCATTCGATCATCCATGCGGTCATCGCCGCGGTGTCGTCCGATTCGACGATCGCGCAACCGCTCAGGTCGCCGATCGAATGCCAGCGGCCGAGCAGCTTGATATTGTCGGGCGGCAGGCCGCGCGTCTTCAGGAAGCGCTCGATCGCGGGCTGCTGCGCGGCCGGCGGGCCGTTCCACTGCACGAGGAATTTCATCGCAGACCTCCAGATTGCCGACGCTGCGGCTCGCGGCGGCCGTCATCGTCACCGCACCGCGCGGTGTTGCGGGCCGCGGTGCTGAGGAGCCCGTACGCCCGCCGCAGCGGACGCCGGCCACGAGGCGTTCCTCTCCATGATAGGCAGTGACGGCGGGCATCGCGCCGCGACCTTACGGCCACTCATGCCGCATCGGCTGGACTTTAAGTTCCGGTTAAGAGTTCGCTTTTAAATTGTTCGGGCCGAGCGACGCGCGGGGCAAACGGCGCCTCGCGTTCGCACGATCGCTTTCGTGAACTACCGGGGGGTGGTGAACGAAGACCATCGTCGACGCCCTGTCGACTGCCGCAAGGCGAAGATGGCGGCGGTACCGGCTGCCACCCGGCCTTGCAGCAGGCCGGCGGCGACCTTCAAGACCCGGCGTCGAGCCGGGTTTTTTCTTTGCGGAGCGGGTGCGGTGCGAGGCCGCCGGGGGCCCGCTCGCAGCCATATCGAAAATGACCCGATAAAGTGCAAAATCTTGCCGGTAAGCGCCTTTTTCGGGTCCGGGCGGCAAAAATTTCGCCGTTAACTGTGTCGATTCCGATCTCGATTACCGGTACAAAGATTCCGCTTAACGTCTGGTGCTCGCCGTGCGGGCCGCCGTTGAATCGGGTAGTAGGCCGGCGACATCTGCTACCGCCGCCTCTGGACGGCAATGCGGGCTTCGTTGTGCGGGCTGCCCGGCGCCGATGGAAAACTGTATAAACATACAGTATAGTATCCGTCGGCTTTCAGCTTCGGCAACCGGGCCAACCGGCTTGCGGGCACGCCGCAAGCGGCTTCAGCCGGCGTCTGCATTCAGGCGTACATTCTGTCCTTCGGCCAGCCGCGGGCGCGTGCCCGGCGGCCCGCCCGCATCGAATCATTCAATCGAACGCTCATTTTGACGGATAGCAAATTGTCATCTCATGGAACGATCCGCATCCGCGGAGCCCGCCAGCACAATCTGAAAAATGTCGATCTCGACCTGCATACCGGCGAAATGACCGTCGTCACGGGACCGTCCGGCTCGGGTAAGTCGAGCCTCGTGTTCGACACGCTGTACGCAGAAGGGCAGCGCCGCTACGTCGAGACTTTCAGCGCGTATGCGCGCCAGTTTCTCGACCGGATGGATCGTCCGCAGGTCGACCGGGTCGACGGCGTGCCGCCGGCCATCGCGATCGATCAGACCAATCCGGTGCGCAGCTCGCGCTCCACCGTCGGCACGATGACCGAGCTGAACGACCATCTGAAGCTGCTGTACGCGCGTGCGGCGGAATTGTTCGACCGCAAGACCGCACAGCCGGTGCGGCACGATACGCCGGAGACGATCTACGCTGAACTCGCCATGCGCACCGGCGCGGCCGATCCACGCATCGTCGTCACGTTTCCGGTCGAGCTGCCGGACAGCACCAGCGAGGCGGAGGTCGAGCAATGGCTGTCCGCCAGCGGCTATACGCGCGTCGAGGCGCAGCGCGAGGTCGCGTCGCCGACCGGCACGCGCAAGCTGCTCGACGTCGTCGCAGACCGCTTCAGGCTGCATCAGGTGGACAAGGCGCGGGTGGTCGAGGCAATCGAGGCGTCGTTAAAGCGCGGCGGCGGGCGCGTCAACGTCTACGTGCGGCCGGACGGCGAGGCGAATGGCGCGGCGGCGGCCGAGCCGCAGATCTGGCGCTTCTCCACCGGCCTGCACAATCCCGACAGCGACCTGCGTTATGCCGACCCGCAGCCGGCGCTGTTCTCGTTCAATTCCGCGTATGGCGCATGCGACACCTGCCGCGGTTTCGGCCGCGTGATCGGCGTCGACCTCGGCCTCGTGATTCCGGACGAACGGAAAACGCTGCGCGGCGGTGCGATCAAGCCGATGCAGACGCCTGCGTGGAAAGAATGCCAGGACGATCTGATGCGCTACGCGGCCAGGGCGAATATTCGCCGCGACACGCGCTGGTCGGAGCTGACCGACGAAGAGCGCGACTGGGTCATCAACGGTTCGCCCGATTGGGACGGCGAATGGCAGAAACAATGGTATGGCGTGAAGCGCTTTTTCGGCTATCTCGAGTCGAAGGCGTACAAGATGCACATCCGCGTGCTGCTGTCGAAGTACCGCAGCTATACGCCGTGCGAAGTGTGCGGCGGCGCGCGTCTGAAGGTCGAATCGCTGCTGTGGCGTCTGGGCACGCAGGCCAACGCCGATGCGGTGCTGGAGCCGGCGCACCGCTTCATGCCGCGCGGCGTCGACTGGTCGCGTGCGCAGCTCGAGGCGCTGCCGGGCCTGACGGTGCACGATCTGATGCTGTTGCCGATCGAGCGGATCCGTCGCTTCTTCGACGACATCACGCTGCCTAGCGCGCTGCTCGACGATGCGCTGAAGCTGCTGCTCGCCGAAGTGCGCACGCGTCTCAAATATCTGTGCGACGTCGGCCTCGGCTATCTGACGCTGGACCGGCAAAGCCGCACGCTGTCGGGCGGCGAAGTGCAGCGTATCAATTTGACCACCGCGCTCGGCACGTCGCTGACCAAAACGCTGTTCGTGCTCGACGAGCCGAGTATCGGTCTGCATCCGCGCGATCTGAACCGCATCGTCGAAGCGATGCAGCGGCTGCGCGACGCCGGCAACACGCTGGTCGTCGTCGAGCACGATCCATCCGTGATGCTGGCGGCCGACCGGCTGATCGACATGGGTCCCGGGCCCGGCGAGCGCGGCGGCACGATCATTTTCGACGGCGCACCGCAAGCGATCCGCTCGGCCGGCACGCTGACCGGCGAATACCTCGGCGGCCGCAAGCACGTCGCCGACGCCGCGCACTGGGCGCGCCGGCCGGTCGATGCAAGCACGCCGCGCCTCGTGCTCGAGGGCGCGCGCGAGCACAATCTGCGCGACGTCGACGTCGCGATTCCGCTGCAGCGGCTGGTTTGCGTGACCGGTGTGTCGGGCTCGGGCAAGTCGACGCTGGTGCAGGACGTGTTGTATCCGGCGCTCGCCCGTCACCTGGGCAAGGCCACCGAAGCGCCGGGCGTGTTCCGCGCGCTGTCCGGCGCCGAGCAGATCGGCGACGTCGTGTTTGTCGATCAATCGCCGATCGGCAAGACCACGCGCTCGAATCCGGCCAGCTACGTCGGCGCTTTCGACGAGATCCGCAAGCTGTTCGCCAAGGCGCCGCTCGCCGCGCAGCGCGGCTATGGCGCGGGTGTGTTCAGCTTCAACTCGGGCGATGGCCGCTGTCCGACCTGCGGCGGCTCGGGTTTCGAGCACGTCGAGATGCAGTTCCTGAGCGACGTCTATTTGCGCTGCCCGGACTGCGACGGCACGCGCTATCGCGCCGAAATTCTCGAGGTGAAGATCGAACGCGGCGGACGGCTGCTATCGGTCGCCGACGTGCTCGAACTGACCGTCCACGAAGCAACCACGCTGTTCGCCGCCGATGCCGAAGTGCTGCGCGTGCTGCAGCCGATCGTCGACGTCGGCCTCGAATACGTGAAGCTCGGCCAGCCGGTGCCGACGCTGTCGGGCGGCGAAGCGCAGCGCCTCAAGCTGGCCGGCTTCCTGGCTGAAACCGCGCAGGCTGCGAACGCGCGCAGCAAGAAGCAGCCGGACACCGCGCGGCTGTTCATGTTCGACGAACCGACCACCGGCCTGCATTTCGACGACATCGCGAAGCTGATGCAGGCGTTCGGCAAGCTGCTGGCGGGCGGCCATTCGCTGGTCGTGATCGAACACAACCTGGACGTGATCCGCGCGGCCGACTGGCTGATCGATCTCGGCCCCGAAGGCGGCGACGGCGGCGGGCTGGTGTTGTGCGCGGGCACGCCGGACGACGTCAAGCAATGCGCCGGCTCGCATACCGGCGCCGCGCTGGTGCAATACGACGCCGCGATGGGCAAGGCCGTCGAGCCGGCCGAAGCGGCCAGCGAAGGTGTGCCGCTGCAAAAAACGCTGGCTGCGGCCCGCGCGCGGCGCGCGGTGGAAGGCGAGGACGTCGTGCGTATCGTCAATGCGCGCGAGCACAATCTGAAGGCGCTCGACGTCGATATTCCGCACGGCCGCTTCAACGTGATCACCGGCGTATCGGGCTCCGGCAAGTCGACGCTTGCGTTCGATATTCTGTTCCACGAAGGCCAGCGTCGTTATCTCGAATCGCTGAACGCGTACGCGCGCTCGATCGTGCAACCGGCTGGGCGGCCCGAAGTGGACGCGGTGTACGGCATTCCGCCGACCGTCGCGATCGAGCAGCGGCTGTCGCGCGGCGGCCGCAAGAGTACGGTTGCGACCACTTCCGAGGTGTGGCACTTCCTGCGGCTGCTGTATGTGAAGCTCGGCCTGCAGCATTGCATTCACGACGGCACGCCGGTCACGTCGCAAAGCGTCGAGTCGATTGCCGCGCAGATGTTGCGCGATCACAAGGGCCAGCACGTCGGCATGCTGGCGCCGCTGGTGGTGAACCGCAAGGGCGTCTATACCGATCTCGCCAAGTGGGCAAAGGCGCGCGGCAACACGCATCTGCGCGTGGACGGCGCGTTCGTGCCGGTCGACCCGTGGCCGAAGCTCGACCGGTTCCGTGAACATACGATCGAATTGCCGGTCGGCGATCTGGTCGTTTCGGCAGAAAACGAAGCTGAGCTGCGCCGGCTGCTCGAACAGACGCTCGAGGCAGGCAAGGGTGTGATGCACCTGCTCGCGCCGCTCGACGGCCTGCAACATGCGATGAGCAACGGCGGTACGGCGCAGGTCGGCGATATCAAGGTGTTGTCGGTCAAGCGGGCGTGCCCGGTGTGCGGCACCAGCTATCCGGAGCTCGATCCGCGCATGTTCTCGTACAACAGCAAGCATGGCTGGTGCACGACCTGCGTCGGCACCGGACTTGCGCTGACGCGCGAACAACGCGCCGCCTATGACGATACGGTGCTGGTCGACGACAACCGCGGCCGCGAGCAGACCTTGCCTTCGGAAGAGCAGGAGCCCGAAGGCATTGGCGCGGAGCCATGTGCGGATTGTCATGGCACGCGGCTGAATCCGGGTGCGCGGGCGGTGACCTTCGACGCGAAGGCGATCGTCGACGTCGCGCAGTGGACCGTATCGGATACGCGCCGCTGGGTCGACGGCCTGAAGCTGAAGGGGCGCGATGCGGAGATCGCGCGCGACGTGGTCAGCGAAATTGCGAGCCGGCTGCAGTTTCTCGAAGAGGTCGGGCTCGGTTATCTGAGCCTCGATCGCGCCGCGCCGAGCCTGTCGGGCGGCGAAGCGCAGCGTATCCGGCTCGCCGCGCAGCTGGGCAGCAACCTGCAAGGGGTCTGCTACGTGCTCGACGAGCCGACCATCGGTCTGCACCCGCGCGACAACCAGATTCTGCTGAATGCGCTGCGCAAGCTCGGCGACAAGGGCAATACGCTGGTCGTCGTCGAACACGACGAGGATACGATCCGGCGCGCCGATCACATCATCGATATCGGCCCGGGCGCGGGTAAGCGCGGCGGCACGCTGGTCGCGCAGGGCGCGGTCGACGATCTGGCGGCGCAGCCGCAGTCGCTGACCGGCCAGTTTCTCGCGCAGCCGATTCCGCATCCGCTGCAGCCGCGTCGGTCTGTCGTCGCGCCGGGCAAGCGGGCAGCCGCGGTGCCGGAGCAGTGGCTCACCGTGCATGGTGGCAAGCTGCACAACCTGCGCGACGTCACCGTCGGCATTCCGCTCGGCCGGCTGGTGGCCGTGACCGGCGTCAGCGGTTCCGGCAAGTCGACGCTCGCGCGCGACGTGCTGATGACCAATCTGCTCGACGCGGTCGGCCGCTCGGTGCTGTCGTCGCCGGCTACGCGGCGCGCGCGCAAGGCCGCGCAGCAGGACGCGCCCGCCGTCAACCGGCGCGCGAGCGTGCTGGCGCGCAGTGCGCCGCGCGCGGCGCTGAACGTGTCGCATCAGTGGCAAGGGTGCGAATCGATCAGCGGCTTCGAGGCGATCGACCGCGTGCTGGAAGTCGACCAGACGCCGATCGGCAAGACGCCGCGTTCGTGCCCGGCGACCTATATCGGCGTATGGGACGCGATTCGCCGGCTGTTTGCCGAAACGCTCGAGGCGCGCGCCCGCGGCTATACCGCGTCGCGCTTCTCGTTCAACACCGGCGACGGCCGTTGCCCGGCCTGTGAGGGGCAGGGCGTGCGCACCATCGGCATGAGCTTCCTGCCCGACGTGAAGGTGCCTTGCGACGTGTGCCACGGCCAGCGCTTCAATCCGGAGACGCTTGCCGTCACGTGGCGCGGCAAGAATATCGGCGACGTGTTGACGATGGAGATCGACGAAGCCGTGGAATTCTTTGCGGCGATGTCGAATATCGGCCACCCGTTGCAGCTGATGAAGGACGTCGGGCTCGGTTATCTGACGCTGGGGCAGCCATCGCCGACGCTGTCGGGCGGCGAGGCGCAGCGTATCAAACTGGTCACCGAACTCAGCAAGGTGCGCGACGACATCACGCGGCGCGGCCAGAAGGCGCCGCATACGCTCTACGTGCTCGACGAACCGACGGTCGGGCTGCATATGGCCGACGTCGCGAAGCTGATTCGCGTGCTGCACCGGCTGGCGGATGGCGGACACAGCGTGGTCGTGATCGAGCATGATCTCGATGTGATTGCCGAGGCGGACTGGATCATCGATCTCGGTCCGGAAGGCGGGGTCGGCGGCGGCACGATTGTCGCGGCGACCGATCCGGAAGGGCTCGTCAAGGTGCGCGCGAGCCACACCGGGCGCGCACTCGAGCCCGTGCTCGCGCGTGGCGGCGCGGCGCGCGACCCGCTGGATGTGGCGCAGCAGGGAGTGGCTTGAGGTTGGTGCGAGTTCGGATGCGTTGCGGGTGCGGCGTGCGTGAACGCGCGCCGCGGCATGCGGCGTATTGGCGCGCGCAGTCGATGCCCGCAGCGGGACCTGGCGCATTGGCACGCCCGATGCGCGTCGCGGCATCGCCGCATCCCGCGTCACTCGACGTTGAAGTGCACGCGAATGTCCTGGCTGCTTTCGACCGCCGAACCGTTTTTCATCGCCGGAAAGAAGCGCCATTTCTGCAACGCGTCGAGCAGCAGCTGGTTCAGCCGCGGATTGTGTGTCGGCTTGATCAGTTCGACGTCGACCGAGCCGTCGCGATGAATCGAAAAGCGTGCGGTCGCGACAGCCTGGAATGCGTCGGCGCGCAAATCGTCCGGCAGCGACGGCAGCGGTTGAAGAATCGCGTGCGCCGGGCCGTTGCCGCTCGCGGCAGACGAGCCTGAGGTGCCCGATGTCGCTGGCGCAGCCGGATGCGCAGTGTTCGTCGACTGTGCCGTCGATGCATCGGGCGCGCCTTCGGTATGTGCGTCCTGGGCGTGGGCGGCCGGTGCGGTGGGCTGCGCGGTGGGCTGCGGCGGCTGCGGCGGCTCTGCTGCGGTAGCCGGCGCCGTGACGGCGGTGCTGTCGCGATGCGGCGCTTCGGGAGGCGGCGCATGGGCGACCGGAGCGGCTGGCGGGTTGGCGCGCACGCTTCGCTGCGATAGATGCTGAGCGGACTGCGGTTGCGTCGTCGCGGCGTGTAAGTGTGGCGCAGGTCGCGATTCGGGTTTGGCCGCGGGCGCCATCGGTGCGGCACTGCCGGCCGGCGGCGCCGCGCCGCGCGCCGTCGGCGCGGGCCGTGACGGTGGCGGTGGCGCAAGCCGCACCAGCCTCACATCGAAGCTCGCCGGTTCGCGTGCCGGCGGCGGCGCTTCTTCGCGCCACAACCCATGCACGAAACCCGCCGCGAACCCGCACCATATCGCCAGTGCGCCGACGCCGCACAGCGCGGCGCGCACGCCTCGCCGATCCAGCAGCGCGCCAAGCCGTTCCACGTTACCGGTCACGTTGCACAGCCACCAGAAAATGCTCGGCGCCGCCTTCGCGTGCGCGCAGCATCGCCTGCACGACCACGCCGTTGCCGGCCGCTTCGTCGGCAGCGATCACCACATTGCCGTCTGGCCCGACGCGCCGCCGGATCGTCGCGGCGACCTGGTCGAGCGTCACCGGCTGCCGGTCGATCTCGATGCGGCCGTCGCGGGTGACGGCGAGCGTCAGCGGCTGCCGCTGCGGCTCGAGTGTCTGCGCGCGGCCTTGTGGCAGATTGATCTGCACAGCATCGAGCCGCTGCATCGACAGCGACGTCAGCATGAACGTCGCAAGCAGAAAGAACATCACGTCGATCATCGGGATGATCTCGATGCGTCCGCGCCGGGCGGTCCGCGAACGACGCAGTTTCATCGCGCCGCCGTCGCCGCTTCGCGCACGAGCCGCACGTCGACCAGCCACCTGCCGGCAAACGCTTCGAGCTCCTCGACCAGCCGCTCGATGCGCCGCGAAAAGTAGTTGAACGCGAACAGCGCGACCAGCGCAATCACGAGGCCCAGGGCGGTCGCGACCAGCGCCTGCGCGACGCCGCCGGTCACGCCGGTCGGGTTCACCAGCCCGCTGCCGCCGATCAGCCGGAACGCGTGCATCATGCCGACGATCGTGCCGAGCAGTCCAACCAGCGGCGCCGCGGTCACGATCGTTTCGAGCACCCATAGACCGCGCGACATGTCGCGTTGCACGTCGAGCGCGAGCGCGCTCGCCTGTTCCTCGATCCACCAGACGGGCCGCGCGCTGTGCTGCAAGAGCGGCGTCATCAGCCTGCGCAGCGCGTGCCGCGCCGGCAGCACGGCGAGTAGCGCATCGAGCTCGCCGTCCGGCTGCACGCCTTCGGGCAGCGCCGCGCAGCGCGCGAACACGATCAGCCGGTCGAGAATGATAAACAGCGCGGCCAGCGCGAGCAGCGTCAGCGGATAAACGATCCATCCGGCGACGCGCGCCGCTTCGACGATATTGAGCCAGTCTTGTTGCATCTAAGCACCTTCGTTAAAGAGCGCGCACCGCTTTAGAAATACTTCGTCACGCCAGCATAGAACGCGCGGTACGGCCCGAACTGCGGCGCGCCCACGCCGATGCCGGAGCCGTCGCGGATTTCGAATACGCGTCCGAACGTATTGATCACCGACGCACGCACATCGACTTTGCCGACCATCGGCGCCTTGATGTGTTCGATCACGCCGAGATTGACCTGCGCGTACAGCGGCAGCTTGTCGGTGTTCGCGAAGCCCGAGCGCAGGCCGCTGCCGACTATGCCGTCGGCGGTAAACGTCAGCGTGTGCCACGTGTACGCGCCGCCGAACGACGCCGTCACGCGCTGATCGTGATCGAGGAAGACGAACTGGCTGCTGATGAACGCGAGTTCAGCGGCGCCGAAGTTGAACTGCGCGGAATCGATGTTCTTGCCCTGTGCGCGGCTGTACGCGACGTTCAGGTACGCGGAGACGTTTTCATGCTTGTAGTTCGCCGTGAATTCGACGCCGTACACGCGGCCGTACTGGTAGTTGAATGGCGCGAAGATCAGCGCGGTGCCGAACTGGCCTTCGTCGAGCAGGTTGTGGGCCTTCTTGTAATACGCATCGAGACCCACCGTGACGTCGGAGCCGAGCCGCTGCGTGACGCCGATGTCGTAGTAGTCGTCGCGCTCGGGCTGCACGGGGTCGTTCTGCGTAACTTCCGGCGCGTTGGTGGTGCCGGCGAAGCGGCCGATCGTCTCGCTCGACACCAGCTCGAACGACGGCGGCGTGAAATAGCGCGCGTAGCCGGCGTGCACCGTGGTGGTGGGCGTCAGCGTGTACACCGCGCCGATGCGCGGGCTCAGCTGGTGCGCGCTGACGAATTCGTCCATGCCGTCGTAGCGCAAGCCGTAGTTCAGCGTCAGCTTGCTGGTGATCTTCCACTCATCCTGCAGATACGCGCTGTACAGGTAGCCGGTCTTGCTGCTCGAATCCTGCAGCGTGAGCGGCACGTCGGAGCTCTGGTTGCCGTCCGCATCGGTCGGGAAGACCGACACCGTGTCGCTGAACTGCGCGTGTTCCTGCTGAAACTGCACGCCGGCGCGCAGCGTGTGCTTGCTGTTCAGGCGCCAGGTCGTGTCGGCTTGCAGGCCGTTGGCGGTGTCGTTGTGGAAGTCGTTCGACGCCACGCCGTTGAAGATCAGGTCGCCGACCGGGTCCGGATTGAACTGCGTGCGCGTGTAGCGCGTAAAGAGCGCCACCTGATAGTCGAACGCGGCGCCGTTGGTGCCCTGCAGCGCGACCACCGCGTAGTTGTTCAGCTCCGATTGGGTCTCGTTGAGGTTGGCCGAATCGAAGCTCGGCGTGCCGGCCAGCGTGAATTGCGGCGCGAGGCCCGGCGTATTCGGAATCTCGAACTGGTTGGCCGCGGTGCCCAGCATCACGCTGACGCGCGTCAGCGGATTGATCAGGTACGACATGTAGCCGAACGCGTCGCCCTGGCGCGTGTGATCGTGAATCGGCGAAGGGCTCGCAGTCGGCGCTTCGATGCCGAGATTGTTGACGCCCAGCGAGCCGCTGAAGAAATAGCTGAAGTCGCCCTTGCTGCCGTACACGTCGGCGCTGGTGCGCAGCGTCTGATGGCTGCCGCCGAATACGTCGATCGCGCCGCCGTCGCCGGTGTCGCCGGTTTTGGTGTGGATGTCGACGATGCCGGCGGTGCGGTCGCCGTATTGCGCGGGGAGTGCGCCGGTCAGCAGGTTCACCTGATCGATGATGCGCGTGTCGAGCGACTGGCCGAAGCCGCTGATCGGCTCGGGAATCTGAATCCCATTGATGCGGTACTGCAGATCCGCGTGGTCGCCGCGCACGTGCACCTGGCCGAACGAATCGTTGGCGACGCCCGGCGCCTGCAGCAGCACCTGGTTGAGCGGCGTGTTCTCGCCTTGCGGCAGGTTGTGGATGTCCTCGCTGGTGATCCGGTAGACGCTGCTGCCGGTCTCGGGCAGCAGGCCGTTGCGCGCCTGATCGAGACGCTGCGCATTCACGTTGACGTCGAGCGTGTCGTCCTGCTTCAGCGTGACGGTGAGCGGCGCGGCCGGCTGCGCGGCGGTATCGGCGATCTGCGACGCCGCGGCAAAGCCGGGCGCGCTGACGTTGACGGCATAAGTGCCCGGCGCCACGTGATCGAGTTCGAAGTGGCCGGAGGCGTCGGTGCTTGTGTGGCCGGTGTTGCTGCCGGCGGCGTTGGTCAATGCCACATCGGCGTGCGCAACCGGCTTGCCGTGCGCATCCTGAACCGAGCCGCTGAGCGTGCCGGCGGAGTCGGCGGCCCAGGTCAGCTGAGTGCCTGCAAGGCTGGTGAACAGCAGTAGAACGGCTTGCGCGAAGGGGGTGCGAGGTTTCATACCGGAAAGGGTGAGTTCGATTGTTGGTCTTTTGTCAGGCCCGTGCAGTGCTGCCTGGCGCCGGGCCCATTGCGGCGTGCGCGCCGCGCATCGGGATGACTGCGAGCCGGTCATCTTCGATGCGCGGCGTCGCGAATGATATAACATAACATTTACTGTTGTGTTGATTCTTTGCATTCAGGTGTTGCGCGACTTGCGGTTGGCGAACACAAGCTGCACGGCCATGCCCTGGCCGGCCGTCGCGACGTGCGCGCGCGAACAGCCATCTGTGCGACGATGCGTGGCTGCATCCGAAAAATTTCACAGGGGACTTTCGATGGCCGACCTTTCCGCTTTTCCGATCACGCGCAAATGGCCCGCGCAGCATGGCGACCGGATCCAGCTGTACTCGCTGCCCACGCCGAACGGCGTCAAGGTTTCGATCATGCTGGAAGAGACCGGCTTGCCCTACGAGCCGCATCTAGTGCGTTTCGACGCGAACGATCAGACGTCGGCCGAATTTCGCTCGCTCAATCCGAATGGCAAGATTCCGGCGATCATCGATCCGCTCGGACCGCAAGGACGTCCGCTTGCGCTGTTCGAGTCGGGCGCGATCCTGATCTATCTGGCCGACAAGAGCCGCCAGTTGCTGCCGCAGGATCCGGCGGTTCGTTACGAGACGATCCAGTGGCTGATGTTCCAGATGGGCGGCATCGGTCCGATGTTCGGGCAGGTCGGGTTCTTCAACAAGTTCGCGGGCAAGGACTACGAGGACAAGCGGCCGCGCGACCGCTACGTTGCCGAGGCGCGGCGCCTGCTGGGCGTGCTCGATGAACGCCTCGCCGGGCGCGACTGGCTCATGGGCGACGCCTACACGATCGCCGATATCGCCACGTTTCCGTGGGTGCGCAATCTGACGGGCTTCTATGAGGCGGGCGAACTGGTCGGCATCCAGGACTTCCCGCAGGTGACGCGCGCACTCGACGCGTTCGTCGCGCGGCCGGCGGTGGCTCGCGGGCTGAATATTCCGCCCCGGCCGTGAACTGCGCTTGCCGCAGCACAGCGCATTTGCGTCGCTGCATCAAGGGCTTGGCGTGATTGCAGGCAGGTTGTCCACAAGCTTTTCCACGCTATCTGTTGATAACGCCGACCTTGCGCGGGTGCCCACGACAGGTAGCAGGCACCCGCGCGAACCCTTGGCGCATCAATCACTTGACCACGCTGTGCGCAGGATATCCACAGCCTTTTGAACAAAAGGTGGGGATAACTGTGGCGGGGCTGCAGCGCAGAAGGCCAGATGCGTTGCGCGTGTGTCGTACCGTCCGAACGGCATATTGCCCGGCGCGCCGCCAAACGGGAAGATACACGAGCAGTCGGAGCGATCGTCCTGTTCATTTTGGCGGTCGCTCCGTACACATTGCTTAGGTACCCGTATTTATCGAGAAAACGGCGTGATTGCTGCGGCTGAACGGTGCGTCGCCGGCCAGACGCAGCACGGATCGGTCCTGCGCGATCCGTACGCTTGTAAAGCGAGAATTTACAGTCTATAGTGGTGGCTGTGCGGGATGGACACAACGCCGTGTAGCGGGGCGCGGTAGCCAACCAGTGGAAGATGATCAAATCCTTCAGGCACAAAGGTGTGGAACAGTTTTTTCTCACCGGCAACAAGAGCGGTATTCAGGCGGCGCATGCGGCACGCCTCGGGCGGCAACTGTCGGTGTTGAACCGTGCGCGCTTTCCCGCGCATATGAACCAGCCCGGCTGGGGCTTGCATGAGCTCACGGGCCGGCGCAAGAACTGCTGGTCGGTGCAGGTCAACGGCAACTGGCGGCTTACGTTCGAATTCGACGATGGCGATGTCGTGCTCGTCGATTACGAGGACTACCACTAACAGCAGTGGGTGGCCGGCGGCGTTCAACGCCGCGTGTCAGTTAATCTTTGTGAAGGTATAGCGATGGCCAAGATGTTCAATCCCCCGCATCCGGGGTCGATTCTGCGCGAAGATGTGCTGCCCGCGCTGCAGCTTACGGTGACCGAGGCGGCGAGCCAGCTCGGCGTGTCGCGGGTCATGCTGTCGCGTGTGCTGAACGAGCGGGCCGGGGTTACGCCGGAAATGGCGCTGCGTATCGAAGCGTGGCTGGGCGCCGAGCGTGGCGGCAGCGCCGATTTGTGGCTCAGTCTGCAACTCGATTACGATCTGTGGCAGGCGCGCAAGCACGCGCCCAAGAAGGTCAAGCCAGCGCGCATTCCGGAAGCCGAGCCGGTAATGGCCTAACGCCGGGCCTGACCGCGGGCCTGACTGCGGGCGTGATCACGCGCTCGTTCATCTGGGTCGCCCGGCGTCGCGATGCGAACGGGCCGGCGCGTTCGCGTTCAGTGCGGTGTTTCCACCGCGAAACCAATCGGTTGCGCGCAGCGTTCGAAAATGCCGATCAAGCCGGCTTATTGGGGCGCATAGAATCGGTGGGTCGAAGCCGCAAACAAACCCAAGGAGTCCGAGATGCCGTACACCCATACGCAATTCCCGGGCTTGACCCAGCAGCATATCGCCGAGGGCGCGCGTCTTTTTGCGGATCGTTATGCGATGGTTGCGGCGCTTGCGCCGCGTGGCGGCGTGGTCACCGAGGTCGGTGTCGCGGCCGGCGACTTCTCGCAGTTCATTATCGACACGTTGCGTCCGTCGCGTTTCTACGCGCTCGATATGTTCGACATGCATAAACACGAATTGATCTGGGGGCGGCCATCGAGCGAATTGTTCGGTAACAAAACTCAACTCGACTACTTCAGGAGCCGCTTTGCGCAGCACGGCGACCGGGTCGAAGCACGGGTGGGTTTCAGCGCCGAACTGCTGGGCGGGTTCGCCGACCAGAGCTTCGACTTCATCTATATCGACGCCGGTCACGACTACGACAACGTCAAACGGGATGCGCAGATGTCGGCGCGCAAACTGAAGCGGGATGGTTTGATGGTCTTCAACGACTACACGATCGTCGACGTATTTTCGCTCGAAGGCTATGGCGTCGTGCAGGCGGTCAACGAACTGGTGGTGGCGGGCGACTGGCAGGTATGCGGCTTTGCGCTTCAGCACAGCATGTTTTGCGATATCGCGCTGCGGCGCATTTGAGCTACGCTTCGCCACCGCGCCGCGCGCGCAGCGCTTCGACAAACGCCGCGATCGCATCGTTAAGCGCCTGCGGTGCATCCCGATGCGGAGAATGCCCGCATCCATCCAGCTTGACGAGTTGCGCGTGCGGCACGGCATCCGCAATCTGCTCGATTTGCGACATCGTGCCGTAGTGGTCATCGTTGCCCTGGATGGCCAGCAGCGGGCAGCGAATCGTGCGCAACGTGTCGACGATGTTCCACGACCTGAAGTCCGGATCGAGCCAGATATCGTGCCAGCCGTAAAAGGCGGAGTCGACGTCGGCATGATAGCGGGCAAGACGTTGCCGCAGATCGCCTTGTTCGTATGCGGATGTCGTTTGGGCAATACTCGCGATCGATACGTCTTCGACGAACACGTGCGGCGCGATCACCACGGCGGCGCCCAGCGCGCGCGGAAAAGCGCTGGCATAGAGCAGCGCGATCGAGCCGCCGTCGCTATGGCCGACCAGCCACATCTGCTCACGCTGCGCCGCATCGATGCCGAGTGCGTCGAGCAGCGCAGGCAGTACTTCACATGCCTGCGTCGCCATGAAATCGCGCGGCAGTCTGACGCCGTGCGGCCGTGGCGTCGAGCGGCCATAGCCGGGCCGCGAGTAGACGAGGCCACGCATGCCGAGCTGGTCGCATAGCGACTGGGGCCAGTCTCTCCACATTGCGACCGAGCCGAGTCCTTCATGCAGAAACACGGCGAGGGGCGCGCGCGCGAGGCCGGAATTGATCCAGCCGTATTCGATGACCAGTTCGCCACGCTTGTCCGCGGCGGGAAGTGTGACGAACGTACCGGCGTACGGCAAATCACCGGAAGCTGAGGCGAGGGGAGTGGAATCCGACATTTCTTCGATAGCTCAAAAGCAAAACAAACGGTCCATTACGCGGCACGGTGCGGTGGCTTCGACGATTGCGTCGCCCGCGGTGCGCACTGGATGGCAGAGCGGGAGCGACCCGACGCGAGCACGAGCGACCACCAACGCGACCACCAACGCGACCACCAACGCGACCACCAACGCGACCACCAACGCGACCACCAACGCCCCGCGCACAACGAATGATTCCGCACGCGCCGAACGGGTGCAGTATAGAAGCCGTAGCGCCGCCGCGGATCAACCGGCATCTGCAAAAACACACCACCCGGCGCAGGACCCCGAACGCCGCGTCCCGGCAGGTACCGGCCGTGCATCGCGGCGCGTTGTAAAATCGCCGGTTTCGGCCTACTTTATTCCGCCGTCGCATATGGATAAAGCGCAAAATGCGTTGCCGAAACAAGGACCGTTTGCTACAGTCCGCGCACTCTGCGGCATGCGCGATGCTGCGAGCATCAATCTGACGGCGAAAAAACAAACTACGTACGGAGTCAACACATGAAGACCATTCGATCCCTGCTGCTGATCGGCCTGCTGCAAGTCGCTGCCGCCACCACGGCGTTTGCCGCGGACGGCCTTGCGCAGATCAAGTCCGCCGGCGTGTTCAAGGTCGGCACCGAAGGCACGTACGCGCCGTTCTCGTTTCACGACGCGTCCGGCAAGCTGACCGGCTTCGACGTCGATATCGCCCGCGCGATCGCGCAGCGTCTCGGCGTCAAGGCGGAATTCGTCGAAGGCAAGTGGGACGGCCTGATTGCCGGCCTCGACGTGAACCGCTACGACGCCGTGATCAACGAAGTAGCGATTACCGACGCGCGCAAGGTCAAGTACGATTTCTCCGATCCGTACATCGTGTCGCACGCGGCGCTGATCGTGCGTTCGGACAACAACACGATCAAGTCGTTCGACGACCTGAAGGGCAAGAAGTCGGCCAATACGCTGACCAGCAATTTCGGCAAGCTGGCCGCCGCGCACGGCGCGGAAGTCGTGCCGGTGCAAGGCTTCAACGAATCGGTTGATCTGCTGACCTCGGGCCGCGTCGACGCGACGGTCAACGACTCGCTGTCGTTCCTCGACTTCAAGAAGCACAAGCCCGACGCGAAGGTGAAGATCGCCGCCACCGACAACTCGGACCAGAGCGACAAGTCGGCGGTGCTGATCCGCAAGGGCAACCCGGAACTGCTGGCCGCGATCAACAAGGCTCTGGCCGACATGAAGGCGGACGGCACCTATGCGAAGATCGCCAACCAGTACTTCGGCAAGGACGTATCGAAGTAACCAGTACCTGATGAGCGGCGCGCGCTGCAACCGCGTAACAGCTGCGCGATGCCGCAGCGGCGCACGCCGCGCGCCGGACGAATCAACCGAACCAGACGAATAAAACAGATCCGACTATGCCAGCCTGGCTGCATCTGATGGGGCAATCGCTGTGGCCCCTCCTTTACGCGGGCCTTCTGTTCACGGTGCCGCTGACGCTCGTGTCGTTCGCGCTCGGTCTCGCGCTGGCGTTCGTCGTTGCGCTGGTGCGGCTGTTCGGGCCACGCTGGCTGGTGGCGATCGTGCGCTTTTACGTCTGGCTGATTCGCGGCTCACCGCTGCTCGTCCAGCTGTTCGTGATTTTCTACGGCTTGCCCAATGTCGGCATCGTGCTCGATCCGTTGACGGCCGCAATTATCGGTTTCTCGCTGAACGTCGGCGCGTATAACTCGGAAGTGATCCGCGGCGTGATCGAGTCGATCCCGAAAGGGCAGTGGGAAGCGGCCTATTCGATGGGCATGACGCGCGGCCAGGCGCTGAGCCGCGCGATCCTGCCGCAGGCGGCGCGCGTCGCGTTGCCGCCGCTGTCGAATTCGTTCATATCGCTCGTCAAGGATACGTCGCTGGCGGCGGTGCTGACCGTGCCGGAAATCTTCCAGGCCGCACAGCGCATCGCGTCGGTGACCTACGAGCCTCTGATTCTCTATACCGAAGCCGCGCTGATCTATCTGCTGTTCAGTTCGGTGCTGTCTTCCGCGCAGGTGCGACTTGAACGCAAGTTCGGCCGGCACGCGCTTTTCCAGTCGGGCAGCTGATGATTCGCCTCGAGAAAATCGACAAGTACTTCGGCAGCCATCGCGTGCTGAGCGCGGTCGACCTCGCGCTCGAGCCGGGTAACGTGACGGCGCTGATCGGCCCGTCGGGCAGCGGCAAAAGCACCTTGCTGCGCTGCGTGAACCTGCTGGAGATTCCGGAGGCGGGCACGCTCGAACTCGGCGATTTGCGCGTCGAGTTCAGCCGCGACAGCAAGCCGGCGCGCGACACCGTGCTGGCGATCCGGCGCCGCACCGGGATGGTGTTTCAGAACTTCCAGCTGTTTCCGCATCGCACGGTGATCGAGAACGTGATGGAAGGGCTGATCACCGTGCAGAAGTGGGACAAGGAGCGCGCGCGGGTGCGCGCACTGGAGCTGCTGACCAAGGTCGGCATCGCGCACAAGGCCGATGCGTGGCCGGTCACGCTGTCGGGCGGCCAGCAGCAGCGGGTGGCGATTGCGCGCGCGCTGGCGCCGTCGCCTGACGTGCTGCTGTGCGACGAGCCGACCTCTGCGCTCGATCCGGGACTCGCCGCCGAAGTGGTCGAGGTGCTGCGTCAGCTGGCCAAAGAGGGCATGACGATGCTGATGGCCACGCACGACTTGCGGCTTGCCGCGTCGATCGCGCGCAACGTGCTGTTTCTCAGCAACGGCGTGGTGGTCGAGTCGGGGCCGTCGCGCCAGATTTTCACGCAGCCGCGCGAGCAGGAAACCGCGAGCTTCGTGTCGACGCTGACGCAGAGCCTGCCGGACGCGTGGGCAAGCTGAGCTGCCGTCTCTGAGCGCATGCGCGCGAAGGCGAAGCACGGTCGGGCGCCCCGCACGGCCGCGTTCGCCGGGCCGCCAGGCTACAATTGCCGGCAGCCCAGAACCGGAATATCCATGACCATCCGCGCTTTCACTCTCGCATCTGCCGCTGCAGCCGCCGTCGCGCTGTGCGCGGGCTGTACCGTCGCATCGACGTACCGCAATTCGAATGCATGCGAACAGCAGATGCGCGAAGCAGCCAGCCGCGACGCGGCCGCGGAGACGCTGAAGATCAGTCATGC